>Ga0184628_10000217_pt1 | contig 34010 bp, 30 predicted proteins | sample PLM4_5_b1_FD_133149 | JGI IMG/M metagenome (GOLD analysis project Ga0184628, IMG submission 133149) | Groundwater sediment microbial communities from an aquifer in East River, Colorado, USA - PLM4_5_b1 | ecosystem: Environmental > Terrestrial > Soil > Riparian zone | place: USA: East River...
AGTTCACGCAAAGCGTTCTTCGCTTCCACCCCGTTAGGAGACACATGTTCCAGCATCCACGGCTGAAACAACTGTGCCTTCATCTCTTCGGTATAGAACGAGTAAATCTTTACGAACCGGCTCAGCATGTTCGGTTCGTCCAGGGACACCACTGCGCGCCGCAACGTCTGACTTTTCGAAAAGCGCTCAACCAGCGGCCGGATAACGCCACCAGTAATCGCACGAGGCATCTTCGAATAAGTCGCAGAATATTTCGCGCCCATGTGGCGGCCATATCCACCCCAGGGCTCATCCGCACCCTGACCTGTCAAAGCGACTTTCACCTTTCGGCTTGCAAGCTGGCTTACAAAATAGAAGGCCGCGGCGCTCTCGTTACCTACAGGCTCTTCGAGATCGTTAAGATAGCGGTCGAAATATTTCAGATAGTCGCCGTGTCCGACCATCATCTCGGAATGGACGCTGTCGAACTGCGCGGCCAGAGCGCGTGCGTCATTCGTTTCGTTGGTACGTTCACCGCCTTCAAAACCGATCGTAAATGTGTGCACTGCTCCGCTGGAATGCTCGCGCATCAATGACAGCAGGAGTCCCGAATCAACACCAGAACTGAGAAAGAGTCCCACTGGCACGTCACTCCTCATCTGCAGGCGCACGGCGTCCTGCAGAAGACCCTGATACTCTTCAACCAATTCTGCTTCCGGCGCGGTTCGCCGGTCCGTGGGCTTGAACGTCCAGAAACGCTTAATTTCAATTCCATTTTCGCTGACCCTTGCCCAATGCGCCGGAGGAAGTTTCTGAATTCCTCGAAACAACGTTTTGGGCGACGGTACGTAACGCAAGGTGAACAGTTCCGAAAGCGATTCCAGATCAATCTGGCGTTCACACTGCGGATTAGTCAGGAGTGCCTTGATTTCTGAGGCGAAGAAAAGCGTGTTGCCGATACGCGTATAGTACAGCGGCTTGATTCCGAGATGGTCTCGCGCCAGGAACAACACGCGACGTGGGCCGTCCCACACTGCAAATGCAAACATGCCATTGAAACGGCTGACACAGTCTGCCCCCCATTGTTCCCAGGCATGCACAATTACTTCGGTATCCGAAGAGGTCTTGAAAGTGTGTCCGAAGGAGATGAGTTCCTTGCGCAGTTCGACAAAATTATAAATTTCACCGTTGAAGACGGTTTGAATGGATCCGTCCTCGTTCCCTATTGGTTGCGCCCCACCCTCCAGATCAATAATGCTCAATCTGCGGTGGCCGAGCCCAACTTCCCGGTCAACAAAAAAGCCAGCACCGTCCGGACCACGGTGTGCGATGGCAGTCGTCATTGTCTCCACCTGGTTTTTGTCAACTGGAGATCGATCGAACTTAAAAATGCCTGCGATTCCGCACATATGTGAGGTTAAGGAGCAATCGGTTTTCCGACGCCCAGAGACCACTTAAGAATGGCGGTCCACTTGGCAATGGTTGCACGCACGTTGTCCGAAGAGGTTTTATTGAACGATATCAACGCCATCGGTAACAGGAGAACGAGTCGGCCAGTTGCAGAAACACCCATCGCAATTCGGTACAACTGAGAATAGAAAGGGCCGCGGGTTTTTCTGCAAAATTGCAGTATTGCCTTTCGAGTCATGATGGTCGACCAGTGATTCGTGGTCCTTACTTTGCTGCTGCCTCCGCCATGATGAATGACCTGTGCACCACCAGCGTAATAGCACGTCCGTCCCTGTGAGCGGATGGTGTAGCAAAGATCCGCGTCCTCGGCATACATGTAGTAATCACGGCTGAAATGCCCCGCAGCCTGGAAGGCTTCGCGCCGCACCATCAGACAAGCACCAGAGATCACTTCTACGGGAACCGGCTCACGGTTTTCATCAAATAGCGGCGCTATCCCCCATATTTTCCAGCGCGGCCATCGATTCTGCAGTGCCTCAACATCGAACATCTGATTCCAGATCGTGGGAAAGCGCTGTATGCAACTGGTCTGAATTGTTCCATCGGTGTTCAGGAGCTTGCAGCCAATTGCGCCGGCATCCGGGAGAGATTTCAGTCGATCCAGCATCTCGGTAAGTGCATTGCCAAGAACAAGAGTGTCTGGGTTCAGAAACAACAGATAGTCCGCTTTGGCTTCCAGAAATCCGATGTTGTTCGCACCGGCAAATCCAATGTTCTCATTGTTCTTGACGAGCTGAATCAGAGGGAATTCCGTTTGAAGTGTTTCTGGATCGCCTTTTGTCGAAGCGTTATCGACAACAATGACCTCGAAATCAAGGCCTTGATCCGCCGAATATACACTCGCGAGGCACTCGCGAGTGTAGTCCAGGCAATTCCAATTTACGATAATGATGGATAGTTCTGGCATGTTAGATGTTCGGTTGAATCAATGGCGACTAATCTATTCGAATGTAGCCTTACCCTTGTTGACTCCATAGTTTGCGTTTGCATTTCGCGCAAACAGGCGCGAATACTGCATCTGCCTGTACACGCGCGATTCCAGCGGCGTAACGAGTCTGGGAGCACCTGTAAGGCTCGGCTTCAAGTACCCCCAAGCCATTGCGGCAGCTCCAAGAACGACCGGTCGAGCTGTCAGCAACCGTTGAAAACATTTTGCAAGAAAGAGGATCTTGCTTCCTCCGTACTTGAAATACGCTTCTCCGTGAAGTATCTGCGTCCTGAACCATCCACTGGCGGAACCCTCCGGCTTGAGATGGTGGAATTGAATCTCCGGGAAATGACGAGTGTTCCAGTTCATCGTCTGCGCCTTTATTTCATCCACCGTGTCCCAGCCGCTCATCCGGATGAATCCGCCAATCTCCTCGAAGCAACGGCGCCGGACGACCTTGGTTGCGCCGGCAGCGTGGTACAGGGGCATCGATACCGGCACCCAATCATTCTTGCCTTCTTCCAGATATACGCCTGAAGCGATCCCGAGGTTGGGATCCTTGTCAAAATGTGCAAATAGCGCTTCGAAATAATCCGGTGGAAGAACCAGGTCACAATCGAGCTTCACGATGTAGTCGTAGTCGACATCTCCCAGCGCTTCATATCCTGCATAAAATGCCGAGATCACTGCCGCACCGGCGCGTCGAAGACCGTCGTGTTCGCGACGAATAACAGTGAGCCACGGAACAAGGTTCTGATAGCGAGATAAAATCTCGGGCGAACTGTCGGCTGAGCAGTCATCAACTATGATCCAACGCGTCGGGGAAATAGTCTGCTGCAGGACAGACTCCAAGGTCCGGACAAGGAATCGCTCCTCATCGCGCACAGGCGAAATGATGACGTAACGCGAACTCATGAAAGGACCCTTCACTTCAGAAACGAGATTGTGGACGGTTTAGAGCTTCTAGCCAATGTGCCGATAGAGGATTTCACCGGCGAGTCGAAATAAACGGTCGGGAAGATGAGAAAGAATCTTATGCGCAATGCTGGATTGCGCTGCTTCGCCCGCGGTGCTGACCACATTCGGCGCAGATGATCGCGAGTAGTTCAACCATGATCTGTCCGCTCCCAGGTGCTCTTTAAATCGAATCAACCCCTCATTACTGGCTTCCGATCGGCCCAGATCAAACTCCTCAATCTGCTCTGATTTTGCTTCCTGAATAGCGTTCCAGAAAAGAAACGGCATAGCGCCCATGTTGTGAAACCGTTCGTCCGAGCACCCATACTTATAAACGATTGTCTTCTTGTGTCGCAGCGTCAGAATGCTCGCGATTGCCTTGTTGTCCACACGGGCCACGTAAATCGTCAACTTCTTTCCAAAACTCTGTATAAGGTTTTGAAACCACGCTAAAGGCTGGGGAGGTATCTGATGCCGTCGGCGTGTTAGAACCATCAACTCATAAAATTCCAGAAGAAACTTTTCGGAACGGCCTTGATCCAGGACGACATGCTCTCGCTCGGCGCGTCGAAGCTTTCTCTGTATGGAGTCCTTGTGCAATCGCGAATACAACTCCTCGACTCCGGGGCGCAGATCGATCATGCTCAGGCAGTGCTGCGCGTATGGCCTGAAATCGGTCTGTGGTCCGATCTCGATAGAGCGAGGCCGAATCTCGATATATCGTAGATCTCCCGCCGTCTGCTTTCTTAGTTCGGCTAGAATCGTTCGAAGTTCCCCCGCATCGCTCACAAGCGGCTCGCAATGATCTGAAAATGGAAGCGACACCAACCGGGCACCTGTTATCCAGCTTTTGACTTCACAAAACGCCAATCCGCTGCTCAATTGGAGACCAGGACGGGTATAGGTGAAGACCCTGGGGACGTACTTGTAGGTCTTGTGAAGTGCTCCAAGCCATTCTGTCGTATGGAATACAGAAGAACGTGGATCGCATTCAACTAGTGCTGACCATCTCGGGTCCGCCTGAGGATTGATCTCATAGATGGTCATGCTGGGCCTTTTGACGACGCGGGGCGTCAATACTTGAAGATTTAAAGTAAACATGGTTTGATCGTCGTCATCGCCCCCATCGACTCAGGGACTTCGCGTGGCGGACCAGTGACTGTGGACCAGCCATCCAGTCGTAGGCGCCGGCCAGTTTGGCGCTGAACAGGGAACGATCATCGCAATCGTTAACCGGTAATCGCTTCACCAGAAAAGTATCGGTTCCTGGTTGATAACGCCCCACGACCGTGGTCACACAGCTTTGGTATCCGCAGGCTTGGGCCGCCTCCGTAAATCGGAGAGTGAATCTGCGATCCTCCTGCGGGAACGCGAAAGGATAGGCAAAACTCGGAACGGTTTCTCCTAACTTCTGTTCCATCTGGATTTTCGATTCTTTCAGTTCGAATTCAATCTCTCCCCACGAAATGTCGTACAGCGTCCGATGGTTGACGGAATGAGAGCCAAACCGTATGCCTTCTCCGCGCAAATTCCGCACCTCGCTCCAGTTGAGACATTCTCGGCCCGACCATGATTTTCGGGAATCCGAAATGAATGCCGTCGGCACGTACACTGTCGCCGTAAATTTGTGCCTCTGCATTACGGGCCAAGCCGACGTATAGAAATCACGAAAACCGTCATCAAATGTAATCGCGGCGAGACGATGTCCGTTACTGGCCGGCTCAGTTTTGTTCAGGGCCTCTTCCAGAGAAACGCCAGCGTATCCCAATTCACTAAGCCACTGCATGTGCTGGGAAAATCGCTCTGGGCTGGTTGAGGTTCGAAAGTAAGGTGCGACCGTTTCCGAATCGTTAGCGATACTGTGATACATCAGTACTGGAAGATAACCAGAATCGGAAGCTCCCAGATTCTGAAATACCTTCAGCGTTAATTCGCGATCAAGACGCATGTAGCCAAGAGGGACATCAGTAAGTTGTTTCGACCGGCACTGGTCCTGGCATGCACACAAAGCGAATCCACCAGGTGCAGATAATCACTCTCCCTGCTTTTCCAGCTGTTCTGATCCACATATTCGGAAGCTCGCAAAATCATGTTTCGACGGCCTTCTACATTTGCGAGCATGTCCAGAATTGCGTCCGCCATCAAATCCGAATTCCCGGATTCAAAGAACCTCACAATGGAATCATTAAAGTAGTGGCGATCAATCTTCGTATCCGACACTACCGTGGGCACTCCCACTGCCATGAATTCCATTATCTTTGTGCTGTACGCCTCATTGCCGAAGGAATCCGCACGCTTGGGGACCAGGCCTAGATCCGCATGTGCCATCAGGTCAGCCATGTCTTCAAGCGGTACGGCGTTAAAGAAGCGCACCTTCTCATTCAGGCCAAGCCGATTCACCATGGCTCTAAGCTGCGGCTTCATGTCGCCTTCGCCGTAAATGTGGAACACGGCTTCCGGCATTTTCAAATGGAGTTTATGAAAAGCCTCAATGGCGATATCCAATCCCTGATGCCAGTGCAGACTGCCGGGAAACATCAGAATGCGCTTGCCGTTCTTCAATAATGGAGAATGGCGCTTGAAGATACGCCCATCCACATTGTTCATGAATACGGAACACTTTTCGCCTTTCGCGGAACGCGTAATGTACTTCTGATGCCACAGATGATTGGGAAGGATCACATGATCTGCGGCAGCCGCAGAAGCTTTCTCCATCACCTTCAGACTTCGCACAAATATGGAGTTCGCCGATTTCGAGAATTTGCTGCTATAAAGCTCGGGCATCATGTCATGGATATCCAGAATGACCCTGGCGCCCTGCAGCTTCGGATACCACGCTGCGAAAACCAGAAAATCCGGAATGTTGTGCACGTGGATGAGATCGAATCGCTTCTCTCGATTCAGACGATTCAGATAGCGCGAGGAGGCAAACAAGAATCGCAACAACGGCCACAAGTAGGAAACAGTCGTTTTTTTCGGAAGGCCAAACCGATCCTGAATACGGTGCAGAGTCACCCCGCAGAAGGCTTCCTTGCGGGGCAACTCCGGACCGCTGCGCAGGGCAATGATATCCAACGAGTCGCCGCGTTCGGCCAGCGACTCCGCGTATCGCCGGACGCGACTGTCACACTCGTAGTACGAGTGTGTGATCATGCAGATCCGCTTCATGTTTATCGACAGTTAACCGGGGTATTCTGGGACTTGCAGAACAGCGAGAGCGCTTCTGCAACCTGTTCGAGTTGTTCCGGGCGAATCTGAGGAAACATCGGCAGAGAAAGGATTTCATTCGTGAGCCGTTCGGTCACGGGCAAATCCCCTTCACGGTAACCCAGATGGGTAAATGCAGGTTGCAGGTGCAGTGGGATGGGATAGTGAAGTGCAGTACCAATCTTTCGCTCTGAAAGATATTGCTGCAGCTCATCTCGCCTGGAAACTCGAACGACATAGAGATGATAGACAGCGCGACTCCAGGAGGGCTCGAAAGGGGTGGTGATCCAGTCCGCACCTTTAAACGATCGATTGTACGTTTCAGCCGCGGAACGACGTTCAGCATTCCACTTGTCCATGGAACGCAATTTGATCTTAAGGAAGCCGGCCTGCATGGCATCCATCCTGCCATTGTAGCCTTCCACAAGATGGTGGTATTTCTTACCCTGTCCATGCTCCCGGATCATACGGATCTTCTTCGCGAGATTTTCGTCGTTTGTCGTGACCGCGCCAGCTTCTCCGCAGGCCCCGAGGTTCTTCGTCGGATAAAAGCTGAACGCAGCAGCATTACCCATGGATCCGGCTCTCTTCCAGGAGCCTTCCTTCGTCGAATTGTATCCGGCTCCATGTGCCTGACAGGAATCTTCAATGACAATCAGTCCATATTGATCCGCGAGTTTCAGGATCGGATCCATATCGCAGACCTGTCCATAAAGATGGACGGGCAGGATGGCTGAAATCCGCCGGCGCGTTGCACGATGCAGCGGCAGACCGGTCCTTTCACACCGGTCGCAGTGGACTTCAAGAAATTCCCGTATGGCATCGACGCTTATGTTGAAGGTCCGTGGATCGATGTCCATAAAGTGGGGTGTCGCCCCCGCCTGAACTATCGCTTCGACGGTTGCAACAAACGTGTTGGAAACAGTGAGGACTTCATCACCGTGTTGAACTCCCGCAGCAATCAGGGCAAATCGGAGAGCATCCGTGCCATTGCTCACTCCGATGCAATGCTTGGCGCCGCAGTATCGTGCAAACTCCCTTTCGAATTCTTCCACCAATGGACCACCGGCAAACATTCCGGATTTCAACACTCCCCGAACAATTCCGACGAATTCCTCCTCCAGTTCCAGGTGAGGAGTCACCAGATCCACAAATGGCACACCTTTTACATCCGACATTTTCAGCCCTCCTTGGCCTCGATAAATCTTTTCAGTCGAGCGGGGTTACCTGCCACGACCGCATTTGCCGGCACATCCTTGGTAACGACGCTGCCGGCGCCTATCAGTGCATTCTCACCGATTGTGATGTTGGCAAGTATCGTCGCCCCCGATCCAATCGATGCTCCACGGCTTACCAAAGTTCGTTCCACTTTCCAGTCCGCTTCAGTCTGAAGAGCGCCCGTCACGGAAGTCGCCCGCGGGTACAGATCATTGATAAACATCACGCCGTGTCCAATAAAGACGTCATCTTCAATCGTGACGCCTTCACATATGAACGAATGGCTGGAAATCTTGCAATTTCTGCCAACGGAAGCATTCTTCTGGACTTCGACAAACGCTCCGATTTTCGTATTGTCTCCAATGCGACATCCATAAAGGTTAATAAACTTTGCGAGCTTGACGTTTTTTCCGAGGAGGACGTCCGCCGCGATACTTAAGAATTCATCCATGAAACTCTCCTATTTGCGGGACATTCCAAGTTTGTCCATTAGTTCGTAGAGTGTAGGTCTGCTGATGGCCAGCTCCACTGCGGCGCGGGTCACGTTCCCTTTGGTTTTCGCGAGTGCCGCTTCGATCATCTGACGATCCAGCGCTTCGCGAGCAGAGAACAGCGCCTGGCCTCCAAACTCTGTATATGCCGAAGTCAGTCCGAGATCCTCCGGTGAGACTCTTCCATTCTCAGCCATGATGGCAGCGCGCTGAATTCGATTTTCCAGCTCACGAACATTTCCGGGCCAACTGTGAGCTTCAATAACTTTGATGGTCTTCGCGGTAAGAACCAGCTTCTTTTTCAGAGCCGCTGCCTGACGCTGCAGGAAGGCGCTGGCCAGAACCATCGTGTCTCCCTCGCGCTCTCTCAACGGAGGCAGGGACACCAGCACGCCCAGGCGGTAATAGAGATCCTCGCGAAAGCGCCCTTCCGACATCGCTTTCACCAGATCGACGTTTGTGGCAGCAATCACTCGGGTGTCGACTTTGATGAGGGACCGACCTCCCACTCGTTCCACTTCGTGTTCCTGCAGAAAACGCAACAGTTTCACTTGAAGCGGACCGGACAGCTCTCCGATTTCATCGAGAAACAGCGTTCCGGCTTCGGCCATCTCGATTCGCCCACTCCTTTGAGTGTGTGCCCCAGTAAAGGAACCCTTTTCATGACCGAAAAGTTCACTCTCCAAAAGATTCTCGGGAATCGCTCCGCAATTGATTGCGATGAACGGACCATTCTGCCTTGCGCTCAAATGATGAATCGCACGGGCGACTAACTCTTTTCCGGTGCCGCTTTCCCCCGCAATCAGAACGGAAGCTTCCGAGGCCGACATTTTTCGAATGGATTCCAGCACGGTCTGGATCTGGCGGCTGCTCCCTAGTATTCCTTCAAAAGAATCAGCGGGTACACTCGCAAGCAGTTGACGATGTTCCCGGTCCAATTGAGAAACGTCCAACGCGCGAGCAAGAATGACTCTCAACTCTTCAATCTTCACCGGTTTGCAAAAGAAATCGTGCGCGCCCTGCCCGATCGCCTGCATACCGTTCTGTCTCTCATCCTGTCCCGTGATGACGATGACTTTCAGGAAGGGATCCAGCTGAAGCATTTCCGCAAGGGCTGCGAATCCTTCACGAGTATCCCCAGGCGACGGTGGTAATCCAAGATCCAGAGTCACAACCGCCGGCCGGTATTGTTTCAGGGAGACCAGAGCGCTTTGACGGTTTTCCGCAAGGAGCACGTCATACTGCTGAGCGAGGGCCCACTTCATTTGGGTCCTTACCTCGTCGTCATCATCGACTATGAGAATCTTCGGTTTTTCCATTGCGTTGATGCCAGACTTATCCGACCGGGAGGATGACCCGGAATTCGGTTCCTTTGCCAACAGTGCTGTTGACTTCGATTCTTCCGTGGTGAGCTTCAACGATGAGCTTGCAGTGATAGAGCCCGATGCCAAGGCCCTTCTTCTTTGTCGTCTGAAACGGCCGGAACAAAGAGTCGTCAATAAATTTTTCCGACATTCCGCAACCATTGTCCTTCACCGAAAATGCAACGGTATCGCGATCATGGAGCGTCGACACTCGAATGACTCCATTGCCGTTGACGGCCTCGTTGGCGTTCATGACGAGATTGGTCAGGACTTTATGGATTTGTTCTTCGTCCATCATGGTTTTCGGCACCGGCTGCAAATCCTGTTCAAGCGCTGCCCGGAGATTGGCCTTGAATTCATCCAGAGTTATCGTCACGAGGTGGCATAGATCCGACTGCGCCAACCGGAGTTCAATATTCTGCTTCAGCATTGCAAGACGGCCACACATGTCATTAATATTCGCGACGCTCCCGGATATCACGCGCAGCGCATCCGCTCGAAATTCAGGATCGTCAAAGTGCTCTGGGAGGTTCTCCATTGTAAGAGACAGCCGCGAGGCGAGGTTCTTCAGATCATGAACGAAGAAAGTCGAGACAGTCTGAAATGCTACAACCTCTCCGGCCTGCCGGAGACGCTCTGACAATTTGAGATTCAGCAGACTCGCCGCCAATTGGGCCGCGAGCGTCTCCAGGAGGACGAAGTCTTCGGCATTCAAGGTCTCATGACCAACCCGATCATCATTGAGTGTCATCACTCCTACCAATTCACCACCGGCATAAAGCCCGATCGCATAACGCATCCGGGATTTTGAGAAGAACTCGGCATCGGCCCGCATGATCTCACCGGGCCAATGGAAGGACATTTCCTCAAGATCGAGCGGAACTCGGTGTTGCTTGAGATACCTAATGAAATCCGGTGCGCTCTTCCCCGCATTTTGAAGATCTCTCGACTTAGCTTGCGAAAGCGAGGTAGAGCCTGTCAGGGAAAGCTGCTGGCCGGTTTCATCGACCAGCCACACATTCACGGAAAGTATTTCCAGAGACTCCGAAACCATTTTGCTGATCGCGCCGCTCAGCTCATGGATGTCCATCAAGGACGTTGTTCTTTGAGTCAGATCCATCCAGACGCTTTGATAGTCGTATGTCGGACGGCGGAAATGGCGCGTCACGAATTTCCGCAGTTGACGACGCAGCCGATTCGAAAGAAGCAGAACAGCCAATCCCATCAAAGCGACAAAAACTATGAATGTGTCGACGGATAGTGATTCGATCGGAAGATAGGAGCGTGTGAGATGCGCAAGAACGCCAACGGAGAGCAGGTAAATTCCCGCCAGGACAATTGTCAGAGAATTCTGTATGGTGGCCCGTGAGAAGTAGACATCCACGTCCAGAGAGCGGCCGCGGGCGAACGAAAATGCGAATAATAGATTAGCCGCCAGCAGCACCATTGCAGTGGTTGTCCCAAATCCCGTGTCCAGTACGGAAAAAAGTATCGACTGGCTGCTGAGATAAATCCGAAGTGCAAACAGCCCACCGATGCCCAGCACCAAAAATTTCAATTGCCAGCGGGTACGGCCTATCGAGGAGCGGATGAGGCGCTCCATGTTGAAGACGATCAGGATCGATGTCCCCAAGATGTAATATTGAAATACCTGACCGGCCCATCCAAGCGGGAGTAACCATCCCGCCGATTCCAGTCTGACAGTGCCTGCAAAAAGCGAACTTCGAAACACAGCAACAAATAGAACAGGAACCAGACAAACCGCGGCAATTACCCATTTCCATCTCGATTGAAGAATTGAAGTGCTTGCGCGCGCATAACTAACGCTGAATACAAGCCAGGCTGCCGGTATAAGCGCCGATGCGATGAACAGACGTGTCTGCCAATAGAACACATCCACCGGAAGCGCGGCGTTGCTGCTAAATGCTCTAAAAATTTCTTCGGCCGCCAGCAGGAACATTCCCGCGGCAAACACTCGATGGTGAAGGGATTGCCGATCCCGGAAAAGGACAGCCACAGCCATGGCCAGGCTGAAATAGGCTGCGACAAATGAGAGCACTGTGAGAATTGGCATTATCGAAAGGCGTTCAGACTATTGGAAGCCGATATGATCGGCTGTAGGCGTGGTCTGCGACCGCGCAGTGTTATCGAATTTGGAGAATTGCCGGTTACAGACCGCCTACCGCACTTTCTGACTTTTGTGCAAAGCTCCCGCAGGGAGCAGGTAGCCCGAAGTGTCGGAAGAAGGGAAAGTTAAGTTTCCTCTTCTAGTTCAGACTGGCAATCTCTTTTAATGCGGCCTGAGCCAGGCTCTTTTCCCGGGAGTCCGCCGGAGTGTTGACTGCTTTCCTTAAAGCATTCTGCGCTTCGGTAATTTGCTTAGTTCCTTTGTAAATCATCGCCAGGTGGTATTGGAAGGCCGCACTGTCCGGCTGTTTTCCAACAGCAAACTGAAGCTGTTCGCGAGCAAGCAGGTAGTTTCCAAGCTTGAAGTAAACCCACCCAAGGGTGTCGGCGATGCCCGGGCTATCCGGTCGTTTCTTTCTGGCCATCTGCGCCCAGGCGAGGGCGGTATTCAGATCCTGCCCCTGCTCTGCGAGAAGGAAGGCGAGATTGTTTCCGGCGGTTTCGTTGTTTGGATCAATCTTCAAGGCCTGACTGTAATTCTGTTTGGCGTCCTCAGTCTTTCCCTGTTTCTCAGCAATCATGCCCTTGACGGTATAAGCTGCGGCGTTGGAGGGATTCTTCTGTATCAGAACATCCAGTTTCTTTGCACCTTCATCGAGACGGCCATTCTGAATATACAAAGCAGCGAGATACCCTACCGAGCTTGAGCTGGACGGATCCTTCTCAATCCCCTTCTTGTATGCACTTTCGGAGTCCTGAATCCTGCCGGCACTGGAATAAACCAAACCCAACAATTCATAGTGATAGGCCTTCTTCTTATCGTCCGGAATTCCATTGATTCTCTCAATGGCTCGATCCAGCTGCTTCGTCCGCACGTAAAACTGAGTGATGTCCTGCAGACCTTGTTGTGAATCTGGTGAGAGTTCAAGTGCACGCACCAGACTTTTTTCCGCATCGGCAGTCCGGCCACGAGCGCTATAGTAAATGCCCATCTGCCGATGTACGAGCGGGTTGTTCGGCTGTTCCTTTACCAGTGCTGTCAACTTGGATTCCGCGTCCGAATACTTATTCTCGGCCATGTCAATCGTGGCATCCAGAAGTACCGCAGCAAAAAATCCCGGCTGAACTGCCATTACTTTCTTCACTTCTGTTCGGGAATCGGCGAGTCGCCCCTTTTTCATCAGCACTTCCGCAAGAGCGACCCTGGCCGGCAGATATGTGCTGCTCACGGCCAATGACTTTTGAAAGTGGTCCTGCGCCATATCGGTCTGCCCTTTTCGAAGTGCAATCTGTCCCAAAAGAAACTCCGGCTGGGGGAAAGTGCTGTTCAACGTTGAGTCTTTTCCGAATGTCGTTTCGACAGCATCGTATTGGCCGAGGGAGTACTGAAGTTGTCCGAGTAGAAGCTGCCCACCTTTATTCCTTGGATCGGTCTTCAGAATCTGATCGATCTCGGCTTTCGCACGAACAGGATCATCCTGTATTAGATTCATGGCCAGTTTGCCGGCAACTTCGAGATTCTCAGGAAAAGTCTTTTTTAGTTCGAGTAGAAGCTTCCGGACATCCGATGGGCGCTTCCGGACTTCATAGAGACTCACTAAGAGAAGCGAAGAGGCGGGGTCCTGTGGACTCTTGGCCTGTGCTTCCTGCAAAACGCGCTCTGCTTCTCCAAAGCGTCCCGTTTGATAGTAGAACGCTACAACCTGAGCGTAGATTTCCTTATCGGCAGGATAGATCGAAAGGGCTTCCTTGAATAATCTGTCCGCCTTTCCTTTTTCACCGACAGCACGATAGTAGTTGCCAAGTGAAATGAGGGCGCTTTTGCTCCTGGGATCTGCCTGCCGCGCTTTGAGAAACGCCTGCTCGGCATCAGGGAAATTCTTCTGAATCGCCTGGGCCGTACCGAGACTGACAAAGGCAGCAGAGTTCTGGGGATCCAGACTCACGGCCTTCTCAAACAACTCCACCGACGTGCGATAGTCCTGTAACCCGGCCGAAGCATTGCCGGATAATACAAGAGCAGCCACATTCTGAGGGTCCTTCGACAATATCTTGTTAGCCAGCTCCAGTGCACGCTGGAAGTACTCCTTGTTGGTACTTCCGGAGCCGAGATAAATATCTCCGAGTCGAAGATTGGCATCGATATCGTCGGGAAAATATTCCAGAAGCAGCGAGAGTTGCTGGGCCGCAGCATTCAGGTTCTTCTGATTCAGGTAGCTTAACGCAAGGAAATACCGGGCCTCCCGGTTTTTCGGATCCTTTTGAACAGCATTCAATAGCTGAACACTGGCCTCCGAGAACTTTTGCTTTTCGAAGTAGTCTTTCCCGCTCTTGAAGTAGTCCTGTGAGGAAACAGGAACCGCTCTCCAAATCGCGTATGCGAGTACGCCGCCAACTACGATTGTTGCTACCAGAATCGATGGGATGAGGATTCGTTTCATCAGTCGCCTCTAATAATGACCAAATTTTGTGTTCGACACAGTCACTGGCTTCAGAGTCACGGTCGTTTCCGGCTCCTTAGCTGTGGTCTTGTTTTCCGACCTGATCAGAATTGCCAGAACGGGGTAGAGCAACAGGAGTCCGAGGACAAAGAAAGGAATGCCGCCTTCCCGGTGAAGCTCACTGGTGAGGATTCGCTTGTCGACGTGCACCGCCAGATAGGAAAGCGTGCCAATTCGGAGCGCATTCTTGAATAACAGAACCGGAATTGCGACGATTACAAGCGCGCTCCTCCTCCATGCCGATCGCAAGAATAGATGGCCGGCCAGCAAACTGGAGATGAGGAGACTTATTCCGGAACGAATTCCGCTGCACGCCGGCGCGACTTCGATCACAAGGTCGGGCAGGCGGAAGATGTAGGCACTTTCTCGAAGCACAGGAGTTCCGGAAAGTTTCAGAATGACATACGCCATCTCCGCCGAACCGCGCTGAAGGAAAGCAATTGTTCTATCGAGAATCACACTGGGAATTGGAATAAAAAAAACCAGGAACATCAATGGAAAGACAGCGGTCCTGAATGCCCTGGATCCGTAGAAAAGAAGAAAGCCTCCAAGCCACAGGACAACTGTGGCTGCTGTCAGCAGCGCCAGATGGTCATCGTCCTTCAGGTAGATGCCCGCGGTCTTACCCGCTACGAGCATTCCGGCGCCCAGAATCATAAACAACACACCAGGCACCACAGAGTAGTGAATACTCTGGAAGATGTTCTTCCTGTTCATGTAGATCAGCGCCGCACTGATAAACGGAATCAGGACAATCTGTGATGCATGGCTGTTTTCTGTGTCCAGTGCGAAGGCGATTAACGCACGAAGCGGACTGGACATGGCTGCAACCAGCGCCAGCGAGAACAGAATGAAGTACAAATTTCTGCGTGAATTGCTCATGATGCGTGAAGCGATCAGCCGACGGTGATTGTAGTCTCTGTGATCGCGGGCTTCGTTAGTGAAGGCTTGCAATAGATCATGCCACCCCTCTTGGACATGGATCGATCCACTGCTTCAAGCATCTGTACGACCCTCAAACCCGATAAACCGTCGTTAATTGGAGTGTGGTTGTTCAGGATGCAATCGACGAAGTACTGCGTCTCTCGCGTCAGTGCCTCGACCTGTTCCAGGCGCGGCACCCAAAGATCGCCCGCCCTATAGCTCACGCGCAAGTCATGATCGGGGGTCGTGTCGGATCGCTCCACTCCCTTGTCGTAGATCTTGACCTTTTCGTCTGCTTCCAGGTCATTCCATACAAGCATCTTCTTCTCAGCACCGATCAACGTGCTTCTGACCTTAACTGGTGAGAGCCAGTTGACGTTCAGATGTGCGATCACCTTGTTTGCGAAGTAGATTGTGATGAAGGCGATATTCTCGACGCCATTCACATGTTTCTCTCCGGTGGCGACTATGGCCTCGGGCTCGCCTCCAATGAGGTAATCCATGATCGAAAGGTCGTGAGGGGCAAGGTCCCACACCACATTTGCATCGTGCTGGAAAAGTCCGAGGTTTACACGTGTCGAATCGTAGTAGTAGAGAGTCCCCAACACGTCATTGTCGATCAACTCGCGAATTTTGCGGACCGCACCGCTGAAGAGAAAAGTGTGGTCTACCATGATCAGTAGTTTTTTCGTCGCGGCGAGTTCTATCAGCTCTGTGGCTTCGCACACATTTTTCGTAAAAGGCTTTTCGACGAACACATGTTTCCCGTTTTCCAAAGCCTTTTTCGCAAGGGGAAAGTGGTGTGAAACTGGAGTCACAATGGCAACTGCGTCGATCAAGGGATTGTTGAGAATGTCGGCGGGATCCGTAGTTACAGTAACGGACGGGTAGCTCTTTCGAACTCTGTCCAGCGACTTGGGATTGAGGTCGCATACTGAAACTACGGCAGCATTAGATGCGTTGTGAAAGTTTCGTACGATATTGGGTCCCCAATATCCGTATCCAATTACACCGATATTTATCGTTTGACGTTTACCATTAGTATTCAAGGTTCACCATCCATGGATTATTCAATTCGATAGCTGGAAAAAAGAAAGTCTGACTGCAGATGAGAGGCACTAGCGCTTCTTGCAAGGCCCGTTCTTAGTAAGCGCCGTGACCGCCAATGATGGCGAACGGCGTTTTGGCAAGAATCTTCAGATCAATCCAGAAGGATCGTTCTCGTATGTATTGAAGGTCCATTCGGACCATATCGTCGAAGGTGGTGCGGCTGCGGCCGTGGACCTGCCATAAGCCGGTGATTCCTGGTTTGGCCTCCAGGATTCTCCGGCGATGCCAAAGCTGATAACACTCAAACTCGTAAGGAATCGGAGGTCTCGGACCGACCAACGACATCGTTCCGGACAGGACATTGATGAACTGGGGCAACTCATCCAGACTGCTCGCTCGCAGAATGCGGCCGAAGCGGGTGATACGGGGATCCTTCTGAATCTTATAAACTCCATTCGGGTTACCACCGTTGCCACGGATAAGGTTTTGCGTAAATTCCTTGTGAATCCTGGAATCGTTTGCCACATACATCGATCGAAACTTTAGAAACGTAAATTCGGCTCCGGATTTTCCCAACCGTCGCTGTCTGTAGAATATCGGACCATCCGACGTCATTTTGATCAGGACGGAAATGGCCAGAAAGACCGGCGACAAAATCAGCAATGCCGACAGACTGCCTGCAATATCGATGCTCCGCTTCGCTACCGAAAAGGCCTTCCTTGCGATGTCTGCATCCTCCTGCTCTGCATAGAGAACTTTCCCGGATTCTATGCAGTCGCCACCTGTCTCATCACTTTCGGGAAAAAAATGAAACGAGATCTCAACGTTGCCAATATCTGATGCGTGAAGATTCTCCCCCAGCAGCCTCTGGATCTTTCCGGATACAGCCGTTCGCGTGGCAGCCCGGCTGGTCCCCTTCAATGAAGTGAAGATCACTCCGAGCGTGAAGCGATTTCGATGCCAGCCGGTCACGTCCGTGTCCCGTATGGAAGCAGCAAGGGCAGCCCCTATGTCTTCGATGGAACGTTTCGCACGAGTTCGGACAAGCCGCTCGAAATTGATGAGTACGAGGAGAAACGGTGCGCCTGTACGCTCGGATCGCTTACGTTCCATGGAAAGCAATCGATTGAACAGCACTTCATCGGCGATGCCTTCGGTTGTGTGGCGAGTTGCGGGGCGAACTTTAAGTATCTTCATGTGTGTTGTGTCTCAGAGTCTCTGGATCCGGAAAGTCCGTTGGACGGAAACTGCGGTTCTGTTCTCAGGAAGGCGAGTACCGGCCGCCGCCCTGGTTTTGGTAACAGCAAAGGCTGAAGCACGTATTTAGAAAAGGTAAAGATTTGGAGACGGTCGATCAGGATTCCAGATAGTTCTTGGGGCTGACACGGGATTTTCGATTACCGGCATACAAATACCGGCTATCCACACCGTAGTTGTAGTAGCCCCTGCTAAAATACGTGTTAAACAACATTGGCTTTACGTCGTTGAAAACAACGCCCAGGAGTTTGGTTTGATCCAGAATTTTGAAGGCGTTCTCAATGCTGCTATGGGAGGTTTTGGCTCGCCGGATCACCATAATCAGTCCATCGCTTAACCCTGAAATGATCCGGGCGTCTGCAATCGGAGAAAAAGGCGGCGCATCCAGAATAACAGTGTCGAAGTCCCGCTTAAGATCCTGGACCAACTCTTTCATCTTTTGCAGAGACAACAATTCGATGGGATTTTCTGAAACCCCTCCGGCGGTCAGGAAGAAAAGATTACCGAGCCGCCGCATATAGCAAAACGGCGACATGTGCCCATTTGAAAGATATTGAATCAGTCCAGGTTCTCCGGAAACTCCGAGATGCTTATTCAGCGTCGGATTTCGAAGATCACAGTCCACGATCGCGATTCGCCGTCCAGGCTCCATAGCAAGAGTAAGCGCGAGGTTGGCGCTGATCAGAGATTTTCCATCCTGCTGATCCGGGCTGGAAACCGTCATTACTCTGGGAGGTGTTTCGCGGTCTTCACGAATGCGGACCTTCAGTGTCTTGAATTGCTCGCTGATGAATGACGATGGATTCCTGACGACCTCCAGCTTCTCTCCGATTACCGCATTCGTCACCACGGGCACCAGACGCTCAAAAGGAAAACTGACCTGTTTCATCAGAGCCGTCTTCCCGGCCGCACCTACCGGGATTGTCGCGTCGGTCCCCCGGCCGTCGTTGAAGGTTTCGAGAATTCCCAATCGATCCAACACACCGAGAATGCGTTTCAGCGCTTTCTCTTCAATACCAGTGGACTCCAGTAACCCGGAGAAGACGGTTGAACGGCTCAACTCCCCCAGTACACACAACTCCTTCGGGTACCATGGGACACCAGACAGATCTTCTCCATTCTTCAACGCGATTACCGTCTCTGGTTTTGCTTCGAATGGTGTGGCATTGCTTCGCGAAAGTTCGAGCAGAACAAAAGCGACATTGATATTCGCCGAAATGTAGTAGGACCGCAGACCTCTGGTGAATGACTCGCGTACAAAGGAGTTCTTGAATGCGTGTTTCAACAACTCGATCGCCTGATTCCGGACAATCTCTCCCAGTTCTGGACCATCCAGAAGTTTCCTGCGAACCGCCGCTTCTCCAAACAGGATCTTTTCTCTTCGAGCGTCGGCCAGAACACGTGGAACGTCTGCTTCCGACAGAAAGCCTTCGCGAATCATATACGCGCCAATTCGGTGAGTATCCAGGTTGGAAGATGCTGCCTGAATGACTCCTTCGCGGTAAGAAACAGTCACACGCTGATCCAACTTCGAGAGAACAACCACGCCGCTCTCGCGATTTTCCTGGAGTCTGCGAAGTTCTTCCAGCAATGGGTTCGGAACGTTCATCTAGTACAACCTCTTGATAACCGGTTCCAGGTGCCGGAGGACAAAGCTCTGGTGAATATATGCGAAGTACAGGCCGGCACCGTATGCGGCTGACAATGCCGCTATGGAAGCGACGTAGATACTCCTTCTCCTCCGGCCTTCGGCAATATCTGCGGGGGTGACAATTTCAGGAATCTCAACGAGAACAGTAGTGCCAAGAAGAGCCTCAACGTCGGAGAGCGTCCACATCTTTTGATTCGCAATATCAACGGCGGCGGCAATCCCCATGCCAGCAAGCAGACTGAGCAGAATCCCAATTCCGGCAATGGCAGACTTCACTGGCTTTGACGGTGAAAGTGGAAGATTCGCAGGGTCCACGTTTCTGAACTGCGAACCCTGCTGCCGTGTCTCCAAACTCTGTGAAACCTGGGCTTGGGACAACTTGCTTTTCAGATCATCGTATTGTTTAGTGAGATCGGCATTTTCACGGAGTACGTCTGCCATGTCCTGCTCACTTTGAGGCGAGTTTTGAATTCTTTGGTTGTACTTATCAATTTCCTTATCGCTGGATTCTACAGCAGCCTGTTTGATTTTGAGTTCGGTCTCAAGGTTGTCTTTTCGAGAGACCAAAGGCAGATACGCCTGATTTGGAACCGTTTCCTCCACTACCGATACAACAGCCGGCTTGTCATCTTTTCGATCCAAAAACTCCTGATCTCCCTTGGTGAGTTCCTTCCTGGTACTTTCCAAACGATTTGTAGCTGTCATAATGTCCGGATGATTTTTCGTGAGTCCCTTTGCGGACAGTGCACTCAATTCGTTCTGTGCCTTTAAAAACTCCAGAACACGCACGCTTGCTGTTGCTTGTGGAACAGGGACAATTATCTTTGGTTTTGCAATAGTCTGTGGCGTTGCACTTAGATCTCGCCCCACATTCGTCAGTTCCGTTACCAAACGATCCCGCGCCTCGAGATTTGACTTTCTCTGCTCTACGAAAACGTTAAGCATTGCGATATTCGTGGCCAGCTGTTCCGGCAATTCATTGCGATGAATCGCCTTCAAGTTCTTCTTTTTCGTCTCGGACTCTTTCAACAGGAGCGAAATCTTTTCCAGTTCCGTGGTCAGAAAATCTGTTGTTCCCTCTACTTTGGCCTCACGAGCCTTCAGGTCCTGATCGATAAACACCGATGTCACTTTTGCAGCAATTTTCTGAGCTACCTCGGGATTTCGATTCCGGTAAGAAATCCTGAAGTAAGTCACTGGAAGCTTTTCACCGCCAATGTTCTGCCCCCCGCTGAAGTCCACGCCAATTTGATTACGCAAATTGGAAATTTTGTCTTCAATATTCAGATTTTGAGACTCGGGCATAATGTCTTCATACTCGCGGACAATTTGGAGTAGATTCGTCCGGCTCAACACGTTTTGCTCAATCGCGCTCAAGCGCTGTGCCGTCGTTCCGGCGATGAGATCTTTGACGAAATCATTGGGAACGTCGCGCGGTTGAATTAGGACGAGCGCTTCCGACACATACATTCTTGGAAGCATGTAAGTCAGCAGGAGAGCGGCGCAGGAGAGCGCCAGAAATGGAAAAACGATCCACCATTTTCGGCGGACCAGTAAAGCCATGATGTCCTGCGGACTGTTCAGATTCATCAACTTCATCGCTAGAATCTCCAGAGGTCGGGCTTGCTGTATCGCAGAGATACAAATATTCGATTTTGACCATAGCCAGAATTCGAATACCCCTCGTAGTGTTGATACTGACCGCCAAAATTCATGGACCAGTCTCTGCCAATCCCGACTCCCAGGCTTCCTCCAGCGGTAACGCCGCGAGCGGATGACGAATCCAACTGGAGTCCGTGAGAGTCGAAACCGGAGATGTTGGCGGAAACTGTGGTGCTCCTGCCAAAAGTGCGATTCATGGCGATCGTTGCATGCCGATAACTGGACAATGAACCCAACCCGCTGGTGTCGCCGCTGGTCTGATTGAATGCCAATGAGAAGGAACCCTTCTGAACCGTTCGCTCCAGCGAAACGGAGGCATTCGCGCCGAAAGGCGTATCGATACTTTCCAGAGTCTCGAGATAAGACGGCCCAACATTGATGCGGAGTGAGAGTACCGGCGAGAACTTGTGAGAGTACCCCAGGATACCGGAATGATTTCGGGAGTTTTGAAAACTGGAAAATATGAACTGAGCGCCGGAATATCCGACGCTCCAGCTGTTGCGCTCGCCGCTGTGCGTATACGTCACACTCTCGGAAATTCGCCGTTGATCCGAAAGAACGCCGCTTATCACTGGACCGCCCGGATAAAAGAGTGTCGAATACGACCCGCTGACGGAAAGTGACGATCTTTCATTAATAGTGTGGTCCATTGAAAGATTTGCTGTATTGCTCTGGTTGGATCTGGCAAACACAGGAGTGAAAACGTATTGGAATTCATCCGGGCTTGTCGCCACTCCACCCAGCAGTCTGAAGGTGGAGATGTCCGACGTCATAGAAAACGAGTCCGAAAGGTTGAGTTTCCACTTGGGACCAAACCTGGTTGAAAAAATTGCAGACGCCGCATGGGACCGGGTTTCACGGCCTGGTTCCGAAGTGTACTTATCAAAGCCAAACGCATATGTGGATGCAAAAGTGGTGCGCTCCCCTCGAGCATCGAAATGGAGGGAGGGATAAGTTCCATAAAAAGCGACATAACGAGAGGCGCTTGGGGAACCGGCAGGAGTAGCAATCTCCGGTCCGCTTCCACCTGCAGTCAGGTCCGCATTCATTCCCAGAATGTACCTGCCTTGGCCTGCGTATAGGCTCGGCGAATAAGCTGCAATGATCGTGCCCAAAAGGAGGATTCGCATGGTGCGCTGGAGCAGTCGGCTGAAATGAATTCGTTCGCGGCTAGGGAACATTGACAACATCCCCGCTGACTAAAAATATGTTTTGGGCTTGTTTCGATCCGTCGATCACCTTGTCGTGGTCAAAAGGATATTTGATGTCCTGCTGTCCTCTCCCGATTTGCGGAGCAATGGTGCGAACTATCGAAATCTGATCCTTCTTGCTGTACTCCTGGAATCCACCAGCCAGTGCAAGGGCTTGAAGAACGGTAAGCGGCCTTTCGGACATTATCACGCCGGGCTTTTGAACTTTCCCTGTAACAAAGACGCGATAGCTTTGAATGGCGTCGATAATGACCGTCACATTGGGCACGTCGAGATAGTCCTTGAGCCTCTTTTCCAACTCCACTTTCAACTGGGCCGGAGTAAGACCTGCCGCCTGAATGCTCTGAACCAGTGAAATGGAAATCAAGCCATCCGGCTGGACCGTCACCTGTCTCGACAGATCCGGATTCTTATAGACGTCAATCGTCAGTTTGTCGTTGGGCTGAATTAACGTTGCGCCGACAGTGGCTTCGGACTGTGCCAGCAACGGCGTCGTAGCCAGCCACAATATGCAGGCCAACAGAAGACCAAGCCTCTGGCAGTAAGGTGTTCTCATGGCTATTTCAGTTTGGTCTCGGAATTTTCTTCGAGTAACCGGGAATAGTTACTCGAACAGGAAAGACCCGATTGGGGCTGCTCCCTGAGTTTTTCGACCAGATCCGTTAATCGGTTAATGCCGGAATTCAATCGTTCCAGGCTGTCAATCAAATGTTCCGATTTGATTCCGGCGCCTGTATCTGAGGAGAGTTCATCCGAGAACCCTCGGATCTGGCAGAGTAGCGCCCGTGCTCCATCCGAAATACTTCTCGCGCCTTTCTGCGAACAAACGTATTTCAGGCGTTGGTACTCTTCTTCGGACAATCGGAAGCTCACGAGGCGAGTTCGTGTTTTAAGCATGTATCGGACTCCTGGTGCGTCTTAAGTTCGGGGGGTTTGAAAGCTCACTCAATGCTTTTCGGCTCTTTTGGGTTGAGCTGCGACCGCGCCTTTTCCGCTCACGCTACGGAGACGTTCGGCCTTAAGGGATCTGCGCTGATTCAGGCCTGCGGATATCTCCGTGACACCAGGGGGAACTTGCACAGAATCTCAAATGCAGGGATTCGGGCTGTTTGGATTCCGTCGATCGAATATTGAAATTTGAATGAAGTCGTATTGGAATGTGCGTTTGATCGATTGGGCCGCGCTGATAACGGGGCTACCGCCACAAAAGTCCCACTTTGCTTTCTAAAACGTAAACAAGCGGAAAACTTTTTCAGCCTCTGTTTATCGGGTCAACAGCGCTGTGAATTACATTTGATGGACAGTCGTATTGTCTATAGGCAAGAACGTCTGTCAACACAGAAATTCCTGATTACGTTCCCACTGTCCAAACGATGCCGCTTTCTTCTGGAAGCCTGCACCTACCGCCCGAACCCTGGTGCGTCTGAGCCCTTCACTAGCCCGGACGCCTGCAAAGACACCTGTAGTGACGCCGGCATCGCCTGCGGGACAGAAGAGGTGCAGACCCATACGCTTCTGTGGCCCTGATAATCGCGAATCCCGTGAAACCGGTTCACTGAAACCACGGTGCTCCGGCTGCATCCCATTCGTTCAGCGATTTCAAGAACCGTCAACTCGGTTGAGGCCAGGAGTGAAATGATCTTGCGGACTTGACTATCGGAAAGGGCCTTTCCTCGAACGCCCATATGTTTAAGGACCTCCTGTCCCATACCTTGCAGAATCGCTCCACAAACGTGCCCGCAGTGAGCAGAAGGGAGATGATGGAGTAGTGCCATTTCTCGCGCAAGAAATAAAATTCGATCGTCATATTTGCTTTGACTTAGTGCGACGTCTGGACGGAAAATGCCGCTACTCACAACAGGGAAGGATGTCGCTTGGGTACAAGAAATACATTAAATGCGCAGGATCGTCTCATTTCCTGCGAAAAATGTGACCGATTCGCCATCACGCCGTTCAAGACGCTGCTGGGCGAATCCGTCCAGGATGGCGGCTCCACAGAGGCTGCGTTGCCCGAACCGGCAAGATGCCCGGTCTGTTTCAGTATCGTTGAAGAAACTACTTTAGTTGCCTTCCGAAGCGACGTAGATTTCGTCGAAAGCCCTACCGACGCGGATTACTATGACCCGCCGCTGGAGGAAATGACGGTGCGGCTTGTCGGTGAGAATTTGCGAGCCGCTGCGCAAAGCATGATCAGCGGTTGTGACCAGTGTTGCGACTGTCCTGAAATAACCTTCGACTGCATTCTCGATGAGCTTACCGGGTGCGACCCCAAATCCACGGAATACATCCTCTGCCGACCGGCACGCTGTCCAAGATGCCGCCGGGATGTAACCGAACGAACCATTGTTCTTCCCCGTCAGTAAGGCGCCGGCAGTAGTCAGCAGCAAATCCTTCGTTGACGTTCGATATGCCGGGCCCGTACAATAGGCGTTTGTCTATACGGAAGGGGATATATCCATGTACGCCGTGATACGTTCGGGCGGCAAACAATACCGGGTCACACCAGGACAGACGCTTCGACTGGAAAAACTCGAAGGCGAGACGGGATCGAAGATTCAGCTGAGCGACGTGCTGTTGGTGGAAGATGGAGGCAAGGTTCAAACCGGCGCTCCACTGCCTAATGCCTCAGTTGAAGCCACAATCATTCAAAGCGATCGCTCCGACAAGATTCTGGTGTTTAAGAAAAAGCGGAAGAAGCAGTATCGTCGCACGCGCGGCCATCGCCAGGATTTCACCGCAGTCCGGATTGAAAAGATTTCCGTTTAAGACAGTTCAGGGAGTTCATTATGGCTCATAAAAAAGGCGTAGGAAGTTCACGAAACGGCCGTGATAGTCATTCTCAGCGGCTGGGTGTGAAACGCTTCGGCGGACAGCTGGTCACCGGTGGATCCATTCTCGTTCGGCAACGCGGAACAAAGTTCAAGCCCGGTGTGAATGTGGGCATCGGCAGAGACGACACCCTGTTTGCAAAAATCACCGGCATTGTCACCTTCGAAGACAAAGGCCACACCGGCCGCTTCATCAGCATCCAGCCTGTAGGCCTGTAGACTTTTTGAGGTACCCCTCACCCGCCGCGCCAGTATTTTGATAAGCGCACCTTCTCCCGTTGGGAGAGGGATACGGCCCAAAGGGCCAATTTCTCCATGTTTATCGACGAAGCCAGAATTACTGTTCGCGCTGGAAACGGCGGGCACGGCTGCATAGCCTTCCGCAGGGAAAAATTCGTTCCGAAAGGCGGGCCCAGCGGCGGCGATGGCGGCAAGGGCGGAGATATCTACCTCGTCACGGATTCCAACGAGAACACACTCCTCAAATTTCGTTTCAATCACACCTTTGAGGCCGAACGCGGCCAGCACGGCATGGGCAGCAACTGGCACGGCAAGAACGGGAAAGACATGGAAATCCGTATTCCTCGCGGAACCATGATCTACGACAATGATTCCGGCGAGCTGCTTCACGACTTCACGGGAGAGAATGAACAAGTCCTGATTGCTAATGGAGGACGCGGCGGGTTCGGTAACTCCCACTTCAAAACGGCGACCAATCGATCACCTAAGAAGGCGCAAGACGGAGCACAGGGAGAACGGCGTGTCCTTCGGCTCGAACTGAAGCTGCTCGCGGATGTCGGGCTCGTGGGTTTTCCAAACGCAGGAAAGTCGACGCTGATCTCCCGTATCTCGGCCGCACGGCCGAAAATCGCGGATTATCCATTTACGACGCTGGAACCCAACCTGGGCGTCGTCGCATTAGACTCGGAAAAGTCTTTCGTTGTCGCCGACATTCCCGGACTGATCGAGGGCGCTCATCTGGGTCACGGTCTGGGAATTCAGTTCCTTCGCCACATCGACAGGACCCGCCTCTTACTTCACCTTATAGATGTTTCTCAGGGCAATGAACGGGATCCGGTGGAGGACTTCCACACAATACAGAACGAACTGGCTCAGCACAGCAGCGATCTCCCATTGAAACCGCGCCTTATTGCGGCTACCAAAATGGACGCCGTGAACCCGGAGAAGCTGCGGAAACTCGAGCAATGGTGTGGACAGAACGATATTGAAATGATAAAAATTTCTTCAGTAACAGGCGAGGGTCTCGAAGAGTTGAAACGAAGCATTTACAAAAAGCTTTCTTCTCAAATTGCCGGCCAGGTTACCGAGCTATTGTGAGGATCGGAATTCTTGGCGGAACGTTTGATCCAATCCACAACGGCCACCTCGCTGCTGCCCAGTCTGTCGCCACCACATTCCAGACCGATGAAATCCATTTCGTTCCCGCATATCGGGCGCCGCACAAACAACCGGAGGGCGTAACATCCGCATTTCACCGATTCGCAATGGTGGCATTGGCAACGATTCCTTTCGCGCATTTTCAAGCATCAACGATTGAAATGGATTCGCTGGTAAAGCGTTACACCGTCGAAACACTGGAGCAAATGAAGGCACGACATCCGGGAGCTTCACTCATATTCGTGCTGGGCACGGACATGTTTCAGGAAATCGAAACATGGAAAGAGTATCGAAGGCTATTCGAACTCGCGCACTTTGCGATTGTTCATCGACCCGGATTTGAATTCCGGGAAGACATTGTTCCCTTTTGTTTGTTGAATGAGAACGATCGGCCGGTATTGTCGGACTCACCCGGTGTGTATTACCTGCCATTCCTGCAGCAACCCGTTTCATCCACAGAAATCCGCAACGATTGCCGAAGGGGCTCAGAAATCAGTCATCTGCTCCCGGCACCAGTCTGGAGCTATATTGAAAGACACAAACTCTATAATGCGTAACGGCAAAGAACCGGACCCTGAACTATCTTCTGATCTGAATTGGGCGGTGGAAGCCGCACTGGACAAGAAGGCGCAGGACCTGGTTGTCATCGACGTCGGAGAAGTTTGTTCGTTCACCGACGACTTCATTATCTGCACCGGAACATCGAGCCGTCATAACCAGACAATTGCAGACGGCATCGAGGAAGACCTCCGTCAAAGGGGAATTCGTTCCCTCCACATTGAGGGCCGCACGGAAGGCGAATGGATCCTGATGGATTACTTCGATTTCGTAATTCACATTTTCACCGCCCGAACTCGGGAGTTCTACGATCTCGAAAGGCTATGGAGAGCCGGAAGGCGCCGTGACGTGAATGAACTCATTGGACAGCGCACGTAACTCTTATCCGCTTCTTTTTTCTACAAACTCGCCCATGTTGTCCGTGTACAGGACGCTGGAGCGGGTTTTTGAAAGCGACGCCACGGTCCTTATCGAAGGCGAAAGCGGCACCGGCAAGGATGCGCTCGCGCACTGGCTCCACCGAAACAGCACTCGCAGTCATGCACCCTACATCAAGATCGACCTGGGCTCTCTACCGGACGAACTTGTCGAATCCGAACTCTTTGGCTATGAACGAGGCGCATTCACCGGCGCACTGACATCCAAGCTCGGGAAAATGGATCTGGCACAGGGTGGAAGCGTGATTCTGGATGAAATCGCCAACGTGGATCTTCGCGTTCAGGCGAAACTGCTCCATGTGGTCGAAGCGAAGGAATACTTCCGTCTGGGAGGCTCAGCCGCGATTGCTCTCAATTGCCGAGTCATCGCTCTGTCGAGCACGCCGCTTGCGAAGGCTGTAGAATGCAAGACGTTTCGCCAGGACCTGTTCTTCAGGCTGAATCTCATTACTGTTACCATACCGCCGTTGCGGGAACGCCGTGCAGAAATCCCACTGATTGCCAACGCGATTCTGACGCAACTTGGACGCAAATACAGTACTGCTGCGCAGATGGACCGCAACAGCGAATCCGTTCTGACAAATTACGATTTTCCGGGCAACATTCGTGAGCTTCGAAACGGTCTGGAGCGTGCAATGCTGATGGGGACTTCGGGCACGATTACCCCGGATTGTCTGCCAACGGCATGGCTCACTCGTCGAACTTCCGCGGGAAGCAGAATGCATTCACTGGAAGATCTGGAGCGAAGCTACATTGCCGAAGTGCTGAAATACACGCATGGCCGGAAGATCAAGGCGGCCACGATACTTGGCATCAGCCGGAAAACGCTGCTTGAAAAACGGAAGAAATATGGATTGCTCTAAGGAGACTCGTATCCAATCCTTCTCCCGACGGGAAAAGGTGCTCCCTTCATGCAGGGGATGGAATCAAGATGAAGCTTCGAATTGTCTGGTTGGGTAAGACACGGGATCCACATCTCGCCTCTCTTGCAAAAGATTTCGCCGCGCGCATCGAACACTCCCTTTCGATTGAGATTACTGAACTGAAAGACGTAAAGTCCGGAGACGGCGAACGGCGACTTCAGGACGAAGCGTCCAGAATCCTTGCAACGCTCGACGCCTCTGATCGAGTCGTCCTTCTCGACGCGAGTGGATCAATGTGGAGCTCCAGCCAGCTGGCCGAATTTCTTGGAAAACACATGAACGGAGAACAACGCCGGCTGACGTTCGTCATTGGAGGCTTTGGAGGAACAGCAGAATCCGTACGGAAGCGAGCCGATCGCAAATGGTCGCTATCTCCGCTGACGTTCACGCATGACATGACCCGCGTCCTGGTATTGGAACAGTTGTATCGTGCGCTGGCGATTCTGAAGAACCACCCCTATTCGAAATAAAGAGTGATAAAGTAACTCTGCCCTTTGCGTCGCAGGAGACCGTCGATGGTCGACGCAATTCTCAATCTTCTTTTTCCACTCACGTGTATTCTCTGCAAAACACAGGTCCGGGAGCGCCGATGGGGCCCCGTGTGTCCGACATGCTGGAACAAGATGAAACGGCTGGAGCCTCCCTTCTGTCTTCAATGTGGCATGCCGGCACCGTTTATCGAAGGACTCTGCGGCTCTTGCCGCCTTCGCGAGCACGCCTTTGATTTTGCACGGTCGGCATTGGTTTTCAACGATCCACTTCGTGAAGTGATTCACCATCTCAAGTACTCCGATCGCGTGTCTCTTGCAAATCCGCTGGGCACGCTGCTGTGCGAATGTCTCGAGCGTGAAGCATTCCAGGGACATGTTGTGATTCCGGTTCCGCTGCACCGCAAACGCGAACGCCGGCGAGGATTCAATCAGGCCAGTTTGATTGCAGAATCGCTGACAAAGCTGAACAGGACAATCGACACTACAACATTGCGCCGGCGGAAGAACACACCCAGCCAGACGGGTCTCAGCCGCTCACAGCGAACGATGAACCTGGCAGGCGCGTTTGAAGTCCGGGGAAGCGTACCGGAATGCGTCATCGTAGTCGACGACGTCTTTACAACGGGATCCACTCTTCATGAAGTTGCGAAAACATTGAAGCGGTACGGTGCGAAACGGGTGGAGGTGTTGACGGTGGCGAGGGTACCGTCTCCTGCAGGGAGTGGGACGACATCGGAAGAAGGCGCGCATGGTGAGGGGTAAATGTTAAGACACCTTCACGTACCCGTTGCCCGCTGCGACTGTCCAGTGATCCGCACTGGCCAGCAGTTCCGCGACAAAGCGTGTATGCAACGCGTGCCCGGCACGATTCGCAACAATGCGTCCCTGAACCGACTGGCCTATCAGCGCAAAATCCCCGAGAAGATCGAGAATCTTGTGACGAACAAATTCATCCGGGAATCGGAGAGATGTTTCGTTGAGCATGCCCTTCTCGGTGAGAACGATGGCATTTTCCAGAGAGCCGCCGCGCACCAGCCCACTGGCCTGCAGCTTCTCCACTTCCTCGTAAAATCCAAACGTCCGTGCCGGTGCAACCAATTCGGCGTAGTTCACAGGAGTGATCTCGACTTCGAGCTTCTGATCGCCAATCAATGGATGCGGAAAACCGATTTCATACTCGATGCTGAACGTATCCGACGGATGGATCGCAATGGTCTTCCCATTTTCCTCCAGAGCAAAGGGTTTTGTGATGCGCATGACGCAGCGCTCGGCATCCAGCATCACTATTCCGACGCGCTGAATCGCTTCGATATAGCGAAGACCACTGCCGTCCAAAATGGGAACCTCAAAATTGTCGAGTTCAACAAATGCGTTGTCGATGCCCAGACCATACAGAGCGGAAAGCAGATGCTCAACAGTGGAAATCCAGACGCCTCGATTCATCAGCGTTGTGGCATACGCAACTCGCTCCACCGAACCGACGTCCGCGCGAAGTTCGAAATTGTCGAGGTCGACGCGACGGAATACGATGCCCTTCCCGGCGGGAGCTGGAAGAATGCGCATGGTTGCGGCTTCGCCGGTATGCAGGCCGATGCCGCTGAATTCCACTGGAGACGCGATGGTCTGTTCTCTCATTCGCGCACGATGTAGCAATTCAACAGCCTATTGAACCGGGATGGAGGCTAAAGAAGTTAGGAACCACGCGGGTCATCAGAACGTGTACATTTGACCACAGTCATTGTTTGAATAGAACAACCGATGGAACAAATAAAGCATCCCCTCTTTCTCATTTTCGATGGAATGTCCCAGGCATATCGAGCGCATTTCGCAATCCGAGATCTCTCCAACAGCCAGGGAGTGCCGACAAATGCCGTCTATGGATTTGCGCTCATGCTCAAGCGCGTCCTTCAAAAGTACCCGCCGGAATACATTGCCATTGCGCTCGACGGCCCGGCACCGACAGTTCGACACGGACAATACGCGCCATACAAGGCGACCCGCAAGAAGATGCCGGACGACCTCGCACAGCAAATTCCCTACATTAAGCGGTTTTGTGATGCCATGCGGATTCCGATACTAGAACTACCCGGCTATGAGGCGGACGACATCATCGCAACTGTTTCTAAGCAGGCGGTGGCGCAGGGCTTCTTTCCGGTTGTAGTCACGCTCGACAAAGATCTCTACCAGATCATCGATACCATCATCGTTCTGAATACATCCAAGGACGACATGATTGTGGATCGCGCCAAAGTACAGGAGCTATTCGGCGTGACGCCCGAACAGATACCGGACCTGCTCGGCCTGTGGGGCGACTCGTCGGATAACGTACCTGGAGCTCCGGGTATCGGAGAAAAAACTGCAAAGGACCTGATCCAGCGCTTCGGTTCGATCGAAGCCACCCTGGAACGCGCCAGCGAAGTTCAGAACGCCAAACAGCGTGCATCGCTGATGGACAATCGCGAACAGATCATGATGAGCAAACAGCTGGTGACCATCGACTCGGCAGTGCCGATATCCGTGGACTGGGCCGATCTCAGCGTGAAGCCACCGAATCGGGCAACACTGCTTCCTTTGCTGAAGGAACTCGAGTTTTCCGCAATGGTGAAGGATTATCTGCCTGAGTCTTCTGAACCAGCCGTCACGGTTGTCGAAGGTGAAGCACTTCCGGCCATCGGGGAACGCGTCTCGTTTGAACTTAAGGACGATCGCATATTACTGTGGACTGGAAGCGGCACCGTGACAAGTCTGCCTCTGGATGCGCGTGCAGGTGAATTGCTGGTCAATCCGAATATACGCAAGATCACCTGGGACGTGAAGAGCGCTATTCATCATCTTCGTCAGCGTGGCCTCGCAATGGCTCCTCCATACGACGACCCGATGCTGATGGCATTTCTGTTGATGCCGAACCGCGGCAAGTACGGCCTGGCTGATGCTGCATTTGAATTGATTGGGGACACGGCACCCGAGCCCGCGGTTTCGACAGAAAAACTCTTTGATCAATTCCGGCCACAAGTCGAATCGGAAGTAGCGCAGGCATATCACGAAATTGAGTTGCCGCTTGTGCCTGTTCTAGTGGAAATGGAGCGCGAAGGTATCCGTATCGACTCCGGCGTTCTTCAAGAGATGTCGGTCGAAATGGGCACGCAGATGGAGCAACTAACCGCTGCCATCTATGCTGCGGCAGGCTGTGAATTCAACATCAATTCGCCACGGCAGCTGGGCGAGATTCTTTTTGAGAAGCTTAACCTGCCGCATTCGAAGAAGCTGAAGAAGTCCGGTCAGTATTCGACAGCGGTCGAGGTACTTGAAGAACTCGCAAAGGATTATGAAATTCCACGGCTGGTGCTGGAGTTCCGGCAATTCTCGAAATTCAAATCGACGTACGTCGACGTGATCCCGCAACTTGTCGATGCAAGAACCGGACGGCTTCATACGACGTTCAATCAAACCGGCGCCGCAACGGGACGTCTTTCCAGCATCAATCCCAACCTTCAGAACATTCCGGTACGTTCAGAAGTGGGGCGCAAGATCCGGGGCGCATTCGTTGCCGAACCCGGATGGCGGTTTGTTGCGGCCGACTATTCCCAGGTGGAGCTCCGCATTGTCGCGCATTTGTCCGGTGACGAGCGCCTGGCCGAAGCCTTTCACAGTGGTGAAGACGTCCACCGTCGTACCGCCGCGGAAGTGCTGGGAATTTCGATGGACCAGATCACTCCGGCGCAGCGCAACAGTGCGAAGGCCGTCAACTTCGGCATCGTCTATGGACAGACCCCGTATGGGCTGGCCCAGCAACTGGGCATCAGCACTGAGGAAGCGGCCACCTTCATTGCACGCTACTTTGAACGATACCAGGGAGTTCAACGCTACATTGAAAGCTGCCTCAGCACGGCGCGCGACACGGGCATGACGCGGACATTATTTGGACGCCTGCGCCAGCATCCAGAGATCAACTCAAAGAACGGCCTGCGGCGCAGCATGGCGGAACGAACGGCAATCAACTCCCCGATTCAAGGCACGGCGGCGGATATTATTAAACTGGCGATGATTCATATCGCCGATGAATTACGGCGCAAGCGGATGCGCACACGGATGGTTCTGCAGGTTCACGATGAATTGATTTTCGAAGTTCCGGAAGATGAGCTTTCGGTCCGCGACATGATCCGCGACCGAATGCAGAATGTCGTTCAGCTGTCCGTCCCGCTGACGGTCGATACCAAACAAGGACTGACCTGGAATTCTCTGGAGGTTGAAGCGCCGTGAAAAACCCGCCGCCGCATCGATTGACACCAACTCCCGCACCACCTTATAGTTCTAGCCTGTTTCCTCGGGCGCGTAGCTCAGTTGGTATGAGCGCTACCTTGACACGGTAGAGGTCATCGGTTCGATCCCGGTCGCGCCCACTTTTTCAAGTAATTAGCACGCCAGAAATTGTGATTGAGCACTACCTCGTCGAAACTTTCCAGACGCCCAGAACTCAGACGTTTCCCCTCATTCCGTGATGCAGTGCGAACAAACTGGTTTCCTTTTCCGCGATTCGTCACGTGTCAAAGTGCTGTGTAATGATACCGACGCTGGTCACTTTTCCGGTTTGCCGGTTTTAAGGCCAAGTGCCGCAGCGGAGGACATTGCTCATTAGTTCGCAGTGATCGGCCCCAGCACTTCCGTCTGTTTATTGCTTACCGAATTTCCCAGCGTCGAGACATCAATACATTCGTGCCACTCCGGCGGACAGGACTCCCTGCAAGACCACGAAGACGAATCTCGGGGCTACTTCTCGCATGTGGGAAGCCACGTTTCGTCAGATGAAAAAATCGTCGACAGATAAGTTTGCTCGTATCCCGGGATCGACTTGGCAGCCCTTCCCGCGCTACCAAACCGCCGCTGGACCGAGAATGAAAAATACTCGCGGGAGAGTTTACGGTCATAGTCTCGAATATTCATTTTGTAAACTCGGTCAGATCGTGCGGCCAGACCCAGGATGGCCTCGATGCTGTGACCGAACTCGTGAACCGGAGTGTCGAATCCTCGATACTCGGCAGGGTCATGGGGACGAATCGTGTCGACCGCTTCCCTGCAGACCAGCGCCTCATTGATCACAGTGTATTTGGCCGAACCCGTATTCCTCTGCCCCTTCTGTGCTGCTGCACCGACGGTCCGGAGATCAGGATCCTTATCTCTGATGATGAAAAACTGATGGCCCGCGAACTTGCTGCGGTCTGATGAATTTATCATCCAGCCAATCACGTGCTCGACCAGGACGAAAGCTTTAAGCATCATCCAATCGCTGACACCCGCCGTGCCCATGATGTGAACGCCATTCTTCTCAAGGTAAAGGTATTTCTTGATTTCAAATCCGGGATGTCGGGAGGTGCTCAAGA
>Ga0184628_10000218_pt1 | contig 33923 bp, 54 predicted proteins | sample PLM4_5_b1_FD_133149 | JGI IMG/M metagenome (GOLD analysis project Ga0184628, IMG submission 133149) | Groundwater sediment microbial communities from an aquifer in East River, Colorado, USA - PLM4_5_b1 | ecosystem: Environmental > Terrestrial > Soil > Riparian zone | place: USA: East River...
ACGCGGGCCGCCACGCGGCGAGGTGGCCGGGTGTCGTATGACACGGGCGGCCCTCGCCCGGCCCGCCTCGAGGCGCCAGGCCGGGCGGGCGCGGCCTCCTCGCCCTAGTGCGTGGGTTGCCGCACGGGCGCCGCATGGTCCGCGCTCGGGTTATCGGGTGGCCGCGGCCCGGCGGGATCGCCGGCCGGCCGCGGCGGCTTGGGCGCCGGCGCGCCAGGATTACCAGTCGGGCGCCCACGCGGGCGCTCGGGCTCGGCGGGTTGCTCGGGCTCGGGCGGCGTGGGTTTGGTATCGGGCCGCTCGGGCCGCGGTGGCGGATCGGGTTGCGCGATCGGTTGCTCGGGTTTCGGGTTGCGTGGTTCGGCCATGGTTCGGATCCCTTCCTTGGTTTACGTACACAGCGGGTGAAACTCCCACTCCTGTTCAAAATCGCCGGCGAGAAACACGGTCCAACAATCGGCGCCGAGCAAATCGATCCGGTGGCGATCCTCGGCGGTGATCACGTTCACCTCGCCCGGGTGAAACTCCCGCACGCTCACGCCTCCGCCCGGGTGACAGCGGTGCTCACGGTATCCGCCGGCGAGAATGAGCGAGGCGCTCCATCCCCACGGGTGAGAGTGCACCTCGTGGCTCGGATCGCTCGAGAGAAAATGATGTAAGAAAATCGCCGGGCCGCGGCGCCGGCCGGCCGAGGGATTCCACCCGCTCGCGAAATAGCGATCGAGGTACGGCCGGCCCTCGGGCGCGATATGCCGCACGGTCAGGATCCGCGCGATCATGTTGCACCACGCACGCGCGGCGGCCTCGTTGAGCACGGGCGCGATCACGGTTCGCCCACGATCACGCCGAGTTGATACGCCACCCGCGGACTCGGCACGATAACCACAAAGTGCTCGGCGTCAGCCGTCAGCGGTTCCACCTCGAGCCCGAGCCGGCGTGCCGCCTCGAGCACCCGCGCGCGGATCGGGCCGGTGAGTTGAAACCCAATGCGGGCGGGATAGCGGATCGGTTCGGGCGCGCTCATGTGCTCCTCGGTGGATACCCGAGATCCTCGAGGGTTTTCTCGGCGTGGCATTTTCGGCACAGCGTTTGATGATTGCTCGGATCCCATTGACGATCGGGCGCCACCCGGATCGGCACCACGTGATCGGTATGGGCGCCCGGCGTGCGAAACCCGCGGCCCTCACAGCGCACGCACCACGGATACGCGAGGAGCCGGCGCCTCGAGTACGCGCGCCACTCCGCCGAGTATCCGCGGGCGTACCTCGAGCCGCGGGCCCGCTCGAATTCGCGCGCGTGCTCGCGACAGTAGCGGCCTCGAGGCACCCGCGCGCCGCACCTCGGCCACTCGCAGTACGGCGCCGGCGCGGTGAGCGGCGCCCTCATGGCTTGCGCTCCGTGGCGGGATCGTTCATCACGATTAGGCCGCGGCGATTTAAGAGCGGGAGAAAACAATCGCGTACCCAATGACGCGAGGATCCGCCCACGCGCTCGAATAGGTGATCGGCCTCACGCACCACGGCCGTAAGCACGGTTACGAGCGCCGGATCGTTTTCCGCTTGATCTGTCAATGGGTGGGCCTCGGCCAGAATCCACGGATCCCGAGGTGGTGGGCGCACCTCGGACAAATCACCCGGAGGCCCGTGGCACGGAGCCGCGGGCCCACGAGGATCGCCAGGCGACAGCGATAGCACCGTTGCACGTGCGCGCCGGGCCGTGGCCGCGGGAGCGTACAGCCCGGGAAATCCCGCCGGAGCGCCGCGCGATCGCCCTCGTGGGCCGGAAAGGCCACGCCGATCGGCTCGCCCATATGGCCTAGCTCGCCTCGAGCGGCGGGAGCTCGGGGACCGTCGCCGGCGCCTCGGGCGTTTGGATCGGTGGCATGTTGATCGCGGCGAGGATCGAATCCACCATCACGTCAAACGGCGGTTTGACCACGAGGCCCACGGTGATCCCTTGCCCGCGGCGGTTGCCGAGGCCGAGCGCGTGGGTGGCCTCGGGTGGCATGGGCGCACCCGGCGCCACGTAATACAGCGCGCCGATCGCGGCCTGTATATCCTCGGGTGCGCGGGCGAGTAATTCATCTAGGAATTTTTGTACGTCCACTGTCATCCTCCATGGCCGAGCCACTCGGCGATCCGCCGGTACGTGGCGATTCCGCAATTCCGAACGTAGAGCGCGCCACCCGGGAGCGTGGCGAGGTGGGCCCGCACCTCGGCGCGCGTGGCGCCAGGGCCGAGGCCGGCCTTTCGCAAGACGTTGTACGCGCGTACATCCGTGAGGCTTTCGATCGTATCGGGCGAGGCCGCGGCGCGGGCGGCGCGGGCGAGCTCGCGTGTATGCCGGAGGAGCAATTGACGCACGCGCGCCTCGCCGATCCCGAGCTCCCGCCCGATCGCGGTGAGCGTGGCACCACCCGCCCGCATGGCGGCCACCCGCTCGCGCCGCTCGCGAGCCGCACTCCGGCGCGCGCTCATACGGGCGCCTCATAGTCGCGATCGAGGAGGCCAAGCGCACTCGAGGTGAGCACGTACCAGATCGCCGGATCGGTGCCGGCCACGGACTCGAGGCGCGCGATCATCGTAAACGGGAGGCGTGTTTTCCAGTCGTTCCACGGGAGGGCGCCGGCGGCCTCCACGCGATAGCGAAAGGCGAGCCGATCGCACGTGAGGATCGTGGACGTGAGGCCGAGGGCGGCGCGATCGGGCGCGGCTTGATCGGTGAGCCAGATCAAGCGCACGTTTCCGAGCGCGGGTTGTACTTGCGGGTTGATCATGGCGCGGCGCCCGAGCCGAGCCCGCACGTGGGCGCACGTGTAGTGATAGAGGCTCATTCGTCCAAATCCTCGGCCGTGCCCCACGTCGAATTGGCTGGAATGGGCGCCACGAGGCGCGCGCGGGCGGCGAGCCAGGCCCGCACGAGGGCCGGCGATCCCCACGCCTCGGCCGGCGCCTCGTTCATCAGAAACGAAACGATGTTTACCAGGCCGGCGAGCGTATCGGGATCGGCGCGGTTGAGGGTTTGCCGGAGATCATTCTCGAGGATCGCGAGGAGGCCATCGCCCGGCGGGAGGTGATCCTCGAAGTACACGAGGAGCCCGCCGTGGAGGTGCGCGGGTACCCGGTGCGCGGCGAGGCGCTCGATCCAGTACTCGATCCGTTGGGTTTTCGTCATGGGCGCGCGCCGGAAAAAATAAGGGATCGCCAGATCCGCGCGGGTGAGGCGTGGGAATTCACTTGCGCGGTACGGGTAAAGGCGCCCGAGTCCACAATGATTTGGCGCCGTTGCGCGCGGAGAAAGGCGGGCCCGAGGGCCCGGCGATCCCGGGTGACGGGCCACTCCGCGCGCCGTTTCCACACGTCATCACTCGTAAACTCGGGCGACTCGTGCGCCACGGTTTCGATCACGTGATCGGCCATGGTTTGGAAATCCTCACTCGCGCGCGCGTCCACCCGGCGGATCCCCTCATCCCGGGCGGCCCGGGCCGCGGCCGGATTGAGCACGGGCCCGGGGGTGAGATCCACGAGCACGGGCGGCTCGAGCCGCCCACCTTGCCGGCCATCACAGCGCGCCTCGTGATCGGGCTCGCTCCGATCGCCCGCGCAAAACAAACACGGTTGAAACTCACGCTCACTCACGGGTGCACCCTCAGCGGCCGATCGGGATCGGTGGCAGGTACGCGCGGAGGAGGATCAAGGCGATCACCACGAGCACCACGATCACGATCCCGCGTTTGATTTGCGGCTCGATTGGCGCGATCGAGAGCGCGGCGCCAATGACGATCAACACGATCACGAGGGCGAGCAGATCCATGGGTTATCCCTCCAAGGGTGGAGCCAGGCGCGGCGGCTCGTGGGCCGGGTGCGTTTCGAGGAGCTCAGCGGCGGCGATCAAGGTCTGGGCGTCACGGCGCGAGCGAGGCGGCCGGCCCACGTGTGAGAGGGCCTCCACGGCCATGAGGTGGAGCCGGCGGATCAGGGCGGCCGGCGTGGGCGCCTCGAAATCGGCACACGAGGCGATCGCCGCTTGCCAGGCCGCCGAGCGCGCGTGCTCCGACTCGGCCCGGCCGCACCTCAGACAAAAGCGCACCTTGTGGCCGCTCATGCGGGCGGCTCGGCGAAAGCAAATAATTCATGTGCTATCCCCTCGGGATCGAGCACCCGGATCGGGTTGAGCCGAAACAGGCCGCCTCCCGCGTAATTGCACGGGCCCGGCCCTTTCCCTCCAAGCGCCTCGCGTTGCGCGCCGGTCCATCGGCCAATACACGAAAATCCGATCGCGTTGACGGGTTGGCCGGCGTGGCGGCACTCGGCCACGGTTTGCTCGTACTTGCAGCACGGGCAGACAAATCGCCACGCCTCCCGATTTGGGCCAAATCGCCGGATCCCTTCCACGGTCCATTCGTCGAAGGTCATGGGGTGGCCTTTCCGTGCGCCTTTATGCGCGGTTGTATGCGCCTCGAGGCCGCGGCGCCGGTGAGGAGCACCTCGATCCCATACTGCGCGAGCACGTGGCGCCGTTTGTGGCGAGAGAGCGCCGTATCGTGGCCTTTGAAATCCTCGAGGATCCGGCGATCGCCACGGGTGTACGCGAAATCGACCACGTAGACGCCGATCACGCGATCGCCAGGGCCCGGCGCGCCGGTGGTGGCGGCGAGCGGGATCCGTACTTGCCGATCGAGATCGCGGATCAGCCCGGCGCGCGCCTCGAGCTCGAGCTCGGCGTATCGGGCGGCCTCGCCGCTCGAGTGAAAGTACACGCCGGCCACCCGCACGGGGCGCGCGTGGTATTTCGAGCCGCGCGGTTTCGCGACCGCGGCGCGCCACGCCTCGATCGAGATCCGCGGCGTGGGGATCACGAGCGGGCCCTCGGATCGGGCCGGGTGAGCACGGAGAGGGCCTCACGGAATCGAGGCCCGATCGGCGCCAGGCCGGGCGCCGAACGGGTGGCGCCGGCGTTCGGTACGTCTTTATGGGAAGGGGAAAGGGATAGGGATAGGGATAGGGGTTCGATTTTGTTGGGCGTTTGTTGACCGTGGGCGTGCTCGCCGTTTGTTCCCGGTTTGTTCCCGGTTTGTTCCCGGTTTGTTGGCACCTCGGCGGCCCGCTGGCGCCGCTCCTCGTGGGCGCCGGCGCCGTATTCCGTGGCCTCGAGCGGGAGCGGCGGCTCGGCCGCGCGCCGTCGCCGGGCCTCGCCACTCGCCCGGCCGGCCTCCACTCGGGCCGCGCGGAGCTCCTCGCGCCGCTCGAGGGCCTCCCGGCGGCTCGGCTGATAGTGGAGGTAATCGTGGATCTGATATCCGCCGGCCGGGGCGGCCTCCCACAAACCCGCGGCCACAAGCGCGGCCACGGCCCGCGGCCGGCCGAGTTTCGGGATCGCGACCTTGGATACGTACCCGTCAGTAAGGTAGTGCCCGCAGTAGCAGAGGGCCCGCACGTGGAGCGCGAGCGCGGCATCATCCAGGCCGATCACCTTGGGGTGATCGGGGAAATCATCATCAAGGCGGATCACTGGCGGCCCTCCGGCGCCCGCGCGGGCCACGGGCCGGCGGCGCGGAGGCCCACCTCGAGATCGGCGGCCCGGGCCTCGAGCGCGGCGAGGTGCGCCTCAAACGCGGCGAGGCGATCGAGCTCGGCCGCCGAGGCCGAGCACTCCTCCCACCACACGGCATACTCGGCCGGATACCGTTGTCGGAATTCATCACAAATCGCGCGGCCCACGAGGATCGCGGCCTCGGCGAGATCGGCGAGCTCGCGCGGGCCGGGTGCCGGCCGCCGGCGGGCCCTCGCGGCCGGGCGCCGGCGGGATCGGGTGCGGGTGGCCATGATTTACGAGGCGAGCGTGAGCCGGCCGGGCGCCGGGTGGGCCGTGGTGATCACGGCGCCCACGGCGCCGGCGATCGCGAGGAGCGCGTGCTCATCCACCCGCCAGGCGTGGCCGCGGAGCACGTGCCCGAGGAGCTCACGCGCGGCCTTGTGGGCGAGCGTATGACAGCGATCGCGGATCCGCGGCTCGCTCCAATCGGCGCCGGCCACCTCGGCCCATGCCCGGGCCGCCGGCGTGATCACGGTTTCGATTACGACGGTGGAGGGCGTGGCCTCGAGCTCGAGGGCGAGCACGGCGAGCACGCGCGCCGCCTCGAGTCTCAGGGTGGGGTGCGGGCTCGAAAGGGCCCACACGAGCACCTCGCCGGCCTCGGCGGGCGTGCGTGGGCCGTCCAATTTCCACGGGATCGCCACAATGATCGCAGACACGATCCGCCTCCCTTTACGCCTCCGCGGGCGCGCCCTCCGCCGCGGCCCGCTCCTCCATGTGATCCGCCACAAACGACAGCACCCGTTGTCGGGCCCGATCGGAGGGGAGCGCCCGAAGCGTGCCCATCACGATCACAAAGGCCCGCACGGCGGGATCCTCGAGGCCGGCGCGGATTGATTCACCCTCGCGCCGGTTTTTCACGTCGATCGCGGCTTTCATCACGTCCACCTCGAGGCCCTAGCGGCGAAAGGTTGCCGCGGCCGGGAGCCGATCCGCCAGGCACCCGCCACCCGGCCCGGGCGCATGGGCGCGGCGCCGCGGGCTCGTGGCCGCCGGCGCCGGCCGGGTGACGGTGGCGCGCGCCTTGTAGAGCTCGAGGGCGGCCACCTCGATCCGGTACTCCCGGCCCACGCGAAAGGCGGCGAGCGCGCCGCGGTGAATCAAGGCGCGGATCGTCTTGGGCGCACACGCCAGGGCCGCGGCGCCCTCCTCCACGGTCAGTACCTCACGCGACACGGCGCCCACCTCGGGCCACGGTGAGCTCGAGGCCACGCCAGACCTCGGGCCGCGGTACGCCGAGGCCGCGGGCGAGCTTATCGAGCGTGAGCTTTCGCGGGTTGGGTACTTTCCCGCACTCGAGCGCGGAGATCGTTTCCTGTTTGAGCCCGGTACGATCGGCGAGCTCCGTTTGCGTGAGGCCGGCGCGCTCGCGAAGTACCCGGAGGCTCGCCATAACGCAAATTTCTAGCATGAAAAACTATGCACCCGCAAGGGTAAGATTTGTGCACCTCGCGCGAGGCGCCGGCGGGTGCACGTTTCTCGCGCCGAAACCGCTAGAAAAATGCGCGATATCGGCGCCGAAACTTTCTATGCTGAGGGCATGGCCGGATCCGTGTGGGTGGCCTTGGGCGCGCGCCTCGCGGCCGAGCGGCGCCGGCGCGGGTGGACGTTAGAACAGGTGGAGGCCAACGGCGGGCCCAATTACGCCGTGGTGCGCTCGCACGAGCGCGGCCGGATCCGCACCACGCGCGCGCTCGAGCGCCACGTGGCCGCCTTTGATTGGTCCGTGCCGGATCTGTTTCGCCGCGCGGCGCCCGAGGCCGAGGCCCTCACGGATGACGTACTCGCCCTCGTGGCGGCCTATCGGCGCGCCACCTCTGAGGGCCGGCGCGCCCTCCTCCTCATTGCCGCCCAATTACCCGTACGGCGCGGCGTGGGTATTTTCCTAGTTGCGCTGGTTCTAGAAAAATACCTTATACTTTCCGGTGCCGACTGTTTGGGTAGGGTGGACGGGGATCGGCCGGCGGCTCGCCGCGGAGCGGCGCCGGCGTGGGTGGACGCTCGATCACGTAGAGGCCGCCGGCGGGCCTAATTACGCCGTGGTGCGGGCTCACGAGCGCGGCCAGATCCGCACGATCCGCGCGCTCGAGCGCCACGTGGCGGCCTTTGATTGGTGCGTGCCGGATCTCTTTGTCGCCGGCGAGGCCCGCTCCACGGGCCCGGCGCCCGAGCTCACCGACGAAGTACGCGCCCTCGTGGCGGCCTATCGGCGTACCACGGCCGAAGGGCAGCGCGCGCTACAGATGATCGCGGCGCAATTGCCCACGCGGCGAGGAGGGCGTCAAGCGCCGCCCGGCGCGCGGGAGAAAGCGCCCGAATTGCGCGCATCCGGCGCGCCTCCTCGGGCGATAGCGTGAGCGGCAGCGGTGAGGCCATATGGGGATGCGTTCCCATCACAAAAGAGCTCGGCCACGAAAGTACCCGCACGGAGCGCCAACGTACTCCGCGGGTGACAGCGAAATCAATCCCGCACATATCGCGGTCCTCGGCGCGCCGGCGGCCATATGTGCCCATGAGCTAATGCAAAACCTCAACGGAAACTAACAAAATGAGCGTGTATTTCGATCCCAAACGGGAGGGGTGGCGGTTTGATTTTCAGTTTCGCGGCGCGCGGTACCAGTCGCCGCGGCCATGGGCCACCAAACGCGAGGCCGAGGAGGCCGAGGCCGCCCAACGGCGCGCCGTAAAACGGGAGGCCGCCGGCGTAGACGGTGAGCCCGCGGCGATCGTGGCGCCCTCGTTTACCGCGTGGGCCGGCCACTACTTCGCGTACTGCACCCGCCAGGCCGCCGAGGGCCACCTCGATCACCCGGAGATCATCCGGGGCAATTTGAATGTGATCCTCCAATTTTGGGGCGCGGCGCCGAGCGATCCCGCCCTCCACGTCAAAGGCGCGCCGTACCACGATTGCCGACTGAGCGATCCGATCGCCGATCCCGCGTGGCTCGGCAAATTTGACGCATGGATCGATCGCCGCGGCGTGGCCAATGGCACCCGGCGCCACTACCTCAATACGATCCAGCGGTTGTATTGGCTCGCCGTCGCCGGGCCGGCCGAGTATCGGGCGCTGGCGCCCTCGATCACCTCAAACCCGTACGCCGGCCGCTCGAAACCGGCGATCCGTAAGCGCACGGCCACGATCACGCCGGATCAATTGCTCGCATGGCTCGGCGCGGCCTCGTACCATATCCGCCTCACCATGGCGATCGCCGCGCTCGCGCCCAAATTACGGGTGGCCAATATCCTCGGGCTCGAATGGGCCCGCCACGTGGATCTCGAGGCGAGCACGATCACCGTGTACGAGCACAAAACGGATTCCAATGGGGCGCCGCTCACCACGCCGATCGGCTCGGCCCTCCGTGCGATCCTGCTAGACGCGCGCCGCCGGGCGCCTCACGCCTCGCACGTGATCGTGTATCGCGGCGCGCCGATCCGCACGTGCGACGAAGGAGTAAAGGGCGCCGCCCTCGAGGCCGGGATCCCGTACGGGCGCGCGCTCGCCCACGGCGCCACGTTCCACACGATCCGCCACTCTATGGCGACTCTGTTAGCGCGTATGGGCGTGGCCGAGGCCACCCGTACGGCGGCCATGGGGTGGCGCGATCCCGGTACGGCCTCGTGGTACACGCACCTTGATATTGACGATCAACGGGCGCCGCTCGAGGGCCTCGGCGAGCGCCTCGGCCTCGTGGATACCGTCACGGCCGGCCGGGCCCGGGCGGCCCGCACCAAACGAAACCCGCGGCGCGGGCTCCTCACGGGCTCACGCCTCCACATTGTGGGAGCCGCATAAATGGATCAGCACTGGCGCGAGGCCCTCGAGGGCCTCAAAGAGTCCACCGATCACCTCATCACGGCGAGCCAGGCGATCGCCCATGCCGGCGTGGCGATCACCAAAACGATCGAGGCGCTCGAGGCCGCCCACGCCGAGCACGAGGATCTCGCCGTCACGGTGGCGCGCCTCGAGGGCCTCGTGCTCGAGCTCGTGGAGCGCGGCCGGCGCCAAAACGGCGCGGGGTGATCCGCCATGCAAAATTGGATCGTTGCCGAAATATCGAAAAATTGGATAGACGGGCGCGAGGTGGCGCCCGGCGCCGGCCTCCTCGCCGAACAATTCGAGCGCGTGATCGCCCACAATTTCGAGCGCGGGTACTTCCTGCACTCCTTCCAGATCGCGCGCATGATCACCCGGCCGGGCGAGTTGAACGAAACGCTCATCGCCGTCTTTGAATTCGGCGGCGTCACGAAGTACGGCGGCGGGTGATCATGCGCCAGGGGATCCCCAAATTAGAGCGCGTGCGCGTCCAGCGGTTGTACGCCATGCTCACGGATCGTGAGCTCGAGCACTTGCGGCGCGCCTTTGTGCTCGATCGCCAGGCCGCCACGGCCTCGAGCACGATCGCCTTTTGTAACGGCCGGATCGCGTGTATTGACGCCGAGCGCGCGCGGCGGGGGAAACCATGAGGCCCGATCAACTGAGCGAGGAGGAGCTCCTCGCGGCCGTCACGTTTGAGATCCTCGAGGCCGTGGCCATGCCGATCGATTTGTCGCCGGCCTCGGCCTTTCGCCGAGCGTACGGCGGCCGTGCTCAACGGCGCGGAAACACTCCCGCCGGATCGCACATGAGCGAGAAAGCATGTGAGGGCGGCCGGGTGCTCGAGGCGCCGCACGATATGGCCGAGTGCGCGGCGTGCGGGCGGTGCGTCCGATGGGATTTACGCGATCACCCGTTTTGGGGTTTCCACACGTGCCCGGAAAAAGTCCCTCCGGGGCTCCCTCCTCGAAATTCTGAGCCGGCGCCGTAAGTCCTTGCGGGATTGGGAGCTCCTCCGATAGAGCAACAATCCTCAGGAGCTTGAGCCGATTTTTCGGCGTGGGGGTTCGACTCCCCCCTTCCGCACCACAAACGCAATAAATACAGCGGTTTAGCGCCGCGCGCCGCTCCCCTCGGCCGTCGAGGGGTGGAGGCGCCAAAGGCCCTCGAAAACCCTCGATCGGCCGAGAAACTCCCTCCAATAGTCCCTCCTCGAGCACCTCCGCTACAGGCATAAAAATCTAGTCCCTCCTCGAGCTCACGGCCACAAGCGCGCCAGGCTTGCGCGTCCACCACGGCCGAGCGCCTCGTGGATCATTGTGCTTGACACGTAACCTAGCGGTGGGTTATTATCACTTTATGGTTACTGCATTGATTGGAACGGCCACGAAATCACACAAGTTGCTCGGCGGTGAGCAATGGTCAGACATAGACGAAACGATCCACGCGGCGGCCTCAGAATTCCGTACCGTGTGCGGTACGCGGATCGGCGCCGAGGCGAAAGGGTGGTTTTTGGAAACACGCCACGTGCCGAGCCACAAGGGCCACGTGAGTTGCGCGCGGTGCGCGGCGAAACTCCCGCCGGCGCCCGAGTCCGAGGATTGGGACGGGTGCTTGTAATGGGCGCCCGTAAAAATCCCCACGCCGTGGCACTCGGCCGGCGCCGCTCGCCGGCCCGGGCCGCGGCCTCGCGCGTCAATGGCGAGCTCGGCGGCCGGCCGCGGCTCAATCGGTACGCGGTGAAACGGATCCCGGCCGTGGCGCTCGCCCTCCCGGGCGAGGAGCTCGAGGCCGCCGGCGTGTGCTGGTTTGTGATCGATCGCGAGGGCCAGCGCAAACCGCAAGGCGCGCCCACGTGGCGCGCCGCCCTCGCCATGGCGGCCCGGTTGAACGGCGCCGCCGCGGAGCGTGCGCGGTGACGCGCGATCAGGCATTGCGGCGGATCGCGAAACTCACGGGCGCCACGGCCACCCGGATCCGGTTGTACGTGTACGAGAAACTGAGCTCACCCGAGCGCCGGGCCGCCGCGGCGGCCGAGCTCGAGGCCACGCGCGAGCGCCTCGCGGCGATCGAGGCCGAGGTGGCCGCCATCATCGCGGGCCACGCGCGCCTCCAAGAGTTGTACGCCGAGCGGCGCGAGCTCAGACCGATCAAAGAGCGCGCGGCCTCGGCCGCTCACTACCGGAAATTCTCGGCCGGGCTCAGCGAGGGGATCGGTACCCTCCTCATCGCGAGCGGCGATACGTGGGAGGAGGTACTCGAGAACGTGGTACTACGCGAGGCGCGCCGGCGCGCGGAGCGGGAGGCCCGGGCCGCGGGCGGGTGATAGACTGCCAGGCCGCACACGCCGAATGGGAGCCGGGCTCAATCACGGGCCCGGCGGTTTTCTGTACGGGCGCGGATCAGCGGCGCCGGCCGCCGGCGAGGCCGAGCACCTTGAGGGCCACGGCGAGCTCGAGGAGCCGCGGATCCTCGGGCGAGGCCGCGGCGAGCCGCTCGAGCTCCTCGGCGGCCTTGAGGCCCTCCGCACGGAGCGCGGCGAGCAAGGCCACCCGGTGAGCCGCACACGCCTCCGGCGTCAACGTGGCGGCCGTACAGGCGGCCTCGAGCTCGAGCCGGTACGCCTCCACGAGCTCGGCGCGCTCCCGGCCGGGATCTCGCGTGGTGACATCTACCCGAAGCACGCACGCGGCGGCGATCGCGAGCCCGAGGAGGAGGAGCCCGGCCGTTACTGCCAGGGTGCCCGGGCGCGCGAACAGGCGCCGCACCTCAGACAAAGCGCCCGATCACAAGGAAATCGGTATCGACCGATTGAGGCAGGGTGAGCCCGCCGGCGCCGGCGGCGTTCACGGTTTGCCAGGGATCGCCGTCCTTGCACGTGTAGACGGTGAAATTCATCGGATACGCCCATCGCAGATCGAGGCGATCGCGTACGCCCGTGATCGGCCCGATAAACTCGAGGCCGTTCAAACCACAGTAAAAGCGTACGCACCCGTGGGCCGTGATCCCATCCGGCCAGATTTGCGAGTACCCCTCACCCCCTCCCGCGGCGTACCCGTGCACGAAACTCGCCGCAAACGGGTGATCGGTAAACCCGTGGCGGGTGCGTGGCCAGATCGAGAGGTGCGGCGGGAGGAGCGGATCGAGTTTCAGAAAGGCCGCCGCGGCGGCCGTATTGGTGGCGTGATCCTCGAGCAATTTGTGGGCGCCTTGATAACTGTTCGCGTACGCCGGGTGGAGCCAATCGGACCATATTCCGGCGTCCGAGTGATCACAGCGTTGGTGCCGGCCGCTCACGAAATCCACGAGGCCCTTACCCACGATCAGGCTCGGCCGATCCTCCTCGGCCACGCTCGAGCGCGGGCCCATGGGCTCATCATCGATCGAGGCGTCGGGCTCGAGTTGCGCGCCCGTGGGATCTGATACCACGCGCTCCCATCCTTGCCGCACGTGGCGCCAATTTTCATCGATCATCCCGGTTTCGCGGGAATCGTGGTTGCACGTGGCGGTGACGATACCCGGGAGGAGCCCATCAAAGAGCCGGTGACACTCCTCGTATACCTCGGGCGGCCCGATATCCATCATGGCCGAGGTACGCGAGGAGATCGAGATCACGATCGCCGGGCCGAGCTCGGCGCGGAGGTGGCGCGCGTGGCGCCGGAGCCGCTCGATTCCGAGCGGGTAATCCCACCCGCACGGCGCGTACTCATTGGCGACCTGTACATCCTGCACCGTGTGAATAATCGGCCGGATCCGATCGCAGACACCTTGCACAAACGCATCTTGCGCGTGATCGTCGCGGTATTGTTGCTCCCCATCAAAGAGCGTGAGCGAACAGCGGAGCCGGTACCGATCAAACGCATCGGGGAGCCACTCGCCGAGCGCCTCGAGGGCCCACTCGGGATACGTGCGGCCACGCTCCCACGCATCGGGATCGGGCCACCCGCCCACGCTGGCAAACCCGCGATAGAACGTGTACCCGTGGCGGGCGAGCCATTGCATATTGCGCTCGTACCGATCGGCGCGATCATCCTTCCACGCGCGCGACACGTAAAAAAATGAGTGCCCGCGGGCGAGCCAGGATCCGCGATCGTCGGTACACACGCGGCCACTCGTGAGCCGCACGGGCCCGGCGCACTCGCGATTGTTGAGCACGATCCCGCCGGGTGGCGGCGTGATCTCGCCCACGGGTGGCTCGATCACCTCGGGCTCGGGTGGCGTCCACCAAAACGGCGGGCCGGGCGCCACGAGCCAGAGCTCCCACGGGCCGGGCGTATCGTACGTGCGGGTGGCGGCGATCGAGCCATCGGCCTCGGCCGTGAGGTACGCGCCATCATGCGCGCGGAGCGCCACGAGGCCGATCAGATCGTCCACCACCTCGTACGCGAAGGTTTCCCACGGGCCGGGCGCCTCGTACGCGCGATTGGCGATCACCAGGCCGTGGCCGCCACCCTCAGCGCACACGTACTGCCCGTGCGCGGCGCGGATCGCGATCGCGCCGGCGAATTCGTCACCGTGGAGCGGCTCCACCATGAATTGTTCATCGGCGCCGGCGGCCTCGGCGCGCGCGGTGAGGAGCCCGAGCGGGATCCCGTTTTCCGTGGCGCCCTCGGCGCCGCCACCATACGCGGCATTGAGGTACGGGCCGTGGTGCGATCGAAACGTGGCCGGCGTGGGATCCATGCGGAGCTCCTCGAGGGGTGCAGAATTCTACCCGCGGAGGGTACAGGAAAATCGGCGCGCGCGCCGGGGTGGCGTTTTTTGCTATCGTGGGCCCGTGGTGGTAACGGTGTTCGGTACCCGCGTGGATCGCGGCGCCCTCCTCACGGCGGCCGTGATCGTGCTCGGCCTCGTGGGCCTCGCCGTGGGCGTGTTCGTCATGCTCCCGCCGGCGATCCGCCTCGCCGGCGCCGGCCTCCTCGTGGGCGTGGTGCTCGTGCACGGGTGGCGCCGACTATGCGCCCTCGCCGATGAAATTGACGCGCCGTGGCGGCGCCACGCCGAGCGCGCCGCGGCCCATCGGGCGGCCGAGGCGGCGCACGCGCGCCACGCCTCACACGGTGTATGAGCCACTGAAAATGAGACTCGTGGCGTCGGTGAGGTGCGCGGGTACCATGTTGGCGGTACTCGTGGCCGCGGCGCCGGTGTAGAGCAGATAGGCCGCCGAGCCCGAGACGTACGCGGCGAGGTGTACGACGGCGATCCCCAGGCCCAAAAAATACGCCACGTTGAACGTGCCCGGGCCCACGGCCGGGACGGGGAGCCCGCCAATCGCGAGCACGGTACCCGTGAGCGTGCCTTTCGCCGTTAACGTGACGCTCCCTTCCACAAAGATTTGATTCCCCACACGGAGCCAGGTGCCCGCGCGGGTGTTGTACGTTTGCCCGCTCACGCCACCATCCCCCTGTAGCGTCGGGAGCCACGTACCCGAGCTAAACCCGCCCGCGGCGAGATCGGCGGCGTCAATTTGGTTGTAGAGCTCCGTTTTCCACGCGGCGTTGATCACCGTGCCGGTGGTGCCGGATCCGTCATCATCGATCATCGGCGTGCGGGTAATGGGCATGGGTGATCCTTCCTGTTAGCGCGCGGCGCCGAGCTCGTTTTGAGACATCCGGCGCACGAGATCCTCGAAATTGAATTGCACGGCCGCGGCCTCCACGGTGAAGGTGGGCGCGAGCGCGGGGTGGAAATTGCCGATCGTCACGGTTTGGATCGTGAAATCGGCGTCAATATCGTACGGTGGCGTGAGGATCCGCACGTGGATCGTGCGCCCGGCGCGGGTATTGAGATCCTGTGAGTGATAGCGGATCCGCACGAGCACATTTTTTCGGAGCTCGAGATAGGCGCGGCCACGGGCGCGGGCCTCCGTGATCGAGAGCCGGCGATCCTGTAACGCCTCCTCGATCACGCCGGCGTGCGGCCCGGCCGCGGGCGAGGTGAGGAGCGCGGCCACGGTGGCTTGGGCGGCCGGATCGTCTACCTGTACCCACACGTTGATATCTTGCCCGCGCTCGATTGGCCAGATAATCGCGCCGGCGCCGCTCGCCGGGATCCCGGTGAGTTGCGGCGCCGCGGTGATCGTGGAGTTGTAGGCAATCGAGGCCACGATCGCGCCCGGGCCGCTCGCCGGGATCCCGGTGAGGCTCGAGCCGGTGATCGTCTGATACCGGATCACTTGCTCGCCGTTGCCGATCACGGCCCACCCGCCGGCCACCTCAAAGGCCGCGGCGCCGGCCACGATACACGTGGGGCTCCCGGCGTTGACATTGCCGGCCGGTTGCGCCAGGCCCGAGACATCACTCGAGGGCGCCGCGGCGCCGAGCGCGCTATCGGGCGCCGTATCGGCGTACGTGGTGGTGGTGTTATCGGCGAGGGTGGCGAGGAGTTTGAGCGGCGATTGATCGGCCGCGGTGCGATAGATCACGCGCGCCGTCACACTGGCGGCGCCGATCGGGATCCCGCTGAGATTCACGCGGTTCGCCGAGGCCGTGGCCGTGGTGGGCGCCGCGGCGCCGAGCGCGCTATCGGGCGCCGTATCGATCCCGGCCGTGGTGACGATATCGAGCGGCGCCACGAGCCGGAGCTCGGATTGGTTGGCCGCGGTGCGGTACAGGCGGCGTTCCACCACGAGCGCGGAGCCGGCCGGCGGGAGCGGGAGCGTGAGCGGCACTTGACATGCCAGGGCCGAGGCCGTGGCCGGCGGCGCGGCGCCGAGGCTCGCGTTAGGCGTGGTATCGGTGTACGTGGTGGTGGTGTTATTGGCGAGCGCCACGAGAAACCGGAGCCCGGCGCCACCCGAGCGGCGGTACAGGTTCCGGCCCGCGATCGTGCTATCCCCCTTCGGGATATTCGCCACGGTGACGCGCGCCACGGCCGTACCCGCGGTGGAGCTCGCCGGCGGCGCGGCGCCCAGTGCGGCGTTTGCCTTGTTGTCTGTGTACGTGCTTTGGGTATTGCCGGAAATCGCGGCCACGAGCCGGTACCCGGCGCCACCCGAGCGGCGGTACAGTTTGCGGCCCGTGACCGTCCCATCCGGCGAGGTGGGGATCCCGGTGACGGTGATCACGTTCATGGCGGCCACGGCCGTATTGCCCGCCGGCGGCGCGGGTTTCGCGGTGATCACGCTGTCGCCGATCCCGTCACTAACTTGAAACGTGGGCGTGCCGAGTTGATTGGCGTACGAGGAGTGCAGACGAAAGGAGCTCACATTCGCCGTTTGCGTGGTGCGGTTCCGGCGGTAGAGGTGTACCCAGCGCACGGCCGCACTCGTGGCAAACGGCACGGCCACCACGATATGGGAGGCTTTCCCGCCACCCGCCGAGCTCGCGAGGGCGTTGACTTGCGCGGAGGCGGCCACCACGGCGGTTTGTTGCGCGAGATCCGTGCTCGAGGCGCCGAGTGAGAACGTGGCGGCGTAATCGTACGCGTTCATCACCGTGAGATCGCCTTGGGTGCTATTGGGCCCATTCGAGATCACGGTGGGCGCGCCGGCGTCATTCACGCTCACAGGCCCGGTGGTAATGCCCGAGCTATTCGGCCCGGGCGTGGTTTCGCCGGCGCCCGTGGTGTACGTGACCGCGTACTCGTGGAGGCCGGTATCCACGCCGGCGCCCACGGCGATCGCTCCCGCGGCGGCCGAGGCCGGCGGCGCCGGGCCCACGAGTGAGGCCATGATCACGCCGGAGATCGGCCCGGCCGTGGTTTCGCCGGCCGCGGTGACAAACGTGCACGCGTACTCATGCGGGCCGGGATCCACGCCGGCGCCGGCGGCCACGCTCGGCGCGGGTGCACTCGCCGGCGGTGCGGTCGGGCCCGTGGTGACACTGAGCAGCGGGCCAGGGAGGGTTTCGCCGGAGGCGGTGACATACGTGATCGCGTAGTGGTGCGTGCCAGGATCGGGCCCGGCGCCCACGAGCGGCGCGCCGGCCGTGGGCGCGGTGAGCGGGGGAGGCACGAGCCCGCACGCGATCGCCACCCGCGGGCCCACGAGGCTCGAGCCGGTGGCCGTGAGAAAGGCGATCGCGTACCCGTGGACGCCGGCCTCGATCCCGGCGCCCGGCGCGAGCGTGAGATTAGGAAAGGCCGAGGGCGCGGCACCCGGGCCCACGAGCGATCCGCCTCCGCCGAGCGATCGGCCGGTATAGGTGATCCGTTGCGGGCCGCTCACCACGGCGCCGCCGCGCGCGTCATACCACGTGGCCGTGAGCACGGGGATTTTTGTTTCGCCAGGCACGATCCGCGTATGCGCGCCGGCGCCGCCACCCTCCACAAACACGCGCGTCACGAGGGATCCGCCCTCTTGGTTGATCAGGAGCTCCGTGAGGGTGGGGTGCGCGGGCGAGAGCACTACGGGCGGCGTGCCCGCGGCGGCCGTTTCGGTCAGAAACACGTGCACGTCTTTGCGCTCATCCACGTACCAGTACCCGCCCACCCGGCGCGCCAGGGCCGTAAGGGCGGCCGTGGTGGTTTGGTTCGTCACGGTGAATTCATCGAGTACGGGGAGATCGGCCGCCACGTTGGCACTCGTGTACCCGGGCGCGCCGAGCGTCACGAGGGCCGCGGCGATCGTGGCCGCCGGCGTGCCCGTCCACCTCGCCGTAATGAGCCGTTGATTGAGGCTCCACGTCCAATCGGTGGCGGCCACGTCCACGTGGTAATTGGCCGGCGTATCCGTGTACCCGTGATCGGTGGTGAGGATCTGGCCACCAAAGAGCCGGGATCCGTTGTTTTTGGAGCCGAGCGTCACGATCACGTCTTGCCCGATCCGCGGGATCACGCCTCGCACGCGAAACGTGGCGCGGTTCGGGGTTTCGTTCAAGATGTCCGAGATCGTGAGGGCGCCGACAATTTTTACCTCGGCCGAGCCGGGCGCGGCGCCCACGTGGATCCCGCCGATCGCCACAAAGCACCGTGCGCTCGTGTAATTCGAGCGCGTGGCCGCCGAGCGCGCCACGTTGGAGAGGGCGTACAGCGGCACGCGCGCGCCTTGCAGCACGGGCCACCCGGAGCGGCCGGCGCCCGATCGGAGGATCGCCGCGCGCGCCGGCGTGATCGCCTTTTGGGTGCCGGAGATCCCGAAGGGCGCGATCGCGATCATGCGGGCCCTCGAGCCGCTCCACGGGCGCCAGGCGCCTCGAGGCCGGGCGCGGGTGGCGTATCGGGCCCGGCGGCGATCGCCGCGGGTACGGGCGCCTCGAGGGCCGGGCGGGCCGCGGCGGGCTCGAGCTCGAGCTCCTCCCACACGGAGCGGCCGGCCGGGCCGTGGTAGATCACCCTAGACTCGGCCGCCATAGGATCGCCATTCATCGGCGAGCGCCTGTTTCACCACGCGCGCAATTTCGTACTTATCCCCTGCGACCGTGTTTACGGTGATCGCGAAACTCGCGCCGCCGGCGCCGTTGGCCACGATCGCGCCGCTCGAGCCCGGTACAAAGAGCTCGGGCCCGGCCTCGCCCACCACGTACGGCCGGCCGCCGATCACGGGCCCGCCCGAGGCCAGGCCGGCGAGCTCCTCCCACCCGCCGGCCGTCCGGCCGCCGTACTCGTAACTCTTGGCCGTCTTGCCCGAGCTCGAATTCACGCCGGGTATGTAGATGTACGGATTGTTGTAATCGTCGTACATGATCGAGCCGCCGGCCTCGGCCGCTTTCTTACTCCACTCGGCCTTGGGCGTGCCCACGAGCGAGGTGCTCGCAAACGATCCCGCCATACTGCCTTGGCCTTTCCGTACGGCCTCCATCGCATCGGACCACGAGGTGATTGCGGGAACCACGGCGGTTTCAATTGTTTCCGCGGTGAATCGGAGGCCAGAATCAAACGCCTCCGTGGCCGCGGCGGCCTCTTTGATCACGGGTGGGAGGGGCGTGAGCGATCGCTCGAGGGAGCCAAACACGCCGAGCGCCTCCACGCCGTACTTGGTGTGATCGCGCTCGTACTCGGTCCATTTCGCCATTTCCTTGTTGAGTTTTTCTTGGGCCGCGGTGGCGCGCTCGGCGTCCCCTTCGGTGGAGGCGAGCGTGCGGTTATACGCCTCCACCGTGGGCGCGGCCTCCGCGGTGGCGAGCGTGGCGGCCACCATCGCGGCTTTCATATTCACGAGCACGCCGGTGGTGGCATTGAGGGCGGTATGTACTTGGCTCTGCCCTTTCCACATCTCATCATCGGCTTTCATCTGTTCCACGGTGCGATCCCGCACCTCGCGCCACGAGTCCGCGTACACTTTGAGCTTGCCCGCGGTGTCGGCAAACTTATCGCCCACGAGCGGCATTTTTGAGGCGGCCTCGTACACTTTCGCGAGCCCGTCTAAAAATCCCGTAATGACGTAATTGATCGCCACGGTGAGCGCATCGATCGGCCCTTTGAGGAGGCCAAACACGCTCGCGCCGGTTTTCCCCCACTCCACAAACACAAGGCCCGCGTCTACCACCTTGATCGCGAGCTCATTGATAAATTTCGTGATCGTTTGGATCGCGGCCTGTTCGTTGCCACCAAAGGCGGCGAGGATCGATTCCCTCAGGGCGTCGAGGCCCGCGGTGAGTACGCCACTGTCATTGATCGCGCGGCCAAGCGCGTCTTTGAAATTCGCCCACCCGGTTTGGATTTGCGCGAGTTTTTCGTCCAGGCCGTCAGTTTGTTCGCCGAGCCGATCGGTGGCCTCGCCCACGGCGCGGAGGATCGCCTCGCGGCCGGCCTCGATTTTCTCGCCCTCCGTGAGTTTCTCCACCACGGTTCCGTGGGCGCGGGCGTACGCCTCCTCGGCGCCTTTGAGCTCGTTCACGTCGAGGATCGTTGCCAGGCGCGCGGGTTTCCCCTTGAGCATGGCATCGGTCATCATGCCGAGCGCCTCGGACACTTCCACCGATCCGGTTTGCGCGAGCGCAAAGGCGCCGGCGGCGAGCGTCTTGTACTCGGCACCCGTGAGTACGAGGCCCGCGGTGAGGTTTTGGTTCACCGTTTTCATGAGCTCGAAATCGGTGATCGTGCCGTGCGTGCCCTCACGGAGATCGGCGAGCAGCGTTTTGCCGAGCGTGCCCGTGGCCGCGGTGAGGTGATCGAAATTGCCGGCGATATCGGCCACGTCTGAGCCGGTGAGTACGATCTCCGTGATCGCCGAGCCGAGCGCCTTGACACCATCAAGCGCCAGGCCGCCGAGGGCGAGGAGGCCCTCCGTGGCCAGATTGCCGATCGTGGTGCCCATGGCGATCATGGCCGTGGTCACGCCACTGGACTCCTCCTCAACCTGTTTGGTGGCCGCGGCGAGGGCGAGCATATCGGCCGGCGCCGTTTGCCCGAGGGCCGTATATTTGGCGATCGCCTCCGTGACCGTGGCGTTGACGGTGGCTTGCTCCTCGGCCGTGAGGGCGGAGGCGCCGCCGATCGCCTCGATCGCTGCGACCATGGCGCCGGCTTGCGAAATGATCTCATCGCCCGAGAATTTCGTGGCCATATCGGCCATGGCGCCGGCCGTGGTTTCGATCGCGCCGGTGGCCTCCTCGAGATTGGCGCGGAGCTCAGACAGATCCGCGGCCACGCGGATCACCATGCCAGGATTAGCGCCGGCCACGGGATCCTCCCTTTAGTCTCCGAGGCCCTCGGCCTCGAGCGTGGTTGCCACGGCCTCGCCGATCCGCCGCTCGTGCGGCTCCTCCTCGAGCGCCACGCTCGCATCAAAAAACGGGCGGGCCGTCATGTGTTTGGTTCCGAGCTCGAGCCACCACGGGAGGCCGGGTTTTGTCGGGTGACTCACGATCACGTCATACCCGGCCACCTCGGGCGCCTCCACCACCACGATCCCCTCGGCCGTTTCGCCGGTGCGGCGCGCCACCCGCGCCCGGGCCTCATTGGCGATATTCTCCGCGCTCACCTCGGAGGCGGCCCGGGTGGCCTCCTCGAGCGCCGCGGGGAATCGCTCGAGGGCCGTCACGAGCGGCGCCACGTCTACCGTGATCGCGAGGCCGGCCATGATTACTCGAGCTCCCGGCGCTCGCGTACGAGCGCAAAGGCGTTACTTTTGACAAGCGCCTCGAGCGGGGTTTCATCATTGGCGAGCCGGCCGCGGGCGTCATACGCGGCTTTGGCGCGCGCGTAGTGCCGCATTTCGATAATCGTTTCGAGCGTGCCCGCCGGGAGCCGGAGATACTCGCGCCAGGCGGCCGAGGGCAGACACGAAAACTCCTCGCACACGCGCCCGAGAAAGTACTCGAGCGGTTGGGGCGCCTCGCCCTCGAGCGCGCGGTGGAGCGTGAGCATTAGGTTTTTTTTTCCTCCGCGCCGGCGCCGTGGGGAAAGGTGAGCGCGAGGATCTCCCGCGCGAGCCACTCGCCGGCCTCCTCCTCGAGATCCTCGAGGGCCTCGGGCGTCACGGGCTCGGGATACGTCCACCGTACGATCCCTTTCTCGAGTACCACAGTGCGATCAAACTTTTGCAGGGGATCGGCCCGCACCTCGGCTTTGCGTTTTTCCACGGCCGCGGCCCGCTCGGCCGGATCGCCCAGGGCGGTGAGCTCGCGCGAGAATTCGGCGCCGCCCAATTTGCGGATCCAATCAACACTCTTGATCTGGCCTTCCTGTTTCGCGCGCTCGAGGTGCCGGCCGGCGAGCTTGCGGATCGTCACCTCATGCGGCGGATCGAACGGGATCGGGATCGTTTTTTCGGTACGTGAGGCAAAAATCGACACGGTGAGATCCTCCTCGGGCCGGCGGCGCGGCTCGCGTACCCAGACACGAGCGGCGCCGCGGGCCCACCACGGGGCGCCAGGCGGCCGGCGGGTTTTACGTCCACACGGCGGCGCCGGTGGGTTGCACCGTGGCCGTAAAATCCGTGAGCGCGCCGTTTTTCGCGGCCACCTCATAATCCACGAGGCGGGTTTCGACCGTGAATACCTTGCCGTCGCCAAACCCGATCGCGAGCGTGCGGGTGGCCGCGGTGGGCGTGGCGTCCGCATCCTTGGGCGCGAGCGTGGCGTGCGGGCCGCCGGCGGCGTTGTCAAACTGGCCGGCCACCTTGATCGCGGGTGAGCTCCGCATGCCCGTGGGCGTGTGCTCCTCCCACGCATCCCCAAACGCGGTAGACGGTTGATTTTTGACTTCGATTTTGGCGCCGCCCAATTCCATCACGAAATTGGTCAGCACCACGGGCGCGCCGCCCGGGCCATCGTCGTACGAGATCGTGACTTCGGGTGATCCGTGTTTGCCAGCGGCCATAGTTGGAGCTCCTCCCCTTTTACACGTTCGTATCGGCCGCCGGATCGCCCGGCGCCGTGAGCCGGGCCGCGCGGCCGGCGATCCATTGCTCGAGCGATCGGATCACAGGCACCACGAGCCGGAGCGCGGCGAGCGCCTCGGCGGCCTCGGCGGCCTCGCCACGGGTGCCGGCCGCCTCGTACGCGGCGCGCGCCTTGTGCTCGAGGCCGAGCGCGCCGGCGAGCGCCGCGGTGAGTTGGCGATCCGTCATAAGCGCACGAGGCCGGCGCCCACGGCGATCGATCCCGTGCCCGTGACATTGCCGTCGAAACTGAGATAGCGATCCACCACGCCGGCCACGTCCAGGCTTTGCGAATTCGGCGCCGCGGTGACATTGGCGAAGGTCACGAGATCGGCATACACCACGTTATCCGCCGAGTCTCGGACCTTGCCCACAAATCCCGTGAGGCCGGCGAGCGCGATCACTTGCTGCAAACCGCGGGCGCCGTTTACGGAATTCGCCCGCACGAAGGATCCCGCCGTGCCGGCGCCGGTGGTGGTGAGCGGGATCGTAAACGTGTACGCGCCCGTGACCGTGACGGGCCGCTCGCCGTTGGCCGAGGGCGTGGAGTTGCTCCCGCTGATTAGCACGATCGCGCCGGCGGTGAGCCCGTGCGGGATCGCCGTCGAAATGACAGCCGGGTTGCCGGCCGTGATTCCCGAGATCACCATGGGCGATTGGCTCGGATCGGTGGTGTAGTCGATCGCGGCGCCCTCGGCTTGGGTATTCCAATCCGCCGTACGGCTCGAGGGCGCCTGTACGAGCGCGCCCGAGCTCACGGCGCCCGAGATTTGGTACCCGACATTGGCGCGCGTCAGATTGCCGTTTTTCGCGAGCACCTCGTAATTGACCGTGAGCGCGCCGGCCGCGGAGATCAGGAGCCCGGCCGCCGGCGAAAACGTGAGCGTGCGGTAACTCGAGGGCGCCGCGCGGAGGGCCTCGTGGATCCCGTTGGCCGCGGTATCGAAATACGCGCCGGTTTGCGTGATCGTCACGGCGCGGAGGCCGGTGGGCGTGTGCTCCTCCCACCGATCGCCGAGCCCGTCCGTTTTTTCCTGTTTCACGCCGATCTTGTACGCAAACGCTTGCACTTTCGCCGGGAGCAAATCGTACCCGTCGATCGTGAGGAGGGCAAACCCGCTCGAGCCTGTTCTAGCCATGATCGCCTCCCGAGCCCGGCCGCGGCGGCGCGGGGGTTTCGTGCACGGGCCGAATTTTCCCGCTCGCGAGGAGCGCCGGGAGGCTCTCGGCCGGGATCCGCTCGCATGTCTCGCCGGCGTCGGCGAGCGTGTGATCGGCGGCGTTACTGAGCCGGCGCACGGCCACAAATTCGCGGCCCGTCATACCGTCCGCTCCTCGAATTCGTGGCCGCACGTCTGACAGACATCGTGGATCGCCCGGCCGAAACCCGCCGAGGGGATCCGTTTCTCGGGCCCGGCGCCACACCGGGGGCAGGGTGGGCGGCTCGAGCCCGCGGCGCGGCCGATCGGATCGCCGTACGCGTCCACGAGCCCGGGCCGCTCGGGCGCGGAGCTCGGCGCCGGCCCACTCGAGGGCCCGCCAGGCCGCTCGGGCCCACTCACGCGCGCTCCTCAACATACGGCCGGCCCATCACCACGAGCTCACGTACTTTGGTGCCATTGAGCACCTCAAAGGGGAGGAGCACCACGCGATCGTGGGCGGTGTACGGGTTGTCCCACTCCACCATGGGGAGCCGGATATGGCGGAGGAGCCGCACCACCTCACGCGCGATCCGTTGCGCCTCGGCCATGCCGGGCGCCCTCGAGAACACGTGCACCCGGAGATCGAGCTCGAGGAGCCAGGGGCCCGGCCCGAGGCCCGAGCGGTTGGATTCCGAGCCCACCTCGTACCAGACAAACGGAAAGGTTTGCTCCTCGCCCTCCTCGATCACGGGATTATCCGTGACACGGCGCGCGCCGGCGCCCTCGGGTGGCGGCGCCAGGAGGCTCGGCACATTGAGCGCGCGGAAAACCGCCTCGCTCACGGGTTGGAGGGCGGAATCCATTACTCCACCACCTCGCCCACCTCGAGTACGAGGAGCCGGCGCGGGTGGCTCGGGTGCGGGAGCACGCCGTGGATCTCGAGCATCCGGGCCTCGGGCGCGCGGTACGGGCGCCACTCGAGGCGCATATCGGCCTCGAGATCGGGCCGATAGGGCGTCACGGCCCGATAGGCCACGGTCGAGCCGATCGCCTCGGCGTGCAGTTGATCGGCCGCGGAGAGCGGGATCATGGCGGCCCACGCGGATCCGATCGCGCGCCAGGCGCCCGATCCCCCCCCTTGGGCATCAGTCAAAAAGAGCACGGTGGGCGCGCCGCCGGCCGGCGTGGCCGTGGCCGGATCGATCGGATACGAGAATTGCTCGGGCGTGCTCACGATGATCTGACGGTTGCTCACGTTGTAGGCCGCCGGCGTGGCGCCGCTCACCGTCACGTAATCGCCGGTGGCGAGCCCGTGCGGCGCCGCGGTGGTGCCGACTGCGCGCGAGGCCACGGTTTCGAGGAGCACCACGGCGAGCGGTTGGGGATCGTCACTCCAAAAGGTGATCCGCTCCGTGAGATCGCCGAGGGCCTCGCCGTTGGGTGGCATGGCCTAGATCATCCCGGGAATGACGTAGGGCGCGATCAAGGCGTCATACGCGGTGGTGGTGGCCTCCTCGGCCCGCGGCACGCGCCAGAGCTCGAGGAGGAGGGCGATCGCTTGCACGGCCCACCCGGGCGCCGGAGTCTCGCCGGCCACGAGATCCACCTCGAGCGCGCCGCGCGGCCGTACGCCGGCCGCCGGCCACCACGAGGCCGCGCTCACGGCGCCGAGCGCCAGGCGCGGCGGCTCGCTCGTATCGATCACGTATTCGGAGGCCGGGATCACCACGGCCACGCCGGCGGCGTCCACCACGCGGATCGCCTCCACGGTGAGCACGGGCCCGCGCGGGAGCGTGAGCACGCCGGCGGCCGGGATCGCGTCATACGTGACGGTGTACGCGGCCTCGGCGATCCATCGGCCCGTGTCCCGCTCCACGGTTTCGCGGGCCGCGGTGACTTGCTGCGCGATCCATGCATCCTGAAAGGGATCGTCCACCCGGAGCACAATTTTCGCGAGCTCGAGCGAGAGCGGCTCGGCCACGGGCGGCGTGCGGAGGGCGATCGCAAAATGAGGCGTGCACCCGCCGGCGAGGCCCGGCGGATATGTGATCGTGAGGGCCATGGGCGGCCCTAGCGGCCTCGGCCGCGGGGAGTGGGTGGCCGGCCCGGCCCGCGGCCACTGGCCGCCTTGGGCGGCCGGCCGGGCCCTCGCCGCGGCGCCGCCGGGAGGGCGCGCGCGCGTTGCGTGGTGCGGGCCGGCGCCTCGCGCGCGCGCGGCCGTGCGGCGGGCGAAGGCGCCAGCACGGGCGCGAGCTCGGCGAGGCCGCCGGCGATCCACTCCTCGGCTTGCCAGGTCCGTACGATCACCTCGGCGCCCGGCTCGAGGCCGAGCGCCCGGTGCTCACGGAGGAGCCGCACCCGCTGTGATTCAATCGCCATGGTTGAGGCCGGCCCGGCGCGCGGGCGGGTTACGCGAGTACCGTCACCTCGCCAAAGGCCGAGGGCCGATAGACGGCGAGCGCGAGGCGCTCCTCGGCGCGGATCGCGACAATGTTCTTGACGAAGTAATCCGCGTGCGAATTCGTGGCCTCCACGCGGATCCCGCCCTTGCGGAAAATCTGCGCGGCGGCGCGGTACGCGCCCACGAGGCCCACGGTGATCGGCATACGCGGTGTCACCACCACGGGTAATCCCCACAGCATGGGCGCCGGCGAGGGCGAGAACGGCCCGAGGCCCATATAGCGGCCTTGGGCATCCTTCGAGAGTTGGATGACCTGCCAGTTGGCCGGGTTGAGCACGATCCCATCGGGCATGAAACCCGACAGATTGAAAATCGCCATGATCTGGCGATAGATCGCGTCCGCGTTGCTTTCCTTGGGCGTGGATACGTCGTCGCGTACCACGTCGGGCGCCAGGCCGGCCCGGTTGCGGATCCCCACGATATCGGGCGGCGTGGCCGTGCCGTTGAGGAGTTGATCCTCCTCGGCGAGCATCACGCCGTAGCGGAGCCGGGAATCGATGTACGAGCGGATCTGCGAGGCATCCTCGAGGAGCTCCTCCGTTACCGGGAGCCAGTGTGCGATTTTCCGCACGGGATCCGTGGCCACGGAGAGCACGATCGTGGATTCCGGTTTGGCGGCGCCCTCGGCCACGGTATCCGCGGCGTTGGTCATGGAATCCTCACGCATGTACGTGACCATGTTGCCGTCGGTGGTGCCGGGCGCGATCAGATCGGCCACCACGGGCCGCACCATGGGGAGCGGATAGATCCCGGGTTGGAAATCGGGCAGATTGAGCACGGGCGGCCCGGTTTCGCTGAGGGTGGCGCCGTGGATCGCGGGATCGTGGAGTTCCACGGCCGGCGAATTCCACGAGGATCCACGCATCTTGGACGTTTTGCGGAGCCAGTCGTACGCCTCGGAGGCCACAAATTGGGCGCCGAGCGAGGCGCGGAGGGCCGGCGCGCCGTGCTCCACGGGCGCGGGCGCACCCGGGCGCGCCAGGCCGAGCGCGGCGATTTGCGCGGCGAGATCCTGATCGCCTTTCGCGCGATCGATCGTCGCCTTGATCGCTTCGGCCTCGGCCACGAGGCCCTCGACTTCGCGCCGCTCCTCGGCCGTAATGAGGCGGCCGGTGATCGTTCCACCGTGGCCGTCTGATTCCGTGTGCGCGGCGGCGGCGTGCGTGTATTTCTCGAGGAGGCCGCGGGCGGTTGCCAGTTTTGCGGATCGGTCCCGCTCGAGGGCGGCGATATTCATAGGGGTTACTCCAAAAGGTGAGCGGCCATCAGGGCGCGGTACGTGGCATTGCCCGCCACGGCCTCGGCGCCGGCGAGGCGTGGAATCGTGGTAAGCGGCGGCGCCGTGCGCGCCTCGAGGCGCGCGATCGTGGCGTCAAAGGTGGCGATCCGATCCACGAGGCCGAGCGCGAGGGCCTCGGCGGCCGGGAGCGTGCGGCCGGCGCCGTATCCACCCTCCCGCACGCGCGCGGGCTCCACGCGGCGGCCCGCGGCCACGTCGCCGGTAAACGCCTCGTAGGCCCGATCCACGGTGGTTTGGAGCTCGGCGCGCGCCTCCTCGGTCAGCGGCGCCGCCTCGTGGCCGTCGATTTTGTGCTCGCCGCGAAACACGTACGTGCGGGCGATCCCGAGTTGCGCCAGGGCGGCCGATATGTCGTTGTGGATCGCAAACACGCCGATCGAGCCCACCCGGGCCGAGGGCGAGGCGATCACTTCGGAGGCTTGGGCGGCGAGCCAGTACGCGGCCGAGGCCATGGTATAGCGCGCCACGGCGATCACGGGTTTCACGGCGCGGGCCTCACGGATCGCCGCGGCGGCCTCGAGGCATCCGGCCACGTTCCCGCCGGGTGAGTCCACGTCGAGCACGATCGTATCCACGGTGCGATCCGCGGCGGCCTCCGTTACGGCCGAGGCGAGATCGTCCACGGCCGAAACTCCGCTCACGTCTGAAAACAGGGTGGCGCGCGGGACCAGTACGCCGTACACGGGCAGGATCGCGAGCGGGCCGCGGCGCGGTTCGGGTGGCGCCGGGCGGGCGTCACGGCCGCGGGCGGCGAGCTCGAGATCCGCGGGATCCGCCTCGAGGCCGGCGAGCCGGCGCGCGATCACATTGGCCACGATCGCGCGGTACGCGGGCGTGAGGGCCCACGGGTGTTCGAGCGCGAAACTCGCCACGTGAAGGATTGGCACGGGGATCGATCGGAGATTCTCCCGCCGGCCGCGGGTTATGTAGGACGAAACTCACGGCCGGCCGTGATCACCGATCGTCACGCCGGCCGGGCCGGCCGGGCCGCTCGAGGCACTCGGCCGCCGCACTATCGATCGCGTCACGGACAAAGGCCGATACGGTTTGCTGATTCACGCGGGCGGCCTCGCGCGCGCGATCGCGCTCATCCGGCGAGAGCCGTACCCGCCAGGGTTGGCCACTCGGCGCCTCGGCGCGGATCGGGCGCGCCATACGTTAGGCCGCCGCGGCCGGCGCCGCCGGGAGGGCGGGCGGGGTGAGCACGTGCACGATCACGGGCCGCTCGGGCCGCGGCGCCTCGAGGGCCTCGATCGCGGCCATGAGCGCCGCCGCGCTCTCATCGGCGGGCGCGGCCATGCGGTTTGAATCGCCGGTGCCAGGCTGCGCGGCGATTTGATCGGCCTCGGGATCGGTGCTCGCCGGGAGGTTGAGCCGGGCCCGGCCCTCGTTCACCGTCATAATCGGCCGCCCGATCATGGTTTGCAGGGCCGCGGCTTGCTCCTCAAAACTCCCCTTCATTTTCTCGGCGATATTGAATTCGCAATACACGCCGGCGCCGTCGTCCACCTCGGGGAGCAATTGGGCCTCGAGCTCCTCCTCGATCATGGCGAGCCAGGGCCCGAGGCAATCGGCGTACAACTGTTTGTGTTGCTCTTTGATGTTGGAAAAACTCGCGTGATCGAGGATGCCCACCATGGGGAGCGGGATATGGTACGAGGCGGCGCAAATTTCGCGGGCGAGCTTGATCGAGCCGATATATTCCGCGTCTTTGGCGTTGGTGGTGGTTTGTACGAATTTCATCCCATCTTCGAGGATCGGCGTACCGCCGCGGTTGGTGCCATAGGCGCCGTAGGATCCTTGCCAGGATTCACGAAAGGCTTGCCGTTGCTCGGGCGTCCACCCGCGGCCCGTGGTGGCCGCCGGCCGCTCGATAATTCCATCAAAGCGGGCCGAGTTGCGCCAAAAATCCGATCGGTACTGCGCGCTCGCGTGCACCTCGGCGAGTACTTGCCGAAGGGTTTCCATCGGTGAGAGCCCGGTGAGCGGGTTGCTCGGGTGGTACCCGGAAAAATGCACGATATCGCCGAGGGCAAACGCGCGCGGCGCGCCGCCGCTCGGCGTCCACACGTACCCGGAGGGCAGGATCCCGCCCTCCACGGCCATCTCGTACGCCGGGAGGCGCACGAGGCCGATCGCCTCGCGCCGATCCTCCGTGCGATAGCGGATTTTCAGCCAAAAGGCGTTGAAGTAGATCCCCATATCGATCAACGTGGACTCGATCAGGCGATAGCGCGTCATTTTCGGCGCCGGCCGGGCGAGCCATTGGGCCGCGGGGAAATCGGCCAGCGGGAGCCGCTCGGTATCGCTCAGCCGGCGGTACCACTTGAGGCCCAATTGGGCGATATTCCGCGCGATGAAATCGACACAAATCCGTACGTTGGGTTGGGTGCGGTAGATCGTGCCGTAACTGGCGCCGTACGCGCCGCCGATCGAGACTGAGCCGGCCGCGGGCGCCGAGCTCCCCCACGGGCGGGCGGGTGGCGCGGTGCCGAGGAGCGCGCCGAAACTCGAGACTATGGCCATGGCGGGTTACTCCTCCTCGAGCTCGGGCGGGTGGCCGGCCTCGCGCACCTCGGCGCCGAGCGCCAGGGGATCCACCTCGAGCGGGGCCGCGGCGGCCGGGATCTCGGGCGGGCTCATACCGGATACACCTGCAAAAAATCGACGTTCGCGCGCGGGATCACGATCTCGCCGTCGAGGGGTTTGGGCGGTTGGTTGAGGGCGAGCGCCTCGGCGTTTTTGAGTACGAGCCATTGGGCGCGCGCCTCCCACAAAATCCCGCGGATCACGGTGGCCTCGATCCCGGGCGCCGGCGCCAGGCAATTCACGATCACGAGGCGCCGGAGGCAGGGCGGTTGCCACCACCACGTCATACGCGGCCCGGCCGGGTGCGGCTGAGGTGTTCCACGTGGAACAAACATTACTCCCGATCGTGAATTTTTGTTACCTCGGCCGCCCTAGACCACCATCACGGGGTGATCGGCGTACGCGCTCGGCGGCGCGCCGGGCTCCTTGAGCCAGGCATACAGGGCGCAAATCAAGGCCACCACGAGATCGATCCGATCCGTGCTCGCCCGTTTACTCGGCCGGATATTTCCGCTCGCGTCCGTTTCCGCGGCGCACTTGTGCACGTGCGACTCGAGCACGGGGTGGCCATCATGCCGGAGCTCGCGCGCCACGATCGCGCGCTCGTACGCTTTGCTCGGATCGTTGAGGGTGGAGAATCCTTGCCGTACAGGCACGCACGGAAAACCCTCATCCTGTAGCGTTTGCACAAGGCTCGTGGCGTTCCACGGATCGTACGCAATTTGGCGGATCCGATAGAGCCGATCCCACACGCGGAGCCGCTCGTGTACGGCCTCGTAATCCACACTGGCGCCGCGGGTGGCCTCGAGGTGGCCGGCCGCGGCCCACACGTCATACGGCACCCGATCCGTTTGCACCCGGCGATCGATGGTTTCCTTCGGGCAAAAGGCGTGCGGGAGCACGGCAAACGCGGCGCCGCCCTCCTCCTCGGGAAAAATCGCGGTGAGCGCGGTTAAGTCTGTCGTGGTGGAAAGATCCATCCCCACGTAACACTCCCGCCCGGCGTACGCGGCCCAATCGATCGGCACCTTACAGGCGGCCCACGCCTCGCTCGAGATCCATTTCTTCGCTTGATCGGTCCATTGGTTCAAAAACAGGCGCCGAAAATTGTTCTCTTGGGCCGGGATCACCCGCGCGCGGGCCGCGGCGATTTGCATATCCTCGAGGCTGCGAAAATCCCCAAGCGCCGGATTGGCCGCGGCCCACACGGCGGGATCCTGCCAATCGGCCTCGAGCGGCGCCTCGTAAATGATCGAGAGAAACGTGGGATCGAGCGCGGGATTAGCCCGCACGGCGAGCGCGTGTTGGTAGAGCTCCCACAAAATCGAGTGGCGATCGTACCCGGCGGTACTGACGGCGAGCGTGAGCGGTTGCGCGCGCGCGCCTTGTGAGCTCGTGAGTACGTCCCACAAATCGCGCGATTGGGCGGCGTGGAGCTCATCGTACAAAAGGTGCGAGGCATTGAATCCGTGTTTCGAGTACGCCTCGCTCGAGATCGCCCGGTAAAAACTCCCGCTCGCCGGGTGCACGATCCGCTTTTGCGACTCCACGAGTTGCACGAGGCTGTACAGGTGCGGATCGTTTTTCACCATTTGCGCGGCCACGCCAAACGCGATCCCGGCTTGCTCGCGATCGGCCGCCGCTGAATAGACTTCGGCGCCTTGCTCGCCGTCGCCGAGGAGGCAGTACAGCGCGAGCGCGGCGAGGAGCTCCGTTTTTCCGTTTTTGCGAGGCATCATCAACAGGCACGTGCGGATCGCGCGGAGCCCATCCTCGCGTGTGCGAAATAACGGCCGGATGATCTCGGACTCTTGCCAGGGCCGGAGCCGAAACGGGGTGCCGGCCCACACGCCTTTGGTGTGCGTGAGCCGATTCACAAACTGTACGGCCCGCTCGGGCCCGGGATCGCGCGGCGGGCGCGCCATTGGGGTGTTACTCGAGCGGGAGGCGTGGCGCCGAGGCCGGCGCCGCGGCGTGGATAATCGCCGGCCGGGCCCATTGCCGTTGAAGCGCGCGCCAGGCCGGATCGGGTTGCCACGTTTCCGTACCCGCGGCCTCGGGCCGATACAGCATGGCCATGGGCGTAAACCCGAGGCCGGCCATTTGCTCGAGGCGGGCCACGGCGCGCTCGCGCGTATCGTCCCGGCCATCATCGGATACCGCGGCCGGATACCCGATCAACACGTAGCACCTCAGACGGTGCGAGGCCGGCGTAAATCCCGCGGCGATCAATTTGCCGGCGGCCGTGGCCATCACCTCGTACGTATCTTGCGGATCGTAGGCCCAAAACATATTGGGCCGCGGCCGGAGGCCGGCGAGGAGCGCGACCTGATAATCCTTGAGCGAGCGCGCCTCGAGGCCGCCGGTAAACTCCACCCGCCGGGTTTGGCGCCGGAGCATCTCAAAAACCGCCTCCACGTGGGCGCGCGGCGTGGCGAGGAGGTTATCGTCAAGGATATTCCACCCGTCTGTAATCGGGAGGAGCCGCGGTTTTGGGTCGCGGATCGGTACGCTGCAAAATTTGCACTTGCGAGGGCATCCTCGCGAGGTGAAGGTGTACCCGGCCTTGATATAGCGGCCCGGTACAAACTCGGCGCCGGGATCGCCGTACGCCAGGCCGCCGATCGTCACGGGCGCCACGTGGCGCCACGCCTCGGCGAGCGCCTCGCCGCGCGCCTTGTCCCAAGTAAACGTGACCGATACGTGCACGGCCTCGGCCTCGAGCTCGAGGAGCGGCGGAGGCGGCCCGGTATAGGCGAGCGGATCCTCCGGCGTGGCTTTCGTACGGCGCGGAAATACGCGGATCAATTTCATCCGAGGAGGCCCTCCCATTTATTGGCCGCCGGGGTGGCCGGGATCACGGTGTGCACGCGCGAGCGGCTCGAGGGCGTGAGCCCGAGCTCGGCGGCCGTGGTGCGGAGGAGCGCGTACGTCCGATTGGCCATGCCACGGGCCGGGTTGGGTACCGGGTGGCCGTGCTCGCCCACGAGCACCACGATCGGCGCCCGATCGGCCTCCTCGGACTCGGCGAGCCAGTGCGCCCAATGCGTACAAAAGGCGATCGCGATCGCCCGATCGGCCGAGGTGACTTGGCCGCGGCGGATCGCCGGTACGATCGTACGCGTCCACTCGGCCGCGGCGGCCGGCGCCGTGAGCTCGGGCGGCGTGGCCTCCTCGAGCGGCTCGGGCGTGGGCTCGTTCGGGTTGAGGCGCCGTTGGCCCGGGTTGCCACGGAGCACCTTGAGTACGGTGGGGATCGGTTTCCGGCCTCGCATACGTCCACCTCGAGGCGCCGCCGCGGGCTCGAGCGCCTCGAGCGGATCGCGCGCCTCCTCCTCCTCGAGCTCGAGGCCCGGGATCACGGGTTGATCGTCAAACGCCAACGCGAATTACTCCCGATCGCCGGCGGGCTCCCGGTGCTCGAGCTCGAGCTCCTCGAGGGCGCGCGCCAGGGCGTACAGTTCCCGCGGCGAGCGGAGCACCACGCGGAGCCGGCCGCCGGCGATCGCCTCATCCGATACGTGATCGTCCAGATCCATCACGAGGAGCGCCTCGGCCGGCCGCAAATTTTGCGGGTTGGCGAGCGTGCCGCGCTCGATCAAGCGCGTCACGGCCTCCCGCACGGCGGCCACGGTCAGTTTTTCGCCCACGGAATCCCTCCCTTGTCTCAGCCGGGCGCCGGCGGGTGCGCTCGAGGTGGGCCAGCGGTGGCCAAACCCGCCGGGCCGTCCGAGCCAGGCCCGCCGGCGTGGCCTCCT
>Ga0184628_10000220_pt1 | contig 33823 bp, 28 predicted proteins | sample PLM4_5_b1_FD_133149 | JGI IMG/M metagenome (GOLD analysis project Ga0184628, IMG submission 133149) | Groundwater sediment microbial communities from an aquifer in East River, Colorado, USA - PLM4_5_b1 | ecosystem: Environmental > Terrestrial > Soil > Riparian zone | place: USA: East River...
ACGAGCGAAGCATTGCCGGACACGAAGCTGCGCGGAGAAGTCACGTTCATTGATCCTCATTCCGACCCTCAGTCGCGTACCACTCCGGTTCGCATTCAAATGGAGAATCCCGGCACCCGTCTCAGGCCTGGCATGATTGTTCAAACGTCATTTCAAATGCCGTTGGGGAGCGTCCTGACTGTGCCTCAGACGGCGGTCATCGATGCAGGTATGGACAGGATGGTGTATGTCGCTCGTGAGAACGGAATCTTTGAACGTCGGAGTATTCGTGTGGGTTCCCCGGTCAAGGATCGTTATCCCGTCCTCGAAGGCCTGAAGTCCGGTGACTTGGTTGTGACGAACGGTGCATTCCTCATCGACTCCCAGACTCGCCTGACCGGCGGCTTGACTGGAATGTTTGGCGGCTCCAAATCATTTTCTGAAAACTCATCTCCTACCAATTCGACCCAAAGCGCATTCAAGCTGACCTTCCGGATCGAGCCTGATCCACCACAGGGGGCGAAGGAAAACACGATCCACGTATTGCTAACCGATGCCTCAGGTAAACCGGTACCGGATGCCCAGGTTCGCCTCACATTTACGATGCCCGCAATGCCTGCCATGAACATGGGGGAAATGAAAAACAGCGCGGAACTGAAGTGGACGGGCTCCGAATACGTGGGACCAATCCAGATCATGATGGCCGGAGGGTGGAATGTCGGAATTGAAGCAAGACGCGGTAACGAACTCCTCGCGACATCGCAGGCACATATCAATGCTCGCTAAGACAAGGAATCGGAAATGATTAACCGTCTGATTGAGTTCTCCCTGAAGAATCGATTTCTGATTGTCCTGGCCTATCTGCTGCTCGCCGGATGGGGATACTGGGCATTGCTCTCCACGCCCATCGACGCGATTCCTGACCTGAGTGAGAATCAGGTGATCGTTTTCACCGACTGGGCCGGGCGAAGTCCGCAGGAAGTAGAAGATCAGATCACCTATCCGCTGACGGTGAACCTGCAGGGTCTTCCTGGTGTTCGCACAGCCCGGTCCTCGTCGGCGTTTGGCTTTTCGATGGTCAACATCATCTTCGATGACAGTACGGATGTGTACTTCGCCCGCACACGCGTTCTCGAACGATTGAATCTGGCTTCAAGCTTTCTCCCCCCTGGCATTGTGCCAACACTTGGACCCGATGCCACGGGCGTCGGACAGGTGTTCTGGTACACCGTGGACGGTCCCTACGATCCGGCCCAACTGCGATCGCTGCAGGACTGGTTTATCCGCTACCAGTTGAACTCCGTTCCAGGCGTTGCCGAGGTCGCCAGTATTGGTGGATTTGTCCGGCAGTATCAGGTCGATGTCGATCCTCAGAGGCTGCGCGCATACAACATTCCGATTCAGACAGTCTTCGACGCGATACAAAGCAGCAACAGCAATGTTGGAGCCAAGGTGATCGAGGCCAACGATCGGGAGTTTCTGGTTCGCGGTGTGGGTTTGATTCAATCTGCTGCCGATATCGAAAATATCGCGCTGACGATCCCGAATGGCACGCCCGTGACGATTGGCAAGGTTGCGACAGTTGGGCTGGGTCCGGAGTTTCGCCGCGGAGTGCTCGATAAGAGTGGCGTCAATGCGGTCGGCGGCGTCGTGGTGATCCGATACGGTGCCAATGCCCGCCAGGTGATTCAGGATGTGAAAGCGAAAATCGTTTCACTGGAATCGGGGCTGCCCAAAGGCGTGAAGATCGTGCCCTTTTACGATCGGAGCGAACTGATCGGTCATGCCGTAAACACTCTGAAGGACGCGTTGATCGAAGAGATTATCCTGGTGACGTTGGCGCACATCCTGTTTCTCTGGCACTTCCGCAGCATCCTCATTGTGACGCTGCCGCTTCCACTGGCCGTGTTGTCGTCATTTCTACTGATGAGGTACGCCGATATTTCCTCCAACATCATGTCCCTTGGAGGCATTGCCATCGCAATCGGAGTGCTTGTCGATGCTGGAATCGTGATGACAGAGAATGTGTTGAGGCACGCCGAGCAAGCGTATGAAGAGCACGGAGAATACCGAAGCCGGATTCAGGAAATCACCTTGAAGGCAGCGCAACTAGTCGGTCGCCCTATCTTCTTCTCAATGGCGATCATCATCTTGGCATTCATTCCGGCCTTCGCCTTGACCGGCATGGAAGGAAAACTTTTTCATCCCCTGGCGTTTACCAAGACCTTCGCCATGCTCGCATCGACAATCATTGCGGTGACGCTGGTCCCAGTCTTGTGTACGTTTCTGATACGCGGTCGACTTCATCCGGAAGGGCACAACCCAGTGATGCGTGTGCTTCGCGGACTTTACGAGCCGGTACTCGGGTTTGCACTGAAGCATCGAGTAGTGACGTTACTTGCCGCCGCGGGACTATTCGTCTTTGCGTTGTATCTGGCATCAACGATCGGATCGGAGTTCATGCCGCCACTGGATGAAGAAACGGCGATGTGGATGCCAATTACAGATCCGAGTATTTCGCTGACCAAAGCCACGCAGTTGATGCAGGAACAGGACCAGATTATTGCCGCCGATCCCGCGGTCAAAATGGTAGTCGGAAAAATCGGTCGCGCCGAGACATCGACCGACCCCGCTCCCGTGAACATGAGCGAAACCATCATCACGTTCAAGCCACGGGAAGAATGGCCAAAGGGAACGACAAAGGATTCCATTCTTCAACGCCTCGACGACAAGCTTCGGACTCCGGGAGTTACCAATATCTGGACCCAGCCCATTCGAAACCGAATCGACATGCTCTCTACCGGAATACGGACGCAGGTGGGAGTGAAGGTGTTCGGAAAAGATCTGCAAGTGATTGAGGGCAAGTCTGCCGAAATTGAGCGAGTTCTGCATGGCGTTCCGGGAGCGGTGGATCTGTATGCAGAACGCATTACCGGTGCGCCCTATATTGAAATCCGAATCGATCGCGTCGCGGCAGCACGCAGAGGAGTCTCGGTGGGCCATATCCAGGACGTGATTGAGACGGCAATTGGCGGTAAGAACGTCACGTATACGATCGAGGGCCGTGAGCGCTATCCGGTACGCGTTCGTTATGCGCGGGATTTCCGTGAAGACATTGGAACGTTGCGCAGTGTTCTGGTGTCCGGGCCGAATGGAGCGCCGGTCCCGCTCGGTGAAGTCGCGCAGATTGGAGTGACAATCGGACCTTCCATGATCACCAGCGAAAATAGTCTCCTGCGCGGAACTGTACTCATGAACGTCCGGGGGCGCGATGTGGGTGGGTTTGTCGAGGAAGCCAGACGTGTCGTTGCGCAGCAAGTGGCGATGCCGCCGGGATATTACATCGAGTGGAGCGGCCAGTATGAAAACCAGATTCGCGCCAAGGAGCGACTGCAGATTGTCATTCCGGTCGTTCTGGTCATTATTTTCGTCCTGCTCTACATGACGTACAACTCGGTTCGGGAGGCTTTGCACGTTTTGCTGGCAGTGCCATTTGCGCTTACTGGTGGAGTGTTCCTGTTGAAGTACCTGGGTTACAACTTCTCCGTTGCCGTGTGGGTGGGCTTCATCGCTCTGTTCGGTACAGCTGTACAAACCGGCGTCGTCATGGTGATTTACCTGGAAGAAGCCGTCCGACGCAAGATTGCACAAACGGGTCCGCTGACCAGAGTCACGTTACGTGAGGCAGTAATCGAAGGCGCACTCCTGCGTCTGCGTCCGAAGATCATGACCGTCGCTACCGTCGTTGCAGGCTTGCTGCCGATCATGTGGTCGACGCGAACCGGGGCTGAGGTTATGAAGCCCCTTGCCACGCCAGTCCTCGGGGGGATGGTGAGTTCACTGATCCACGTACTCATTGTCACGCCAGTCATCTTTACATGGCTTCGCGAGCGGGAACTGCGAAAGAACATGCCGCAATCGTGAGAAAGTTCAAATCGGCGTATTCATTTCGGGAGAGATAGCAGCGCCATATCTTTCGTCTATTGCTGGCTGCCACCATCAGGTTAATTAGCTTCTGGCGCACTTTTGGTGGGGTTTTCAAAAATTTTGGACGAGCGCGCTGGTGCCTCCGTATTCTGATGGCAACACCCCGTTGGTGGACGGCCAGCCGATGTCAGATGGGTCCCATCATCAGGTGACGATGAACGTCAGAGTCTGGCCAGGATCCATTGCCGGAATCGCTTCTGCCATGGTCCCGTTAGCCCCGCGATCTCGGCCATTGATCAGACGTGCCTGGTAACTCTGATTCTGGGAGTCACCGCAATCGTACTCTTGCGGAACGATTGGTCGACAATGTGACCTCTGCAGGACCTCGGTAACAGGATATCTCTGCCTAGCCATTCTGAATCAATCACCGACCGTCTGACTGTCAATCAGAGGGTCGCCGGTTCAAGTCCAGCACGGCTCATTTAGAATCAAAAAGATAGGCCGCTTCGATGGCGGCCTTTTTCATTTTCGGAGCTGGGGTGCCACTGGGTGCCACGTGTGAACACTCGTCTTTAGCCTGCTAACATCGCGACAATATGAGCCTAGGAAAATGCATATGCCAACGGGAAAGTGTTGAACTTCAGGATAGTCATCTAATTCCTAAGGCGGTTTATCGACTGATCGAGAAATCTCATGGTGGTAAGGCGCCTATCATCGTCAAGTCTGTGACTTTACAAAAAAACGAACAGGTTCGTGCCCACGTGTTCTGTGACAGCTGCGAACAACGTTTCAGTGACTATGGTGAGCAGTGGACGCTAGATCACTGCAACCGCTTTGCGGAAGGATTTCGACTGCAGAAGACAGTCAGCACATTGCGGCCGCAGTTTGACCAGCAAGGGACGACGGCGGAGATGAATCCATCGATCGATCGGCGATTATCGAACAGGCTGTGGAGGAAGACGAACCGGCAGCGCAGGCGGAATATATGGCGCAGTCCCGTCGCGATATTGAAGCTTTCATCAGCAGGGAAGCGGTGGAAGGGTGTACGGTTGCCGGCAGACTTGAACTCCCACCAGCGCCTGGAATTCGTTATGTCTCATTCGTGGATCCATCGGGGGGTACCTACGACAGTTTTACCCTGGCGATCGCGCAGACATTGCAGACGTCTGCAAAGTCGACGGTCGTGTTGGATGCGGTTCGGGAGATCCGGCCGCCGTTCTCGCCAGAGGCCGCAACCTCCGAGTTCTGCGCGTTCCTAAAAACCTGCGGCATCTCCAAAATTACGGGGGACCGATATGCCGGGGAATACAGTGCCGAGCAACTTAGAAAGCACGGTGTTGCCTACGTCGTCAGTGAGCGCACGAAGTCCGAAATCTATCGGGACGTCCTGCCGTTGTTGAATTCCGGCAGTGTGGAGCTGCTCGACATTCCCAGACAGGCATCTCAACTCTTGGGCCTGGAACGGCGGACAGGCCGGAACGGCAAGGACAGCATCGATCATGCGCCGAACGCTCACGACGATCTTATAAATGCGGCAGCTGGCACATTGGTCGGATGTGGCAAGCCCGGCAGCGTCGTTTTTTTCGGAAGTTTGAATCCGAGTGTTCCCTGGTTGACGATCCACGATGGCCAACAAATCTGGTCGGAATCCGGAGAGTCGACCACAGCGTCGCCCCAACCGGCCCTCGTCCCCGAATCGAAGGGCTCGCTTCGAACCTCAGCGCGTGGCGCTCGAGAATGCGGGAGATGGCAAGGTGCCTGAAGAACTCCTTCGGCCCCGGACATCGCTTCAGTGGCACACTCTCGAAACGCCCTGGAGTGATTTGCAGCTCGCATACTTTGTTGGACAACACAACAATCTCTGGAAGAGTGGCCTTTAGTTGACCACCAAACAGAATGTCTAATTTGTAGCCCATAAAAAAAGAACGGCTTATTGGACCGCCTTCGAATGCGGGGAAGGATTTGAACCTCCGACCGTTGGGTTATGAGTGGCCTGAACAACGTGCCCGTCTTTGCTTTGTCAATAGTTTAGCTGGTCTTACTTCATCCTGTTTCTTGCTGTTTTCTGGTGTTCTGTTCTCAGTTTGTGCGCAGTTGCTGTTCTCAGTTTGGTGGGTCCCGAACCCAAAGGTCGGAGGTTAAATAGAAGGCATGGATCTCTGCTTTCGATCTGTTCCCAAGGTTGAATGTCCAGTTCCTCAGTTCCTGTCTAGCATATACCTGCGCTCTTGAAGAGCAGGCCCGTTTCAGGGAAACTCGTGCCTCCGCTGGCATCTGCGCAAGCTGTTTCGATCCGACACAAAGTCTTTCGGAAAAGCCGCCTTCCGCACGTCTTCGACATAGTGACAGCAAGCCCTGTTGAATGAACCCGGCGGCACCTGATTTTAAAACGCATTCCCTCTGGCAGCTTGAATGCACATCTTTTCACTGGAGGAAACAAACATGCATACTCCAGGACCGATTCAGGATTTCCTCCGCGGACGCAGGATCGCCGTGGCTGGCGTGTCCCGTGGGCAGGGCAGCGCCGCCAACTTCGTCTTTCGAAAACTACGGGATTCCGGCTATCAGGTGTTTCCAATCAATCCGAACGCTTCGGAGGTCGAGGGCGTGAAATGCTATCCGAGCCTTGCAAGCGTACCCTTGCCGCTGGATGGTGTCGTCATCGCTACACATCCCAACGTGTCGATCGAAGTGGTGCGCCAGGCCGTCGAGTGGAAAATCCCGCGGGTGTGGTTTCATCGATCGGTCGGTCGTGGAAGCGTGTCCGAAGAGGCGGTCAAGGAGTGCGAGGCAAATCGAATCTCGTGCATTGTCGGCGGATGCCCTGCGATGTACTGCGAACCAGTCGACAGGGGACATCGTTTCCTGCGCTGGTGGAGCGAAACAGCAACACTCCGGCGGCTACTGACAAAGGTGGTCATCCTCATTCTCGCTCTGCTGGCCGCGTTGGCCACATGGATGTACGTCAGGTATAGGACGGAAATCGGCCAGCAGTGGGATCGCATCTCGGAGCATAGCCTGGTTGCCGAGACGCCATGCGGTCCGATCGAATATGCGGTGGCTGGAAGTGGCATTCCGGTGCTCGTCGTTCATGGCGCTGGCGGCGGCTTCGATCAGAGTCTGGATTTAGCCGGGTCGCTGCTTTCGAAGAATGTCCAGGTAATTGCGATGTCGCGATTCGGTTATCTGCGAACGCCGCTTCCGAAGGACGGTTCCGCCGCAGCACAGGCGGACGCCCACCTGTGTTTGATGAATGCGCTGGGCATCGAACGCGCCGCGATTCTTGGTGTGTCGGCGGGCGGACCTTCCGCCATGCAGTTCGCGATACGTCACCCCGATCGGACGGCGGCGCTGGTCCTCCTTGTGCCCGCCGCCTATCAACCTGGCACGACGGCGATCACCCCTCCGTCAGGAACAAGGTTGCTCTTTGATACAGTGCTCCGGTTCGACTTCCTGTTCTGGCTTGCGATCGATGCGGCGCCCGAAACGGTCATCAGGTCGATTCTCGGCACACCGCCTGAAGTGATCCGAAGGGCGGATCGCACCGACCAGGAACGCGTGCAGCAATTAATGATGCACATTCTCCCCGTCAGTCCGCGACGACTGGGCCTGCTCAACGACGCGGAAGTAACGTCAATGCTTCCCCGTTATGAGTTGGAGCGCATCACAGCGCCAACACTTGCCATCAGCGTGAAAGATGACGGCTACGGAACTTACGGCGGAGCGCGTTACACGGCCGGTCAGGTTACGGGCGCCCGCTTCATCGGTTACGAGCAAGGCGGCCACGTCGTTGTCGGTCACAGCCAGGAGATGACGGAAGAAATGGCAAAGTTTTTCTCAGAACACCGGTGATTTTCCAGAAAATACCGGTGATAGATATGATCGAACTTCATGGTTGGCATCTCCAGATAGCCGGTAATACGTCCGCTGACCCCCTGTGGTCTATATTCCCCTGAGTTGCCCTAATGCGCCCATAGTATGTCTGCGATGAATGCGGTGTCGTCACTTGTCACCGACCTATCCTGCTAATCCTTTGACGGAATTTTCACGACGGCGCAAGATTCTAGTGGAATTGCCGGATGAAGATGCGAATGGGATGGTTGCAAAGCTAGCGGCAGGAAACTGCGGGGAGAAATCAGAAGGGCCGGTTTTGCGGCCATTGTTCGTATTACTCTAATATGGCACAGTCGTAGTTTTCACCATCTGCGTTCGATCGAATCAGGGCTACTAAAGGTTGCAAGCTAAGAAGGAGGAGAACATGAGTCGCGTCTGGTCCTTGCTGGTCGCACTGTCCTTCAGCTCATTGTGTCTGGTATTTGGTCAGACGGGTGGACAACCTTCGGATGGGACTAATATCGTCACAAACGGCAGCTTCGAACAGGGAAACTATGCGCCGAACAATATTCCCGATGGGTGGTATTGGAATTCATTCAGTCAGTCGGCGGTACCAACCTGGGATGAGAGCTTTTCAAAAACAGGTAACAGGAGCGCGAAGATCACCTCTTCGAAATTGGATGATGCCTGGTTTGCGCAGAACATTGTCGTTCAGCAACACAGACCCTACTCCCTTTCCGGTTGGATCAAAACGGAGAATGTGGCGCACACACCCGAAATCGTAGACAATGGCGCCAATCTCTCACTTGTAGGCGGCTTTACGCACGCGCCAGGTGTTCTGGGAACACAGGATTGGACACGCACGGGACTGATTTTTAACTCCGAATCCAACACACAGATCACTATCGCCGCCCGTTTGGGCTTTTATGCGGGAACAACGACCGGGACGGCGTGGTTTGACAATGTGCGTCTCGTGCCCTTGATCCCAACGGATCCGCATCCGCGCTGGAAGATCCTGGTGCTCATCTACCGCAACACCGACTTCGCTTACGTCGACGCGGGCGGAGTACAACGTCATGCGGTTGCTTCAATGAAGCAGACCGAGGTGGATGAGGCTTCAAACGCAGCCACGCTTTTCGTCGAAGAGGATATTCCGGCGCTCACGAGCGGCAATATGATTCCAACGCTGGAAATCCGATATCCCCAGCGAGCACTCACACACCTTTCCCCGATTGGCGGCGGATGGTGGCCGTCGCCCGAAGACACCGTGCAGGAACGGGATCCTGATTTCGATTCCGTAATCGTCATTTGGGATCCACGCTCCACCGATCAGAACACGGGGCAGTACATTTGGATAGGTAGCGCGGCTGGGCTCACTCCGTCGATGGGTACAGGGCAGACATACGCCACGCTGATTATCGAAGCGGCCTTCTCGTATGGCCATCGCAATGTGTTCAAACACGAGTGGGGACACTCCATTCTCGAGTTCTTTGACTCTATCGGTACCGCTCCAAAGCCAAAGGTCGAGAATCATGCAGTGGCAAAACAGTACGTCAACTGTCTCACCGGCCTTTATTATGTGTGGGTCGATGAAACCAACGCCAATCCTATCCCGGACTCCATCTACAACAATAATTCGGGCTTTACGCATGACTATTACTCCGGCCTCACGGCCACCGCGGATGCACCGACGCGCTGTCTGGGGATAAACAGGGATGCATGGTCCTATGGAGGACCGGTCTCGAATTCCTCGAATCTGCCTGCATTGCCGATAACGCGAAATGTAAACGACAAAGTAAATTTTGTCGTTGAGAGCACTTCATACGATCCGGAACCGATAGACTCCGGCCCGGCAGGTGTCCTTACGATCAACGCAATACTGACCAACGAGAGCTCAGAAGTCATCATGGCGCCAATCCGAGTGATTGTGGCGACACTGACTGGTGGAAATATTCTTGTCGGAGCCAGTGGTGATGGGAGTGCCGGCAGTAAACAAGCCGTGGATGCAGGTTCCGATGACGCCTTGATTCCCGCTGAACACGTCCAGGTTCAGCTTAGAATTGGTCTGTCGACTAAGAACGAATTCACTTTCCTGGTGGATGTTGAAGGTGGTGTGCTGTCTCCTGATGAGTTATAGACTGAACAACACCCGCGGTATTCTGACGTGATCATGATATTGAGATCGGCGTTCACGAGTGTAGAGCATAATCTGGAAATTGCTCGTTGTTATCGGCAGTAAGTGAGCCGGCCACTCGCGCGGCCGAGATTTGCCCTCAATTTCGGGATCACAACACGCGAAGATCAGTCTCAACCGATCGCGAAATAATAATCGCGACTGTCCGCGTCTGTGGAAACGCAATACCTGATGGGGTGGCAAGAATGGCTGACTACTGGTTTGCAGCACGATTGGCTGTATGGCTATGCGCGACGCCTTTGCTCTTGCGGACATACTCGTTGCCAGCACTGCTTGGCCGTCTCGCGATCCGAGGACGGCGCAGGACAGTGATGGATCTGGATCGTACGATTCGAATTGTCGTCTCCGTCTCGCAATTGCGGATGTTCCGTTTAAGGCTGTTTCCCCGGGATTGTCTCCGCCAGTCTCTTCTGCTGTATCGCACGCTTCGGTGCATGGGACATCCGGCAGTTATCCACTTCGGTGTCCGCAAGGACGGAGCGTTGCTCGGTCATAGCTGGGTCACCCTGGACGGTGCAGCATTGGCGGAGCGCATTTCCCTTAAAACTTTTACAACGGTATACTCGCATCCACGTACACTCAATTCGGAATAGCCACAAGCTCACGGAGGACCCATATGGATCAGAACGAACTTCACCCCCAACGAGATCCGGACGCCGAGACAGATCAGTCTGCCGCCAAGCGCGAATGGCTGGAGCCGAAATTGACGTTTGTAAAGCCCACCCTCACCAAACACGGTGAGCTCACCGAAGTGACCGGACAATTTTTTGGTGGATTCAGCGTCGACCATTAGCGTCTTTCCGTAAAATCCAAGGGCGCCATGACCATCTACCGCTTTCACGATTTGACACTGGAAGTGCATCCTGCGGACCTCGAGGCCCGGGCGGGTCTTGCGAGGCTCTGGTCTCACCTGTCGTGGGTTCCCGCCACGGATGGACTTTCTGGAAATCTCGCTTCTCATTTCGAAATTCGGCTCCATGATGCGATCGGAAGCGTGCCACAGTCGGCATCCTTCGCTTTTCAGGCGGAAGGCTTTTCGGTTCTGGAAAGCAGTGATGGATTCTATGTAAGCGACGGCGATTCCATTTTTCATCTTCAGATCGATGCTGGAAAAGGTGACGCGTATCTCCATCCTTCGTTTTTTTCAAAACCCATATCCCTTCAATACAAGTTCTGGAGCTACGGCCTGTTAAGACTGCTCCGGCCGTCTGGATTCTATAGCCTCCATGCGGCAGGATTGAAAACAACGAACGGCGAAGGCATCCTGATCATTGGCCCGTCTGGCAGCGGTAAGTCTACCGCCGCACTGGGACTCATCCGGCAAGGCTTTTGTTACCTCTCCGATGATGCGGTGCTTCTTCGAAAGACTGGAGAAGAAGTCACTGCCTTTGCCTTGAGGAAACACTTCTTTCTGGATTCTTCGGCAGCGTCCGATCACTCCGATCTCACTCTGGGTGAAGAAATTCCGGATAACCAGGGCGGACGCCGACGCAGAATCCACGTTGAGGATGCGTATCCATCACAGCAGATTTCAGAATGCATTCCAGGGGTGCTTCTCTTTTCGACCATTGTCGCAGACGCACAAAGCGCTCTGCGCCCTTTGACTCCGGCGGCAGCACTCAAATTGCTTCTCGACGCAAGCGGTTCGCAACTGTTCGATCGCCCGACAATGGCTTCACACATCGAGACTCTTCGACAGCTTCTGCGGCAGACCACCGCGTATCGCCTGGAAGCTGGCGGCGATATGCTCGCGGATCCATCGCATCTGGTCCGACTGTTGGCAACAGTCAATGAGAATGGACACAAATGGCACGTATCGTTGTCGAATTGACCAATCGCTGCAACCTGCAATGCGGCCACTGCTATGACGAGCGGCACGCCGATACCGGAGAACTCCCAATAAGCATCATTGAGATGCTCCTGCTGGAGGGACGCGCATGCGGCATCGATCACATCAGTTTTACCGGTGGAGAACCAACGCTTCATCGTCGATTCAGCGATATTGTCCAACGTGTGGCAGAGGCGGGATACAGCTTCAGTGCTGTAAGCAATGGCAGCACATTTCATCGCGTATATTCGTTGCTGCTGGCGCATCGAGCCCAGTTTAAGGGAATCAGCTTCAGCCTGGATGGCGCTTTGGAGCAGACCCATGATCGTCTGCGCGGTGCGGGTTCTTATCGACAGGTCTTGCGCGCTGCGAGTATCTGCGTCCTGAAAGAATTACCTTTTTCCTTCAACATGGTGGTGACGTCGCAAAACCGGTCTGAAGTTTCTGAAATGGTCACCCTTGGATTGCAATTGGGTAGCAGAGCCGTTCGATTCGGCCATCTGATGCCGACTCCCGACACGGCTCTAAGGCAATTGGACCTGTCTCCAAATGAACGACGAGAGGTTGAGAAGGAAATCTGGACGCTCCGGAAAGCGTCGCAGTTACCGATCGGCATGGCGCCGGGATATCACCATGAGTCGCCATTTTTCCCGTGCGGTCCCCTGGAGCTGACGGAGTTCAATATCGACTACAACGGAAATTTAACGTTGTGTTGCCAGCTGTCTGGCTATGGCGGTGCCACAACCGGCAGAGATATAGCCGGCAACCTTCATGAGATGAGCCTGGCGGAAGCTTTGTCCGGTTTTCGAAGAAACGTATCCGTCTACCTGGCGGAGAAACGGGTACGGGTCGACCGGGGAAGATTCGGTGAATTGGATCATTTCCCCTGTTGGTACTGTGCAAAGTACCTGGATAAGGTACCGAAACTTCAATCGATGACGCAGCATCCCTGGATGAGGTGAGTAAAGCAATGACCGATTTGAAGCAATCGATGCGTCCGCACCCCCAGGTGGTAGACACCGAACTGGACGGTCAGGAGACCGTGCTTCTTCACCTGGAGAGCAAACTGTATTTCAGTCTCAACCCAACGGGTACACGGATCTGGCAAGGACTCAAGCGAGGGCTGAGTCCGGCAACAATCAGCAGGGAACTTCAGACGGAGTTCACCGTTGCGCCGGAAGCGGCGGAACAAAGTGTGATGGAATTGATTGGGGAACTTGCTCAGCACCGTCTGCTCGAACGTGCGGATTGAGAATCAGGTTTCATGAAATCCTCAAGTAGCTCGCTTTCCCCGGAGTGGCGACTGCTCACCGCTTGTGCCAGGCTGCACCAGAGCGAAGAGGACAGCCGGACTATCGCTCTGGAATTCCGGAACTTGAATGCAGACCGTTTTGTCGACCTCGCGTGTCAGCACGATTTGGCGCCGCTCGCCTACCACTCGATTCATAAGGTGGTATCCGCATCCACAAATACAGCAGCCCTCCATTCATTGAAGTCACTCTACTTTGCAAATGCGATCCGGAATGCCATTCTTTTTCAGGAACTCGAAGTGATTCTGCGGGCATTGAAACGAACGGGAACAGAAGTCATCCTGTTGAAAGGTGCTGCGCTCGCCGACATGGTCTACCAGAATCGAGCCCTGAGACCGATGAGCGATCTCGACCTGCTTTTTAGAAAGAAGGATGTTTGTCAGGTTGGCGAAGTGCTGTCTCAATTGGGGTACGCACTGGATGCCCGGCTTTTAAAGGGACGAGAATGGGACCATCCAGACAACTATCACCTGGCTTATTTGAAACCTGCCCCGGCCTCACCGACCGTCTGCTGTGAGACGCATTGGCACCTGGAGCCTTCCTCTCGCTTTCAAATCGATATTGATGGCGTTTGGGCGCGAGCAGTCCCTGCATCATTCGCCGGCTTGAACGTTCACGTTTTGTGTCCCGAGGATCTATTGCTGTATCACTGTGTCCACACCTGCAAACACCGGCTCACTGGAGGTTTTCGGGCCTTTTGCGATATAGCAGAGATCGTTCGGTGTTACGGGGCGGAGATGGATTGGAAACAATTCCTGTCGCGGGCATCGGAATGGCGCGTGGGAACATTTGTGTATATACCGCTGCGTCTGGCGAGCGACTTCCTGGGAGCGCCAGTCCCGGCGGAGGTCTTTCGGAGTCTGACTTCTCAAGAGTTGGAGCCCCAGCTCCTTGATGCCGCAAAGACGGAGGTTCTTGAAGATCGGTCGAGCTCACTTTTATTTCCGGACTTGCTTGCCTTGTATCGAGGAGCAACCCTGAAAGAACGGTTGGCAGTGGTAAGAAAAATCTTTTCGAGCGCATCCATTAAAACGCGCTATTCCTTACCGGACGAAACAAACACCCAGCGTTTTTACGCGAGGCGATTTAAAGATTTGATCGGAGACCATGGGCAGGAACTCTGGCGATTTTTTGCGAACCGCCGAACCGCAATGATCCGTGCCGAGTCGAAATTGCGGCTGGCGAAGTGGCTGGCTCCCTTTGCTCAATCAATAAATCACTCGTCGGTTCAGGATCGCTTGTAAGACTGAGCTGGATATTACAGATGGCGTTTCCAAATCGCAGCTCCAGATCAATAATTGCAACACGAAGCACCGACACTCTCTGCAGAGTTACCCTCCCGAGGTTGTCTCGTTGAACGGCCGGTGAATTGGGACAGCGCACTATTCCCCCGATCCTACACTTTGTGTTATCGGTGCGATGGCTTTTAATCTCTCGTCGCCGACCAAACCGTAACCTTCTTCGTTGTATTGTCCTGGCTGCCGATGCGAAGGAAACAACGATAGCGGATCACCGTGCATTAAGTATCGGGGGTGCATGTCTATTGTTGGAATGTGTAAAACGGCCACCAGACGCAGCACTTTGTCCCTGAACGGATTTACCTTGAGTGAGTTTCCATATCTGGGCCAGCCCGTAAAATAGAAGAAATAGAATTGCCCGTTATAGCTCCGGACGGCAGATGCCGCTTGCCGCAATACTTCATCTAAGCGTTCCAAATCCGAAGGCTAGGCTTTAGAAACCCCTTTTATGTTTTCGCCAGAGATGAGAACGAGTTCCTGGCGAAGAGTCGAAAGGCCAATGACTTGGTGGGATTTGTGGAGAAGAATGTCTGGTCGCTCAGTTGAAAAGGCCCAGCACGGTTACCGCACTGGAAGATTCGACGCTCTTACGAATCGAGAAGCTGGCAATGCTTCAGGCTCTTAGTACCCACATCGGGTTTTCCAGGTATTTTATTGAGATACTGCTGAAGCGAAGTGCCGATCTTGAAGAGGACCTTTGTGACCAGCCTTTCAATCAGAGTGAAAAGCGCCTGGCCCGGACTCTGATAAAGCTCGCCCATCTCCGTCAGGCCGAAAGTCTGGCGGAGGTCGCAATTCCCGGAGTGAGTCACGAAGTCCTCGTCGAAATGGTGGGCACGACACGCGCCCGCGTTTCCAAATTCATGTACAAGTTCAAAAAGATGAAACTGATCGATTACGGAGGAAGCTACATTCACAATGAGCCATTGTTGTTAGTCCGAACTGCATTGTTAGAGAAAACAGTCCTGCGGTCTGCGGCCGATCGCGGTTAGGAAAGTCAGCGTCAGAATTCGATGTGAATCAGCACCAGATTCCAATAAAGACCTCTGGTCGCTCAGTATTTCAGTTGGCGCTGTTGATGCAGGCAATGTTCCATACTTGTAGCCGCTACCCGGTGTTGTCTCATGAAGAAATCTGCTTTGGACGAATCAGTGTGACCAACTTGTGTTTCAAGAAGGCCCCGAAACAAACCATGCCGAGCCACGTGTGGCGCAAGAATATGCGTAGGCGGCTGCCCGTTCCAGAATCGGGCAGATCGCCCTGAAGACACGAATTGGATCTCTGCAATCCTGACTTTCAAGACTACGACGCGCCGATACATGATTCAGAACTATTGGAAGCTACAACCCGAAGACATCGCGAGAGTCCTGAACTGCAACCTTCAAGGATTATCGTCTCAAACTGCCGAGGACAAGCTGAAGGTGTTTGGGCGCAACGAGCTTCGAGATCACGAGAGACTAACCCGTTTACGTGTCCTCTGGTCACAGCTTCGCAGTCCGCTTCAATTGTTGCTGGTGTTTGCTGCAGCGGCGTCCGCCGCCACCGGTGAGTGGACTGACGCGGTGATTGTCCTGTCCATCGTCGTCGTCAGTTCGGGAATCGGTTATACGCGGGAGTACAAGGCGAACCTTGCGGCGGAGGCGCTGCAATCTCAAATTCGTGTACGTGCCAACGTAATTCGCGATGGTGCGGCGACGCCAATCCCCTTCGGAGAAATTGTCCCCGGTGACATCATCTTGCTGGCGGCGGGAAGCCTGATTCCAGCGGACGCCGTTGTCATCGCCTCCAGTGATTGTTACGTGAGCGAAGCTGCATTAACGGGAGAAAGCTTCCCTGTAGAAAAACGACCGGGAATTGTCGAAGAGGGAACGCGTTTGGCAGAAAGAACAAACTGCGTTTTCGCTGGTTCGAACGTGCGCAGCGGGACGGCACGGTGTCTGGTAGTGAGTACGGGCCATTCGACACAGTATGGATCCATTGCAACTCGACTTTCCTTGAGACCACCTGAGACGGAGTTCGACAGGGGAGTACGGCGTTTTGGCTATTTGCTTTCCGTCGCCATGCTGGCAATCACCCTCGCTGTGTTTGCCGTCAATGTCCTTCACGGACGACCGGCAATCGAAACACTTTTGTTCGCGATTGCTCTCGCTGTCGGTCTCAGTCCTGAATTGCTACCTGCAGTCTTAAGCGTGAGCCTGGCACGTGGGGCTCAAGCCATGTCTCGACGCGGCGTATTGGTTCGGCGATTGAACGCGATCGAAAATCTCGGAAGCATGGACGTGCTTTGTACGGACAAGACTGGAACCCTCACGGAAGGCGCCGTGAAACTGGATGAGGCCTATGACGCTGACGGCAGACCATCGAGGAGAGTATTGGAACTGGCGGCGATGAATGCCGCGACAGAAACCGGTCTTTCCAGCCTTCTGGATGATGCAATCCTGGAGGGCTTTACACCGAACCTTGCGAGCATTGTGAAGCTCGCCGAAGTTCCATTCGATTTCACGCGGAAACGGGTGAGCGTTGTCCTGAAGGATGGGGCCGGAGTGCGATTGATCGCAAAAGGCGCATTTGACCATGTGTTGGAAGTCTGCACCATTGATGCGGAAGCACGCGTCAGGGCAGAGCGGCAATATCAGAAATGGAGCGAACGCGGAGTTCGAGTGATTGCAGTAGCAGGGCGCGACCTTGAGCTCAAGCAGTCCTATGGTCGGGAAGACGAGAAACAACTGACACTTTTCGGATTTCTCACCTTTCTGGATCGGCCCAAAGCTGGAGCGTCTGAAGCGCTTGCAGACCTGTACAGACTTGGCGTCTCGGTGAAAGTCATTACGGGGGACAACCGTTTCGTTTCGCGGCATATCGCCCGTCTTGTCGGGATGCGCGCGGAACGAATGCTCACCGGCAATGAAATTGACAAGTTTAGTGAAGACGCACTCTGGCGCGCTGCGGAAGAAACGGACCTTTTTGTCGAGGTGGATCCCAATCAGAAGGAGCGAATCATACGGTCGTTGCGCAAGGCGGGGCATGTTGTGGGATTTCTCGGTGATGGAGTGAACGATGCACCGGCAATGCATTCCGCCGACACGAGCTTGTCTGTTGAGGAAGCTGTCGATGTCGCCCGGCAGGCAGCAGACTTTGTCCTGCTGGAAAAAGACCTGGATGTAATTCGCTATGGAATTGAAGAAGGGCGGCGCACTTTCGCGAACACGCTAAAGTATATTCTGACGACGACGAGCGCCAACCTCGGCAATATGGTCAGCATGGCAGTTGGTTCTCTATTCCTGCCGTTCTTGCCTCTGCTTGCCGGTCAGATTCTCCTAAATAATTTCCTTTCGGATATTCCAGCCATCGGAATTGCAGATGACACCGTGGATGTTGAACTTACACAGGAGCCGCGCCGGTGGGACATGAAGTTTATCGGCCGGTTCATGTTCGAATTTGGCATTCTGAGTTCACTATTTGATTTGCTGACTTTCGGAATTCTTCTGTATGTGTTCCGTGCCTCAGCAGAAGAGTTTCGAACCGGCTGGTTTGTGGAGTCACTACTTACAGAGTTAGTAATTGCTCTCGTTGTCCGCACCCGTCGAGTCTTCTACGCAAGCAGACCGGGCAGCATCCTTCTCTGGTCCACGGTCTTTCTTGCAGCGGTGACTCTGATCTGGCCCTACTTACCATTTGTTCGGTTTTTCGGATTCGTCCCCCTGCCCGTTGAAATGGTCTTTCTTCTCACAGGTGTCGTTATCCTTTACGTATTGTTCGCCGAAGCCCTCAAGCGTTGGTTCTATCGGGATTCGCCGAAGACGCACGTTATCGGTTCTCCGCACCTGTGGGGCTAGTCTGTGGGCGGACACATTACGAGTGAGACTGTTTAGTCCAATTGTCGTATCGGTTTTGGGCGATCTGGAGATCATGTATATGACCGAGCTTGTTTTGTTCCCGACGAAGGCGCTGCAATTCTGCGCGAGGGGCTCGGCCCAAAACGGGCTCAGCCGCTTCGAGCAGGTATCGAAGTGTTTTTGTCAGGATTCGTGCAGTGTGAAGGCTGCCTGGATCGGATTCGGTCATTTTCCGCTGAGCATTCTGCAGTCTCGCTCCTTGAGCCCGGATGACCGCCCGAAGTCTGGAGCCAAGAGATGCCGCAGAGATTTTGTCAAAATGCTGCGAAGCTTTACTGAGAGCTTTCTTTATCCGAGCCTGAATCTTTTTCCTCCGTTTGGTTGTCAGATATCGTCGCAGCAGCCTGTGTTCTTTCTTCGCCTCAATGCTCAGGTAATTTCGAAATTCCGAAATGTTTGATTGAAGAGTGGAATCATTCAGGATGGCCATGTGGACTTGAAGATCACGAAGGGGCCCAAGCTTCTTCACAATGTGATTCACGCGGCGCCTCACGGAGTGACTCGGGCCGATCTTGCATCCAGCTTCGATCAGCCGTAGCGAACCCATCAGTCGGCGTCCTGCGACCCTTAGATCGTGAATGTTCTTTTCGTCAGATTCGACTTAGTTCTTCGCATGGCGAATTGATTCCAATTTCTTATGGTCCTTGCGAGGATGAACGACACGGTTACCCAAGTTGTTCATTTCAAATACCAGGCACTGTTGACTGTCGGTCTGGTTGAACCGGACATCGATCAGTTCGGCTCGAACCACTGCCCGGCGGTCCACCACATTCACAAATGTTCCAACAACCAGGAATGCCGCAACTGGCAGTATCTTCGTTCGATTGAAATCACATTCATATTCGCCTCCGCCGTAGTGAACCGCACGATGAATACCAATCCAGAATATCAGGTGAGAGATTGGGCCCCTCGAAACTGCAATCTTGTGGGAGTGGAGAATCTTGAGCGGGAGTGAACTTCCGCGAAATGATCTGTCGCATTGTCAGTTGGGAAATCGAGATTTTGGAACGATTTTGACAATGTGGCGAAGTGAATGCTGGATGCCTACGGTTTGAAGAATCCGTAGTCCGCTATCGGCCTCAGGACCCCAGCTTTATCGAGCTGAATTGCAATTCTCCATTTTGGACCTGCCGTTGCTGTGAGTGTCTTGTTTGCGGTAGCGGATTTCGATTTGGAGACGGCGATGAAAGACAGGGCAACTGTAGAAATGGCACGGACTCAGGCGGTCATACTGGCTGGAGGTCGAGGAGAGCGACTGCAACCATTGACCGCCTACAGACCCAAACCGATCGTCTCATTCGGCGGAACATTTCGGATTATCGACTTCACCTTGTCCAATTGTCTTCATTCTGGAGTCTCTCGAGTGGCGCTGCTGACGCAGTGCGGACATAACGAAATTGTTCAATACATCGAAGAAGGATGGAGTGATCTTTGGAATCACGGACAGACTGGTAGAAGGCCGCTTCGCCTCCTGCCTCCGGCCTCTGGGAAGACCTATCGCGGAACTGCCGACGCTGTATTTCAGAATCGCGCGCTTCTACAGGATGAGAGTACGGACTACGTCATGGTTCTCTCCAGTGATCACGTCTATCAGATGGACTATCGGGACCTTCTACAACAGCACCTGCTGACCGGCGCGGATTTGACGATCGCAACGGTTGAGTATCCCGTGCGGGATGCCTTTCATTTTGGAGTCGTGGAGGTTGATGATCAATTCCGAGTCATCGGTTTTGAAGAGAAGCCGGCGAATCCGCGCCCGATGCTGACACGACCATCTATGGCGCTGGTCAGCATGGGAGTGTATGTGTTCCGTAAATCGGTACTCCAGGAGACACTGGAACGATATTGCGGAACGGGTCTCGGATATGACTTCGGTCACGACATCATCCCTTCCTTAATTCATTCCAGCCGTACCTACGCTTACAACTTCTACGACGAAGTCCAGGACGCTCCGCGCTATTGGCGCGATATCGGCACACTGGACGGGTACTACGAAACAAGCATGGATCTGCTTCGTTCAGATTCTCCTTTCGATCCTTACGCCAATGACGGTTGGCCAACACAGCCCACACGACATCCGATGCTCCAGACGCATTACCAAAAGAGATTATCCCCGCGATTGGGCCGAAACTGTGATGTGTCCGGAAGCATCCTGTCCGCAGGCGTTTACGTGGCGGAGAACTCCAGCGTATCGGATTCGATTCTTTTGCCTGGGGCTCGAATTGGAAAGGGCGTTCGACTGCGTCGCGCAATTGTAGAAGAAGGCGTCCTTGTCCCTGAGGGGTTTGAGGCGGGGTTCGACATCGATCGCGACCACGCTGCGCACACCGTGACGAAAACAGGAGTCGTGGTGGTCACCCAGGCTTCCATGGCTTCCAAACCGTCCGAAATGCGGATATCACATTGGACTCCGCGACGTCTGCCGGCCGTAAACCCGGAGAATCTTCGCGCGATGTCTGCGGCCCGATAGCACAAGGGAGAGACAGATGACCGATCAAAAGAAGTTCACTCTCGATTTTTCCGAAATCCGAATGTCCGACCTGGCTCGCGTTGGGGGCAAGAACGCTTCTTTGGGCGAAATGTTTAATGCGCTCCAGCCGATGGGTGTTGGCGTTCTCGATGGATTTGCGACGACGGCCCCGGCTTATTGGCAAGTGTTGTCACAGGCTGATCTTGAATCGAAACTCCGCAATGTGTTTGCAGGCTTAAATGTTGAGAACGTCGAACAGCTCGCCGCTGCCGGACATGCGGCGCGTTCAGCGATGATGGAGACGCCTTTCCCGCAGTCGTTTCGTGATGCGATCGTTGAAGCTTACGACCGTTTGTGTTCACGCATGGGGCGCGAAGTGGAGGTGGCAGTTCGATCCTCGGCGACGGCCGAAGACCTACCGGAAGCATCGTTTGCTGGACAGGCGGAAACATTTCTCAACGTGCGAGGCAGGGAGGCGCTTGTTCAGGCCGTGCACCATTGCTTTGCGTCGTTGTTTACGGATCGCGCCATCAGCTATAGGGCAAGATTGGGATATGACCATCTCAAGGTGGCGCTGTCGGTGGGCATCATGCCAATGATCCGTTCCGACAAGGCAAGCTCAGGAGTGATCTTCACTCTGGATACCGAAACCGGCTTCCGCGATGCCGTTGTGGTTTCCAGTTCGTATGGACTCGGCGAATTCATTGTCCAGGGTGTTGTAACGCCCGATGAGTGGACCGTATTTAAGCCGACGCTCCTTGAGAATCACCACGCGATTATCGGTCGTCGACTTGGAAGCAAGGAAGTGCGCCTGGTTTATGGCGATGGGAGCCGTACAACACGCAGTGAAGCAACGCCCCTATCTGAGCGGGCAAGCTTCTCGCTGAGCGATATCGAAGTTCTGCTTCTGGCAAGGTGGGCGTGCATCATTGAATCCTATTACTCCGAACTTGTCGGACACGCCCAGGCAATGGATATCGAATGGGCGAAGGACGGTATTTCGGGCGAGTTGTATGTCGTACAGGCGCGTCCAGAAACAGTCCATTCTTCAAAGACCCGAACAGCGACGGCGGAAACTTATCGTCTCCGCGTGAAACCGGGAGAACTGCTTGTTCGGGGCCAGGCTGTCGGGGAGAAAATCGGAGCCGGAACGGTGCACGTCGTTACCGATACCAGGGATCTTGCTAGTGTCAAAGCGGGTGAAGTACTCGTGGCAAGAAGCACCGATCCGGATTGGGAACCCGTAATGCGCCGCGTCGCAGCCATTGTCACCGATCAGGGCGGACGGACGGCGCACGCTGCAATCGTGTCCAGGGAGTTTGGCGTGCCGTGCATCGTGGGAGCAGGGAATGCAACTTCCGTTCTTCAAACGGGCACTGAGGTGACGGTGTGTTGCGCGGAAGGCTCCGAGGGCCACGTCTATGCCGGCAAGGTTCCATTTGATGTTGATCATATCGATGCCTCTCATCTGCCTCCGACGAGAACCGCGGTGATGCTCACCCTCGGAGACCCCGGACAAGCGTTCTCGCTGTCCGCAATCCCGAATTCCGGCGTGGGTCTTGCGCGTGCTGAGTTCATCATTAACAGCCATATTGGAATTCACCCAATGGCCTTATGCCATTTCTCGACGCTCAATGATCGGGAGGCAGCCAGGCAGATCACGGAACGGATCGGAAGCGAAGCCCCGCGAGAATATTTTGTGCGGCGTTTCAGTGAAGGCGTCGGCCGGATCGCTGCAGCGTTCTATCCCAAGCCTGTGATTATCCGGACCAGCGACTTCAAGACCAATGAATATGCCCAGCTGCTGGGCGGAAGAGAATTCGAGCCCGTTGAAGAGAATCCGATGCTGGGATTCCGCGGCGCTTCCCGTTACTACGATCCACGTTATCGTGACGGGTTTGCGCTGGAGTGCGAGGCATTGCTTCGCGTGCGTAACGACATGGGGTTGACGAACTTGAAAGTGATGATTCCATTTTGCCGTACCGTCGAGGAAGGACGTCGAGTCATCGCCGAAATGGCATCCCATGGTTTGCGTCAAGGCGAGAACGGTTTGGAAATTTATGCAATGTGCGAAATTCCAGCCAACGTCATTCTCGCGGAAGAATTTCTGAAAATATTCGATGGATTCTCCATCGGATCGAATGATTTGACCCAACTCGTGCTGGGAATAGATCGGGATTCCGGAACCGTTTCTCACTTGTTTGATGAGAGAAATGGTGCGGTTCTGCAGTTGATTGGCCAGGCCATTGAAGCCGCTCACCGTGCCGGAAAACCCATTGGTATCTGCGGACAGGCACCGTCCGACTATCCGGAATTTGCTGCCTGGCTCGTCGAGCGGGGAATTACTTCGATTTCGCTCAATCCGGATGTTGCCATCAAAACGGCACGGATTATCGCAGAGGCGGAATCGAGATCGGCTGCAGCATGAGAACCATGAGCATTTCCCTGACCATAGGAATCGTCTTGAATCTTGCCGCGTCGTTCGGAGCGTTGAGATCTGGGACTGATGTCGTGCAGCAGGGAACCAGGCTGGTTGCCATCTATGAGCAGCAGGTTGACCGGCGATTGAATATTCCTGTTGAAGAACAAAGCCGCTACGCAGAATTGTTGTCCGACTCGCTCACAAATGTCGGTTTGAAAGATGTGAATTCGCAGTACGTCGTTCTGGTCGACAGGAATGCTTTTGTACAGGCCGCGATGATCTTCTGGAAGTCGACCGGCGGTGAGTTTCGTTTTATTGGAGCATCACCGGCATCGACGGGTAAGCCCGGACAGTTCGAACATTTTGAAACACCGACAGGTGTTTTCGATCATAAATTGGAGAATCCGGACTTTCGTGCAGAAGGCACGCGAAATGAATTTGGTATTCTCGGATACGGCCGCACAGGGTTGCGCGTCTATGATTTCGGATGGGTGAAAGCACCGAAAGGTTGGGGTGACAAGAAGGAAAGCGTGATGCGTTTTCAGCTTCATGCCACCGATCCGGAAATTCTGGAACCTCGGCTGGGTAGCATTCAATCCAAAGGGTGCATCCGTATACCTGCGACGATGAATGCGTTCATCGATCACTATGGGATCCTTGACGCAAACTACGAACGTGCAATCGCGGCAGGCAAGTCTTTCTGGGTCTTGGCGGCAAACCGGGAACCGACCCCATGGTCCGGCCGATACCTGGTTGTCGTTGATACGGAACGGCAGGCACGACCGCCATGGTCACTGTCACCCCTCCTTGAGAAGTCCAATTAGTATTCGCGTTTCAGCATTCCGGAAATGCCGGGCGTGGGCAGAAAATGGAGACGAAGACGATGAGAGTCCTGATCGCCTATGACGGCTCAGAGTGTGCCGATGCTGCCGTTGTGAACTTACGGAAGGCGGGAATTCCAAACGATGCGGAAGTGTTATTAGTGTATGTGATCGATATCGGCCCTTCGACTTCCATTGTTCCGGAGCTTCCGACCGGTATCGGTAAGCAACCCTCGAAGTCCGACCTGAGGGAAGCCAAAGTAGCGACACACGATGCTTTTAGGTGGATTGAGTTGAATTTCCCGGGATGGCGTGCCACACGTGAGTTTCTTCTGGGGGCACCCGCCGAGGTCATTCTTGAAAAAGCGCACTCGTGGCATCCGGACTTGATTGTCGTCGGATCGCATGGGAGGTCCTTGCCTGGGAGAGTATTACTGGGCAGCGTATCACTGAAGGTTACCCACGAAGCACCTTGCTCAGTACGAGTTGTCCGGTCCGGTTCAGTTGGCAAAGCGCCGATTCGAATTGTTGCGGGCATTGACGGTTCAATACAGGCAAAAGCGGTTATCGAGGAACTGTCCCGGCGAGTCTGGCCGAAAGAAACGGAAGTGCGCATTGTTTCGGTGGTGGAGTCGATGATACCAGTTGTTGTTGCGCTACAGCCTGCTGTTGGATCGGAAGGTACTATTCTGGCTATCCAGGATTCTATCCAACGACAGCGTGACCGATTTCAGGAAATCGCTGCGGAATCTCACGGCAGCCTTGAAAGTGCCGGATTGATCGTTAGTGAGGCGTTGGTCGAAGGGAACCCAAAACACGAGCTGCTCGCAGAGGCAAAGCGGTGGAATGCTGACACGATTTTCGTTGGTGATCGAGGAATGGGCCGGCTGGAGGAACTTCTTTTAGGCAGCATTTCAAGTTCGGTATTGAAACATGCTTCCTGTGCCGTGGAAATCGTTCGTCGAGCTTCCTGACTTTCTGTCCCTAATATCCAAACTGAACAATGTCCGGATGGGTCTCGGCGTATGCGCGGCCGAATTCGAGTTGCACTGCGCTTTGGGCGTGGATTTCAAAAAGAGGATCTCCCTTGGCTAACACATCGCCGATCGTATGCAAGAGACGCACGCCAGCCGATACGTTTGCCGGTGCGCCGGCACGTTTAGCCACGCGCGCGATCTCCCAGCAATCGATCGCGCGAATGCGGCCATCGGCGGGCGCGCCAACGGTGGTTCGATAGGGCGCCTCCGGCGGAAATGGGAGTGGGCCCTGCGCAGCGATAATCCGGTTGAGCGTCTTTTCAGCTTCCCCGGAATCCAACGCATGCAGAGCGGCGCGATAGCCACCGTTGGGCGGCACGACGCCTGTAAGTTCCAATATACGTGCCGCCAGATAGAGCGATTTTTCTCGCAGATCGGCCGGTGCTTTTGGGTCCCGGCGCAATACCGCCAGAACGTCGAGGGCCTCGAGGCGCGGACCAATTCCCCACCCGATGGGACCGCGAACCTCAGTAATCACGATTTCCACTCGAATGCTGATCTTCTCGGCGACTGCCCGAAACAAGTTTGCTAGATTCTCGGCCGCCTGGACCGAGCGCACTTTGGCCGTGGCGCCGACTGGAATATCTATCAGGACATGTGACGCGCCGGCAGTCTTCTTCTTGGCGAGAATGGAAGCGACCATCTGTGATTCGGTATCCAGTTCCATAGGCCGTTCTACTGTAATGAGAATGTCATCGGCGGGTGCCAGGGAAAGAGTGCCGCCCCACGCAATACAAGCTCCGACTTCATGAACAACGGATTTCAACTGTGCTGGCGTGAGTGCAACTTCGGCCAGGACTCCCATCGTATCGGCCGTGCCGGCCGGACTAGTGATCGCCCTCGAGGAAGTCTTTGGTGTGACTACTCCAAGCGATGCGAGAATCGGCACAATGACCATTGTTGTGCGATTGCCAGGAATGCCGCCGATACAATGCTTATCCGCGATAGGACCTGTCCCAAAGTCGAGCTTTGTTCCCGCATCAATCATGGCGCTCGTATAGTCCACCAACTCCTGAAGATCCAACGTTCTGAGCGCGCATGCGAGCACGAACATCGATAACTCGACCTTCGAATACCGGTGCTGGACAACATCCATCAATATTGCGTCGAAGGCCGCACGATCCAGCCGTTGCCCGTCAAGTTTCTGGCGCACCAGATCCACGCTCTTTGGGGCAGGTGCAATTGTGGCAAGGACGCCGGTGCCGGCCCGAAGACCGAGATCCCGAAATGTGACTTCGGACAAGCCGATCTCGTCAGGCTCTACGAGGCTATCCTCGCAAAAGTTGATGATGCCCGTGACTTCAAGCGCCGCACTTCCAGTGGGCTCCGCTTCGACGATACGCACCCGGTCCAAAGGACGGAATCCGAGATTTCCGGATTGCACGGCGTCCTTGTGAATAAAAATGACGTGTTCACCTAGTGTATCGATGCAGGTCTTCTTGACGCGGAACATGAGTGGCTCTCGTAACGTGGTGGGGAAATGCGTGTCTTCAGTCAAACCGTACTCGTTCCAGACGGTGCGGGAACACTGCTGTCCACCCAAATGTGCGTTCGATCCTATCATGGAGCGCGACAAGGGCTGTTTTATCACCGTGTACGATGGGAATCATGAAATGAGCTCCCGAATTATGGGAACCAGCAATGGCAGTATGGAGACGGCGTTTGTAGAGTGCGCAATGGTATCGCAGGAGACTTGCGTGCGGATTCCGCCAGCCCGGATACGCGCGAGGGCTCGCGGAGCAAAGATCGCATGCACCACGGCAGCATCCACTTTGGATATGCCTTCTCGATGAAGCGCGCGTGCAGCTACAGATAGAGTGGCCCCGCTGCTGGCAATGTCATCCACGATTACGGCGCGTGAGCAGGAGGGAAGTGTCGGAAATCGAATACTCACGCGATGATCGCCAAGACGTTCCTTCCTGCCGACAATCCACGGAAATTGCGCCGTCTCCGCAATGGCACGAACCCAGGGCTCAGACTCCTCATCCGGCCCGACGACGAGGGAGCGGCTACCCGTTCGCTGAATCCATCGGGCTAGCGCTGGCGCCGCCGAGAGTGCCGTTGTATCGCAAGGAAACACATCGCTGAGTTGATGTACACGGTGCAGATGAGGCTCAATGGTCACAATATGGTCAAACGCGCGACCCAGGCAGTCGGCAATGACCTTCTGGGATAGTGGCTCCCCTGGGGAAAACACGGCATCCTGGCGCATATATGGCAGGTACGGCGCCACAAGGATCAAACGTCGTGCACCGGCACGGCGCAGAGCGTCTGCCGCGAGGAGTGTCTCAATCAACTTTGTATTCGGATCAGAAAGCGTTCGAATCAGGATTGCCTGTGTGTTCACTAGCGGGGCGACCCGCACAAGCGTTTCACCATCCGGGAACTGGTGAACCTGTATAGGCGCCACGGGTAGGCCAAGAGCCCGCGCCAATTTCCGCCCCATGGCCAAAGAGTCTGTAAAGCCGTGGAGCGCTGGTGAGTGGGCAAGAACCGGCTGTGTGTTTTCTAGCATGCCCTGATCGTCTCAATCGAACGCATATTCATCTTCGACCCGTTTATTGGAATTGAAGTCCGCGTTTCCAGGCCTGAGTGGTCTTCAGGAATGCACCGATCCCTCCGGCCTTGGCAGATATGATTGTTGAGTCCGTTCCTCGCACAATCTGCGTTCCAACGCTGCGTTCGCTGGTGAACTCGCCAATCCGCTTGGTGAGGTTGCTCACGGCTCGGAGTCCGGATCCGCAATAGGAACAGCAATCCCGATCGGCCGCAAACAAGGCGGCGCACCTTTTGCATTCATAACCCTTTAGTCGCACCCGGTCGACATAGAGAACTCTCCAGGCGCGTCCTTCATTTAAGGCACTTAAAGTACGAAGTAGATGCCACGGAGGAATGTGGGAAGCTGCGCCCCGAGTTGCACAGCCTCTTTGTTGGTAAGGCGGTCACGCAAAGCATGCAGCACTGCTCTAAATGCAGCGCACGCTTTTTGCGGATCGTGCCATGCAAGTTCTGCAGCCGCATCTTTGAGCCATACATTGGTTTTCTGATTCGAACGGGCAATCGCATTCGTTGTACTCATTGTGAACTCCATATGGAACATCGGTCTCGAATCGAGCCTCAACCCAAATTGTCGAGACATTTCTTTAGTGTTTTTCAGGCTGCATACAGGGAAGGATCTCATTCAGATCCAGTAGATGATCTCTTGCGACGACGGGCCACATATCGGTAATCATCTCCATGCCCATCTTCTGATCGCCGCATTTCTTCGATTTCAGAAGGGCGGTAGCCAGCGGCAGCGCTCGATCGCTGAGAATTGCAACAGCGAGTTTCGTTGCCTCTTCATCGTGAGACTTCAGCAGGTTGGCAACAACCAGTGATGCCTCTGGAAGGAATCGGGCGATGGCTCCGGCAACTCGCATCCGTTCGAGGACGTCCATTGCAACAAGATCGACGAACGCATCCTGTTCCGGCTTGTTCCGGATATTCACTGGAATCACCTTCGTAGTAAGCGCCCACTCCGTCAATGCCGTCGCTGAAGGCGCCGCAGACTCGCCAATAGCAGCAAGGCAATCCACAGCATCCGAGTGAAGCTGGATCTGTGAGAGTTTGTGTGTAACAGCACTATAGCCATCGACTCCAATTTTGATGGGAATGAATGGTTCAGAAACGATGCTTGTCAAATCGGGAACAGCTGAAGATGCGGCAGGGCCTAGGGTGCGGATCGCATCGAACGCCAGACCCATTTGACCGTCGCGATTCTGGATGGACGTCAGCCAGTAGCTCAGCGGCTTCCCCCGATACTTTGGGCTGTTCGGAGCCTCCGAAGCTTTATCATCCCGGGTTGGAGTCCCTGGTCCGTCAGCTCCGTAATACGCTCTGGCTTGCTGACCGTTCGCTTCAGAAGCACCCAGGATGAACAAGATCAAAAGTATTTTCCACATTGCTTGCCTCACAATACCTCCATACGCACTTGGAATGCCGCAAGTGTGAATTGAAAACACAGCACTTACAGAAGAAACCTGAAGGTGAGTCTGTCGATGGTGTCCAATCGCAGCCGGCATTGGAGGCGGAATCCTGCAACTTGTCCAAATGGTGGCATGAATGGGCTTTTTCCCCCGACAAAATGGCAATTGTACTTGCGCTGCTGAGCCAGTTTCGGACTCAGTCAGATTTTCAGCGCACGGAGCGTTGGGCTGCCTTGATGATTTGTTCATGGATCACGCCATTACTGGCAACGATCCCCTGAAGGTGTCGCGGTTCTGAAACGTTGTAGCGCAATGGCGCATTGAACATGTCCGTTAGCCGTCCACCGGCTTCGTGCAGTATGACTTCGGGGGCACAGGTATCCCACTGATTTGTCTCCGGACCTGTGTGCACATACAGATCCGCACGCTTCTGACAAATCATTCCTATTTTCAGCCCAGCACTTCCCGAATGAACGATCCGATTGATTCCGAGCGCCTGTCGAACGGACTCATATTGGGTGGAATCATTGGAGCGGCTGACTGCCGCAACGAGATCTTCAGTATTTTTAGCTGCACTTAGCTTCTGCGGCGTTGCCTGTCCAGGATGTTCTAGAAATGCCCCGGACCCTGACTCTCCATAAAGTAACGTTGCTTCTGTTGGTTGATAGACGACGCCCAATACTGGTTTCCCGTGGATTGCTAGTCCTATCATCACTGCGAACTCGCCAACATGAGCCACAAACTCTGACGTGCCGTCCATCGGATCAATGATCCAGACCCGAGGTTTGGTCAGCCGATTGAGATCGTCGGTTGTCTCTTCACAAAGGATCCCGTCTTCGGGGAAATGTTTTCGGATTGCTCCGACTAAAAGTGAGCTTGCCGACATATCAGCATCTGTAACGGGACTATTCAGCCCTTTCCATCGTACCGGGGAAGACTTGTGAAAAGCGTCGAGCAGAATTGCGCCTGCCTCCACTGCCAGTACTTTCGCCAACTCTAATTCATTCATCATGGTTTCCTGTATCGTGTCGTTCGTGCCGTTAGCCTTTTAAAATTACTTTCAAAGCTCGTTCGGATGTCGCGTTTCCGAAAATATCGTAGGCCTTCATAACGTCAGAGAGAGCGAACGTATGGGTGACCAAAAGTTTGGCATGAAGCTTTCCAGACTCGACCATCTTCAGCAGCATAGGCGTAGTTGTCGTGTCTACCAGTCTCGTCGTCAAGGTCATATTGCGATCCCAGAGCTTTTCCATATGGAGTTCCACGGGTTTACCGTGAACCCCGATGTTGGCGATTCGCCCGCCTGCCCCAATCAATTCCTGGCAAAGCAGCAGAGTGGCGGGAATCCCCACGGCCTCAATGGCGACGTCCACTCCCTGTCCGCAAGTCAGGGTCATGATTACATCCACCGGATTAGCATTGGCGTTGTTGAGTGTGTGGGTAGCCCCGAAATCTCGAGCTGTTCGCAGGCGGTTGTCATCCGGATCGACCATGATAGTCCTGGCGGGGGAATAGAACTGGGCTGTCAGTAACGCGGCCAGACCGATCGGTCCCGCTCCAACAATCACCACAGTGTCGCCTGGTTTAATCTGGCCGTTCAATACACCGCATTCAAAGCCTGTTGGAAAGATGTCTGAAAGCATGACAAACGCGGCCTCGTCGCACTCTTTTGGCAAGTGATAGAGGCTGTTATCAGCGTGTGGAATCCGAACGAATTGCGCCTGAGTTCCATCTATCTTGTTCCCTAAGATCCAACCTCCATCACGGCAGTGCGATAGCATTCCTTTCTTGCAGAAATCGCATTTGCCGCAGGATGTAATGCATGAAATGAGGACTTTGTCTCCGGACTTGAAATTTGAAACGCCTGTTCCAACCTTCTCTACGATACCAACCCCTTCGTGGCCAAGAATGCGGCCATCCGTCACGGTGGGGACATCCCCTTTCATGATATGGAGGTCGGAACCGCAGATAGTAGAAGTCGTGATGCGAACCAAGGCATCTGTAGACTTCTGAAGATCCGGTTTTGGCAATACCTCCCATGCTCTGTTGCCTGGGCCGTGGTATACCAGCCCCTTCATCGTCGTATTCATTGTTTCTCCTTATCGATCTGCCGCGGGAGACTTCTTGATCGATGTCGAATAGAGGAGATCTCTATTCCATTTGCAAGAGGTCTTTGTTCCGCATTTCAAGCAAGCACGGGCCATACCGAAGGCACGGAGCAGTTTTGGCGTGATGTGGCAGGTATGTATGCAATGGGGGAGTTGTGCATCGTGTCCTTGCTCTCACTCCCATAGGTAGATGTTAGGAAGGTCAATTGCTATAGCTCCAGCAGGAAGATCTGGAGGGCTTCAACGAATGGGGCTCGTGCATTCGGAGTCTTCTAATGAGAGGGAGACAATATGAAACGAAATATTTTGGTATTAACAATGGTCGGAGCGCTGGCGATAGCTGTTGCCAGTGCACAGAACGAAAACTCGGCCGGACAACGAGGCATGTCGCAGGCATCCATGCAATCGATGCAAATGATGCAGGCATGCCCGATCAAAGTGGAAGGAACCGCAGTTGCCGTGACGGACACGTCCAATGGAATTGCAGTGACCTTCACGGCAAAACTCGAGAACGTGGCCGAACTGCAGAGCCGTGTGGAACGTATGTCAACCATGCATAACGCCATGTCGAATACGCCTGGAAGTCAGCAACACATGATTGCTGGAACTTTGAAATACGAAGCGCTTCCTAACGGAGCACGCCTGACGTTGGCGCCAAAAGATGCATCGAAGCTCAAAGAATTCCGTGAACAGGTTCGTTCTCGAGTGGAGCAAATGAAAAAAGGGGACTGCTCGATGATGCAGGAAATGATGATGCAGCAAATGATGGGTGGTGCCGAGAAACAGAACGTACTTCCGCATTGACGATGCCGTTTTCAATTCTCATCCGATCGGATGAGAATTGAAAATGTGGCATTGAGCAATGGTCCGATCCGTGGTCGTGTCCTGGTGAGCCTTAAGCGCCTTTGATTCCCAGCGCCCGTATCTTTTCCAGCCAGCGATCCCGTTTTGTGTTGCTCTCCGATTCGACCATGCCAATCAGATTGTCTTTTATGGGTGCGATCCCGCAGAAGCCAAGAACATTGCGCTCCAGGCTTTTCAGGCTATGTGCCCTGTAATACCAACGGTACGCTGCTGCTGGCATGCCCATTGTGATGACGATGCGAGCGCTTTTGCCCTTGAGCATGCTGTTTTTCCAGGAGCCGATTGAAACATGCTGGCCGGTAATGAAGGCAGGCCGAAAAACCTGCTCAAAGAATCCCTTCAGGATTGCAGGCATGCCTCCCAACCAAAGCGGATACAGAATCACCAGGTGCTGCGCGCGCCTGATTATTTCCTGGGCTTGGCGAATGGAATCCGGAGGGGTACCGTTTTCAAAGTCTTCTTTCGTTTGTAAGAGTGGGAATTCCAGACTGGCTACCTGAATCGTCTCAACGCGGTGTCCTGCGGCGTTCGCGCCTTCCGCATATGCGCGTGCGAGCGCATGACCGAAATGTTTGCCATGCGGGTCAGGGTTTCCCTGAATTATCGCGATGTTCCTGGTCACGGATCAACGTCCAGTCATCGATCGTGATTTTCGAGCGGCTTCGGCGAATTCGACGGCAGTCTTCAGTATTCGGACAGGAAGGCAGGCCTGCTCACGTGCTTCGACTCGGCTCTTGATTCCGAGCATCATGCCGCGTTCCATGATGAAGTGTGCCGGTTCCCAGAACATGTAGTTTGCCAGTTTTCCGGAGGTCGTTTGAGCGGGGCCTCCCAGGCTTCTTGCAATCAGACGACAGGACTCCGGACTCAGGGGCTCTACGAGAAAGGACCAGACCATATTGATTGCGGGCTTTCCGTCGCTTATCCGATCCCAGTCCGGTGGGGCCACCAGCACCATACTCCGACCAGAAATCCAGCGCGCCACGATCATGTATGCCTTACCATCAAATTTGGATGGCGTTCCCAACCACACTTTCTCGCCGACATTGCGATGTTGCCACTCCGGATGAATGTCATCAGCGTTTTTCATCTCCGCGCCGACGAGATTTTCCAGAGAAGTGTAACTGTAGAAGCCGCCACGATCCTGGCCAATCTGGGCAATCCACGGCCAAACCCGTTCGGCCGGCGCGTGAATGGTGATCACACGGGTGGACTGTGTAAGCGGCTCAGGCATGAACTCGTCGCCCGCCCATATGCGACCTCGTTCTCGCCATGTGCTGCCCCACCGTAGATGCCGTGGACGAACGAGTGCGGCATAACCCACAGCGCCGATAGCGGCGCCGGCAAGTAAGAGATGAGACCGTTTCATGATGGACCTTCCATTTCCCTAATATCGGAGGAATGCGCCGATTCCGCCAGCGGACATCAGCGTTTCAGAAGCTTCGCCTCGAACCTGTTCGATGGTCGCGCCGGTATCCAGCGCGGCTACGATGATCATGTCCATCGCATCGCCCACTGGACCAAGTACCTTGTGGCATTTTGGGCAGGCCAGGTAACCCACGACGATGCTGTCGCAGGCAATGCAGCGAGCGCCTGAAAGTGCGATTCCATGTGCATAGACCAATTCGTGAACGCGGCCGTCCGCTAATGCCGCTGTTGTGTCATCGACTCCCGTGACTGCTTTGGCTCCCGTCCCGGAACGATCCAATAGAGCTGCAACCTTCGCGCTTTCATTTTTGCGTTCCGCCTGGTATCGCGGTTGTTTCACAGCGTCGGTAATCTGTTCGAGCGTCGCTTGTACCGGGAGGATAATGAACGAAATCACATGCCGCTGCAGAGTCTTTGGTAGAACGGAATAAAGATCCTTGCA
>Ga0184628_10000221_pt1 | contig 33809 bp, 28 predicted proteins | sample PLM4_5_b1_FD_133149 | JGI IMG/M metagenome (GOLD analysis project Ga0184628, IMG submission 133149) | Groundwater sediment microbial communities from an aquifer in East River, Colorado, USA - PLM4_5_b1 | ecosystem: Environmental > Terrestrial > Soil > Riparian zone | place: USA: East River...
CAAGACGTGCGAGTGGTTCGCATTTGCTCATCCTGGCGACACTCGCGGTGTGGGCACTACTGGCTACTGCTCTGCTTTCCACATCGACATGGATATTGCAGTTTGCCGGACGCATGGTAGCGCCGCAGCTGGCCGGCTCGCTGGCGCTATTGCTGCTTTTTGTTGCGGCATTGATCCTTGCCGCTGTCGTTCTGACTTTGGCGATTGGAATTTTCAACTTTTCCATGTTTTCACTTCTCGTCACGCACCTGTATCTGCGCATTGGGCGGCCGCAGGTGTCGCAGTCCCTGAAGCGGTTTGCCTCCTCTGGCCCACTGCGATTTTCTCCTCGCATGGTTGCAGGGATCGTTGCCGTGTCGATTCTCGGTGCCATTGGTGTTGGCCTCTTTGCGTTTCTGGCGAATCGAGGTCAGTCCCCGGTGTTGATCATTGCGCATCGAGGCTCGTCCGCAATTGCGCCGGAAAATACCTTGGCGGCATTTCGTCTGGCTGCCGATCAACGCACCGACTTCATCGAACTGGATGTTCAGGAATCCGCCGACGGCCAGGTTCTGGTCGTGCACGATAGTGACCTGATGAAGGTCGGAGGCAACCCCACCAAAATATGGGACGGCGATGCCGCAATGCTGCGCTCAATCGATATCGGCAGTTTCAAGGATCCGCGCTATTCGGCCGAACGCCTGCCCACTCTGGCCGAAGCGCTTGCTGCGTGCAAAGGCCGCTGCCGCGTCATCGTCGAACTCAAATCGTACGGGCATGACCAGCGGCTTGAAGAACGTGTGGCCGCGATTGTCGAAGAAGCCGGTATGCAGAACGACTGCGTGTTCATGTCGCTGGATCGCGACATGGTGCACAAGATGAAGGCGCTGCGTCCGTCCTGGCGAGTCGGGTTGCTGGTTGCAAAGGCCATCGGCGATCTGACGGAACTGAAGGCGGACTTTCTCGCCGTGGAAGCGCGCATGGCCACCCGCAGGTTTGTACAGCGGGCACACGCCGCCGGGCAGGATGTCTACATCTGGACCGTGAACGATCCGGCATGGATGTTTGTTGGACTGAGTCGCGGCGTCGATGGATTGATTACCGATAAGCCGGATGTCGCGCGGAAAGTCATTGAGCGCCGAATTCAAATGAGCGAGCCGCAACGATTCCTTGCGGCCGAACTCATTCGATTCGGCGCGACGACGGACTCCCTCGCTGCGGAAAATGCCTTGCGGCCGTAATTTGTCAAAATGGGAAAATGAATTCGTGCGAATCCCTCTCCTGAAGGGAGAGGGTGCCGCGAAGCGGCGGGTGAGGGGTGCAGAGAAGCATCTTTGTACCCCTCACCCGGCCCTTCGGGCCACCCTCTCCCTTCAGGAGAGGGATTCGGCCGCTAACCTACCTCGGCGTTATGCTCACCTTCAATCCCGGCGCCCAGTTCTTGAACTCATCGGTGTAGTAAAGGTACGCACGGCTCGCAGGTCCCGTGTAGCTTCCGGGGACGGCGGCAACCAGGCTCAGTGGAAGATCGAACTTGTCGTTGGGCTTGATGTAGCGCCAATAGAGCACGACTTCGCGGCCAAGCACTTCGTAGGCATCGATTCTGCCGGATTTCACCAGTTCCTTCAGCTGGTCGTGGCGCACTTCCAATCCGCCAGGAATTCCCACGATGGCCACTGGCGTGGGGATGGCTTGATCGGTCTTGTTACTGATGGAAACCCTCGCCTCCGTGATTCCGCCTTCCTGGATTTGCCGATCCTTCAGCGAGACCTCAATACCAACCTTGGTCTGTGCGCTGCTGTCCGGGAGAGTGCTGAAATACTTCACTCCCATCGAGAACGGCATGCTCGATCCGTCTTCCATCTTCAGCACGACTGTATGTCTACCTGTGCCGAGTTCTCTTCCAAACTCGGGCATGACGATGGCGCCCTGTGTATTTGCCGTGAATGCCACGGGAGTGCCAACTGTTTTGCCGTCGACGCTGACAACGATTCGGCCGGGAACTTTCGGGCGGGCGCGTAAGGCGTCGTACGCAACGATGGCGCGCAGCGCAAGAATCGTGGACTGAGTCGACGCGAAGCGGCCGTTCTTGTTCGATTCAACGATCCATTTCACGCCCTTCTCGACATTGGCCGTGTAGGAAGGATCACGCATCCATGCCAGCACCGAAAGAGACGTGGTTTCGATGGCGAGAGCGTCGCCACCGGAGCGAGTGATGCTGGCGACGGCGCTCTTCACGTTACCGGCCGCGTCCTGATTTTTCGCCAGCTTGTCCATGAGCTGATGAGCGCCGGTCTTATCGCCAGAGGCGCTCAGGATATTGGCGCCGAGTGCGACGATGTAGGAGTCCTGCGTGGAATTCGCCGAGGCCTTGACGAATGCGATTTCCTTTTCAAGACCCTGCTCTCCGGATTCGACCAGGGCCCAGGTGATGTATGCGTTCGTGGTGTCCTGCGGAGCTCCACCGAAACTATCGAGGGCTTTGGCGTTACGATTGAACCCCCCATTGCCATCGCGGCGCGCCAACAGCCAGTCGCGCGTGCGCTGGATCATCTCTTTGTCGACGTCGCGGACGTGAGACATGTCGGTGAACTGCATCAGTCCGTAGGCCGTGAGCGCTTCGTGCCCGGGATCGGCGCCGAACCATTCATAGCCTTTCTTCGGAGATTCAAATCCGGTCAGCCTCTTGTAGGAAGCATCCAGAAGGGTCTTCGCCTTTTCGACGATGGTGGGGTCGACCCCGGCATGTGCGATGAAGTACTGCTGGGCCATGACCATCGGGTAGCTGGTGGAACTGGTCTGTTCGAAGCAACCGTAGGGCTGGCGGATCAGGGCCTGAAGCGCTTCGGTCATGCTGGCCAGCGGAGTCGGATACACCACGACGCTGGTGGAGATGCTGCCGCGGATAGTTTCTGACGGAAGCGAGAATTCAAATGTGCTGGAACCGTTGGCATCCAACACCCCGCCTCTGGCGTTCTCGTAAGGGAAACCCAGAGGCTGAACGTCGAGCTTCCGATTGACGCTGTCGCGATATGGACCAGCGCTGGCGTTGAGCAGGAGATCGGCGCTGCCGCTGAACGCGTTTCCGATATCGATCTGCATGAGACGGCGAGCGCGTTCCTTGCCGCTCAGAGTGGTATTGCTATCGCCGGGCATTGAAAACGTCAGGCCGGCGACGGTATTGGGAATGATGGACACACCGCGGAGCTCGCGGTTCATGCCATTGATCAGGCTGATCGGAAGTTGAATTTGATCGCCGCTGGTAACCTGGAGCGGAAGCTTCGGTTCAATGAAGAAAGGCCGTACCGAATCGACATCGCTGACGCCCGAGCCCAGCGCGCCTTCGGTGGTGAAACCGTCGGCAAGAACTTTGAACGAAGTCACCGAATCGCTGAGGCTGAAGGAGACGGTGGCAACGCCGGTGGCGGCATCGGTCCGGACGCCGGTGTTCCAATAAACGGTCTCGGCAAAATCGCTGCGGGAGCCTTCGGTCCAGTTCGGTCGAAGGGCATGGGAGTATTCGCGAACGACGATGAAGTCATTGCGGAAGGGGGGCGCAACTGCGCGTCCCTGCTGCCCCTGCTGTCCTCGAATCGCATCGGCAAACTGCAGGTTGCCGATGAGTTCGTTCGCTTCAACTTTCTTATCGGCCGGAAGTCTGGCAAGTGCGGCAGCTTCCTGCATTGGAGCGCCAAGCGCCACGACACCTGCAAGAGGCGCTGCCGGTGGCGGCGGCGGTGGAGGGGCTCCCGCCGGAGGGGGAGGCAGAAGGGCCAACCCGGGAACTCCACCGACGACTCCACCTCCGACGCCGGCTCCGACTCCGAACGCTCCACCGGCTCCAATCCCTTGCCCCTGTTGTCCCCGTTGTCCCTGTACCCCAAGCGAAGCGGCTCTGGCTCGATCCGCATCCGTCAGCATTTTGATGGCGAACGCGCGGCGTGCGATATCTCCATTGGCCGTCACGAATTTCGTGACATCGACGGTGGCAAAACGGCGCCAGCCCTGCGTTCCCAGCAGAAGATCCGTCGCGAGAGGTGCTTTGGGGTTGGTTTCGTCCAGATACACGTGAGCATCCGACAAATTCTTCACGTCATTTTCAAGCAGCACCATTACCGGCAGCCGAGGAGCCTGCTCGCGCTTTTCAATCATCTCCAGGACGCTGCTGTCGGTGACGGTGAGACCAACCATCGCGCCGACAGGTTTGTCTCTGTCATCGGTTGTCGTGATGCGAAGTGTCACCCGATCGCCGGGGATGTAGTCCGTTTTGTCCGCGGCGACGTGCACGATGAGATTCTTTTCGGGCTGCCGAAAGACCAGGCGCTCCGCCATCGGAGTCTTGCGCTCGTCATAAACGGTGGCGATGAGCACGCCATCCAGAGACTTCGGTACTGTGAAGGAAACGTCGGAAAGCTGATTCGCTTTGAGAGCGACAGAGGTAAAGGCGATCTCCTTGCCGCGCTGACTTAGCGAAACACCATATTCGCCGCCGATAGTAGCAGCGACGCGCAACATGACGTTCTTCTGCTTCGGAGTGACATCGGCGGCAGAGGAAATGACGACACCGGATTCTTTGACCGCCGGCAGGTGAAAGACAGTTTTGATTCCCGCCGGTTCACTCACGCGGAGGGAGTACGCTTCGCCTCTTATCGGAGTGAACGAAAACCTTCCACGCCCCTCGTGCTCGGTGCGGAAACTCGCAACTTCTTTTCCGGCGGAATTCACAACGATGCCGGCCATATCGGCTGGCTTTTGTGCTGGCGTTCTTCCTTCGATGTAGACGCGGTTGAGCAGGCCCGCGACAAGATCGCCGCCTTCCGGATAAATTCCCAGGTCCAGCGTCTGCAAAAGTATGGGGATGGTTTTGCTAGCCGTCTCCACCGTGCCGCCATCCTGAATCACCATCGCGAGGGTACCTTCGCCACGAGCAATGGTAGTGGGCAGTTTAAAGCTGGCGCTGGCGTTGCCTGAAGCATCGACCCTGGTTTCACCTTTCCATGCTTCTTCGCCGTCGACGCGAGCACTCACGGAAACCCGGGCTCCGGCCGGAATGCCGCCTTCGGCTCGATCGACGTGCAGGTTTGCGGCAACCGTGTCGCCGGGGCCGTAGCCGTCGCGCACAAAGATGATCTGGCTTTTCAGTCGCGGTGCGCGGTAAGCCCGGATATCGAACTTGCGTTCGGACGGGGCATCGCCGGTGAATGGGTTCGAAATGCGAACCGTGTATTCACCGCCTGCCTGGGTGGCGGGGATATCCCAGGAGAATCCAAGGACGCTGTCGATGATCGTGGAGATACCTGAAGCGACCGTGTCGCCCTTCGGTCCTTTGATTTCGATAAAGGAGGGATTTGTGGGATTCGCGGGAACGTGGCCATCCGCGCGAAGCACGACGCCTCGAACGTAGAGTTTTTCTCCGGTGCGGTATATCGGTTTGTCGGTGGAGACATGGGTGAGGAAGCGCTCCGAACCGCTCAGGTCCACAACGAGTTGTGGCGCAGGAGCAGGAGTGGCCCCCTGACCTCCGAGGACGAGACTGCCGACAATGAGAACGCCGGCGCAAAAGCCGGCCAGGACAGCGAATATTACCGGACGGTTTACAGTAACGGATTCCATGGGTGATCCTCCCGCACGAGAAATTCGATTGCTCCCCCCAACTACTAACGATAACGGCCGACACCGGATATTTCTTAGACACCGGAGACGGTGAAATCGACAATCAATTTGCGGCTCGTGATACGTTCAATGTTTGAAAACGCCTCGGGAGGGCCTATGAAACGGATATTTGGATTTGTGCTGTTGCTGTTTGCGGCAAACAGCGCATTCGCTCAAACCGGCGATCGTCTGTATGTCGTGAACAAGGCAGGCGAAACGATATCGATTGTGAATGCGCGAACGCTTGCGGTGGAACACTCAATCGCCACCGGGCGAAATCCTCATGAACTCGCGGTCTCGCCGGATGGTTCGAAAGTCTATGTGGGGAATGTGGCAGAGAACACGGTATCGGTCATCGATCTGAAGACCAACAGGGAAAAAAAGATCACCTCGCCCGATTTCAATTCTCCACATGGCATCGCATTCACGCCGGATTCCCGGCGAGCGGTGGTCACCAGTGAACGCTCGAAGAAGATCGTCGTCATTGATGCCGTTACGGATCAGGTGATTCGCTCGATCGACACCGACCAGGGCGGCACTCATATGGCGCTGGTCAACAAAGCTGGGACATGGGCCTACTTCACGAATCGTGAATCCAATACCGTGTCGTTTCTCGATTTGAGCAACTACCGGATTGCCGCGAATGTGCCGGTGGGCCAGGGTGCGGAAGGTTTCGCACTATCTCCGGATGAGAAGGAAATCTGGGCCGGCAACCGCAACGACGGAACATTGAGCGTTATCGATATCGCCCGGCGGCAAACCGTGGCGACAATTCCGGCCGCCGCACCCATTCGCGTGGCTTTCACTTCCGATGGGAAGCATGTGCTGGTTCCAAACGGTGGCGCCAGCGAAGTGAACGTGTTCGATGTCGCGACGCGAAAAAAGATCAAGACGATCGACGTCGGTCGAAGTCCCGCAGGCGTGGTGGCCGCTCCGACTGGCATGCGCGCATATGTGGCGTGCCAGGGAACCAACGAGATTCAAGTGATCGACACTCAGACATGGACCGTCGTTGGCAAGGTTGCAGTGGGCAATGGCCCGGACGGTCTGGCGTTTCGATAGCGAAGCTGACCTTATCGACGGGGCGGTGAAACAGAAAGAGTGATCGAAACTTTTGGTGGATCCGCTGCCGTCAGGCCGAGCTTTTGCGTTAGCAGATTGTCTGTTCCAGCAGTGACGGACTTTACCGAGTAGCCTTCCGGCAAATTTTGAATCGCGACGCTGTAAACCCCGATTGGAATATCTGAGAACGAGAATGTCGGCTCGCTCACAGAGTAAGTGCGAGAACCACGCCCGCGATCCGAACCGGTTAGCACCAATCGAATCGAAGGCAACGCACCGCCGCCTTCGACACTAAACGTCCCTCGAAGTACCGCGGACGGAATCCGGATCTGCAAATCCTCAACGTTCTTGTCTGTCAGGACGACTTCTATGGGAGCCAGTCCTGCGTCGTTGGGTTCCAGTGTGACGAAGTATTTGCCGGGGCGGAGGTCACGGAACTGAAAGTTACCACCTTGCGGGCGGACGGATGTCGTCAGGATCACGACTCCGTTACTGGATAGGTAGACTCCGAGGGAAGCATTGTTCTGACCACCGCCACCCGTCACCGGAATGGGCATGGCGCTGTCGTTGATCACACGCCCGCGAATTGTCAGTCCGGAGCCACTCTGCGCCAACAGGAGCAGACCAATCAGCAGACCTTTCATACTCTCAGTAGTATGCGAGCGTTTCGATTCCCGTGCCGGCCGTGAACGTTCGGATCACCTGATTTTTGGAGAGATCGATCACGGAAATTGTTCCGTCGCCGTGGTTCGAAACCAGCGCAGTCTTGCCGTCTGCGGAGAACGCAATTCCGAAAGCCTGTGGCCCCACCGTTAAAACCTTCTGGGGCGCGTGCAGGTTCTTCGCATCGAAGATGTTGGCAAGCGCATTCATGTGGTTGGCGGTGATCAGCATCGCGCCGTCGGGCGAATAGCGCGCGCGGAACGGGCCGATGGTGTTCTTCTCAACGACCACGGTATCGATGATTTTGTCGGTAGCGGTGTCGATAACATAGAACTGCGGATCCGTAAAATCGATAGCCAGCACGCGTTTGCCGTCTGGCGATGCGGTGATTCCCTGTGTCCCCTTGGGCATGGGCACCTTTCCAATCATCTTGCGGGTCTTCAGATCGATCACACTGACAAACAGACGGTCGTTCTTATTCGCGACATACGCTTTGCTGCCGTCTGGAAGCACCGCAGCCCAGTGGCCGGTTCCTTCCGTATCGATTGCCGCCTGAATTGTGCCGGTCTTTGGATCGATTACCAGGAACTTGCGGCTCAAATCGCAGGAAGCGTAGAGCATGCCCTTGTCGTCTACCTGAAGTCCGTGCGGCGCCTGATATGGAGAAACGTCGATCGTGCTGCTCACCTTTCGAGTGGTCAGATCGATTGCGACGATTTTGTGTCCGGGGTTCGGGTTGTTTCCGTAGACACCGTCACCGTAGAGGGGAACATACGCGATCTTGTGATCCGCCGAGATGGCGAGTTCGTGTGGTGGCGCCTCCAGTTGAAGCGTGCTGACTTCCTTCAGCGTCGACGGATCGAAGAAACGCACGAACCCGCCACGCTTGTCGATCATGATCAGCCCGGCGGTGCCCGTGGAATTATTGGGATCCGGCGCGGCGACGATTACCGCTGCCACGGCAATCGAAAGAACGATCAGTAAAGCGCAAACTCTTTTCATGGGTCCCGCTCCTTGGATTGGAATTGCTGCGGAGTATAGCAGAGGTAGTTATGTAGTTATGGGGACAGACCCCTCAATCCCCTAATTATTGAGGGATATGATCAATGTTCGATTCCCAATTCTCATCCGCAGAAAAAAGGGGTCTGACTGGTCATTTCCCTTTTTCAGAATTTGGCGCTTCTCCTGGGCCGTCTCGCGTCAGGGCATCAAGTTAGGTTGACGACTCTACAGCAGTTTGAAACACTGTCGAAATGTCCTCCCTGCTGTTAGTGCTGGTGATAAGGGTTGCGGGCCTTGGCCTACAGCTGCCGAATTTTGACGTCGTGGTTCCAGCCTCCGCAGCAAGAGAATCCATACAGATCGTGGGAGAGCTGGTTCGAGAACTCGAGGCGAAACCAAAGCCCGGATATGCATCGAACGATCGCACTGGCCCTGAAGCGAAGAGTCTTCTTGAATTCCTGCGTCCCCATGAACCCTTGCGGATTGTTGTAGACCGATACTCGCCGGCGCTATGGAAGGAAAGTACTCTGAAGGCGCAGCTGCAGGCTGTGCTGACGGCTCGCATGGAGGGGATGTTTTCACAAACCCTTTGGCAGGAGCAGAACAGTTGGTCTTTTGCCGCAGCGATATTGTTCAAGGACGGCAGTCAAGGCAAGATCTTCCTGGATGGCTCGCATGGCTGTTACGAGGATCCCGAGGGTTTTCGCTGGTTTTTCAGATACACGAATAAGGTGAAATAGAAAAAGGGGCCAGACGTGTCATTCCCCTTTTTCGCTTCAGCGAAAAAGGGGAATGACACGTCTGGCCCCTTTTTTACTTCGTGCTGGCGCCAGAACCGCGATAGGGATTGGCAACCGGCAACTCCTTGGCCGGATACAGCGTGATGATCTTCGCACCGTCGGGTGTGAGTACCACTTCCTCTTCGATGCGCGCTGCGGAATAACCGTCTTTCGCAGGGCAGAACGTTTCGACGGCGAATACCATGCCTGCCTTGAGTTCGTAGGGCTCCTTGAAGGAATTGAGCCGCGAGATCAATGGACGCTCGTGGAGTCCCAATCCAAGCCCGTGACAGAAATTCAGGCCGAACGCCGCCATTTCATTTTCGAATCCGATATCCGAAGCTTTGGGAAGCTGCTTGGCCGCCTTGTCCGTGCTCAGTCCGGGTTTCATCATGTCGATGGCGTCGTCCATCCACTGGCGCGCTCGTTTGTAGGCATCGCGCTGGGCCGAGGTGGAAGATCCCACGGTAAATGTCCGGTAGTAGCAGGTCTTGTATCCGATAAACGAGTGAATGATGTCAAAGTACGCGGGATCGCCCGGACGGATGATCCGATCCGTGAAGTTGTGCGGATGCGGGCTGCAGCGTTCACCGGCGATGGAGTTGACGGCTTCCACGCAATCCGATCCCATTTCGTACAGACGCTTTGAAGCAAGCGCGACGATCTGACTTTCCTTGATACCGGGCTTCAGGGCTTCCGCAATGTCCTGATAAACGCCGTCGACCATGCTTGCCGCAATATTCAACAGCGTGATCTCGTCGTGGCTTTTGATTTCGCGTGCTGCAAGCATCACCTGCTGGCCGTCGCGAACGTCAATCCCTTCGGCCTGCAGGGCGAACAGCATCGGTGGCTCGCAAACATCCAGGCCCAGCGGCATATCTGCGACACCTTCCTTGACGAGGATGTCCTTAATTTCTTTTGCAGCCTGTTTGAACAGACCCACTTCCGGTCCGATCGCCCCACGCATTCCCGGGTTTCCGGCATGGATGTGGTCCTCGTGAAGCCAGGGACAGTTCAACTTGTGATGGCGTGCGGCGGAACCAAAATCCCAGATGTACGGTTCGCCGTTTCCGCTGAGGAGGCTGTACCGGATTAGCTTGTCGCGGGCCCACTCCCCAATCACGGTGCTTGAGATGTAGCGAATGTTGTACTGGTCGAAGCAGAGTATTGCTCCGAGATCCGATTTCTGAAGAGCCTGCCGGGTGCGTGCAACGCGATACTTGTGCAGGCGGGGGAAATTGACGCGTTCCTCAAAGTCGACCTGCGTGATGCCGGGCGCCTGCAGCGGCCGGTTCCAGCGATGGGACGGGTTCAGATCGCTTTCGTTGACAGGTACAAATTCCGGTTTCTTCGACTTCTTCGCCATTTCGTTTTATGCCTCCATTTCAAAACGGAAAGCATAGCCGAATTTTGGGGACGTTGATCGAAGAGTTACAATTTTACCGACGTCCCCAAACACTTATGGAAATCCCTCTATTCCCGTTGCCCCTTGTTTTGTTTCCCCAGGTCGTCATTCCGCTGCACATCTTTGAAGAACGTTACCGGCTGATGATCAATCGCTGCATCGAGGACTCCAGCACTTTCGGCGTTGTGCTCATTCCCCCCGGGACATCCGTCGAGAGCGAGCAGACGATACGTCGCGTTGGCGTCACCGCACGCATCATTCAGTTCGATCGAATTGAAGACGGGCGCCTCAACATCATGGCTGCAGGAGAGACAAGATTCCGGATTCTGGAGTTCACGGCAAGCAAGCCGTACTGGACGGCCGATGTGGAGTTCTTTGAAGACGGCGAACACGAAGAGGACCTGCAGGAGGCCTATAACGAGGTCGTTCGGCTTTACCGCGAAGTTCATCGTCTTGCCGCGCAGTTGCGGGGCATGGAGATGGACGCCGAAGAGGTCAAAATACCGGTCTCGCCCGCCACGATGTCTCATATGGTGAGCTTCGTCCTCGATATCGATCCGGAAGCCAAGCAGGAACTGCTGGAAATGGTTTCCGTGGAAGGGCGTCTCAAGACCCTGACCGTGCATCTGGAAGAAACCCTGCAGCGTCTGAATACGGAAATCTCGCGCGACAAGATCAGTCACAAGGTTAAAGGCAACGGGCACTACGGGAGGCCGGAAAACAACTAGCGGGTGAAGGAAAGCCTTGCGTCAGGTAGAATGTCGCCACCAATTTAGGAATAGGGGAAACGCGTGAAAAAGCTGTGGGCGGTGATGTTGCTGATCTTCCTTGGGGGAATCTCGTTCCTTGCCATCCCCGCCGTTGTGGCGCAGGTGCCGACCAGTGAACCTTCCGAGTTTTATTTCACACGACTGATCTACACGCAGAACCGTAATGGCAGGAACGGCCGTGCAACGATGTCGAACCCCGGACCCTATAAATGCCCGGAGTTTGGTGGCGGAAATTTTTTCCCGCCACAGGGCTGGGGCTGGGCGACGGACACTCCGGGCACGGACTGCAAGCTCATGGGCGCCATTCACAGAATGACGGGTCAGAGCGTGTATCCCAATCCCAACTATATGGAGATCACGGATCCGGCGCTTTTCAAGTATCCCTACGCATATATCGTTGAACCTGGACAGATGTACCTGAGCGAGGAGGATGCCAAGGCGCTGCGGGAGTATCTACTGCGCGGCGGGTTTCTTCATCTGGATGATTTCTGGGGAAGTCGGGAGTCGGAGAATGTTGTGGACGAACTGCGCAAGATATTTCCCGATCGAGAAATCAAGCAATTGCCGATGAGCCATCCCATCTTTCATTCGTTTTTCGATATTCCTGAAGTTCTGCAGGCTCCTAATCAGGGTAATGGTTGCCGTGGCGGGCCAACCTCTGAACAGGATGGCTACGTGCCTGGGGTATTTGGAATCTCGGACGACAATGACCGGCTCATGGTCGTCATCACGGCAAACTCGGATCTTGGCGATGCCTGGGAATTTATGGATCTGTCCTGTTATCCCCAGAAGTACAGCGGCTACGCGCTTCGAATGGGTCTGAACTTCATGACCTATGCCATCACTCACTGATTCGCACAAATGAAGGGCAAGGTTGTCGTCATCACCGGCGGCACCTCGGGTATCGGCCAGGTAGCGGCGGAAAAACTGGCTGGCATGGGCGCTCGCATCGTTCTGGTCGCGCGCGATAAGTCTCGAGCTGCAACAACGATTGCCCGCTTGCGGCAGATCAGTCCCGGTACCAATCACACCGTGTACTTTGCGGATCTTTCATCCATCAACGCGGTCCGGCGCGTGGGCCTCGAAATTGCGGCGGCTGAACCTCGAATCGACGTGTTGATCAACAACGCCGGCGCGATGTTTTACGACAGGCAAGTCACCGTCGACGGTTTGGAGCGTACGTTCGCCACAAATCATATGGCGTACTTTGTCCTGACGGGTGCCCTTCGCCCGCAGCTGACTGCCGCTGCGCCTGCCCGTGTGATCAATACCGCTTCCGACGCACACCGTCGCGCGAAGCTCGATTTCGAGGACTTGCAGTGTGAAAGGAATTACCGGGCGTTCACGGCATATGGCCGCTCCAAGTTGAGCAATATCCTGTTCACTCGGGAGCTGGCGCGAAAGCTGGCAGGAACCGGGGTTACCGCAAACAGTCTTCATCCGGGAGTCGTCAACACGCGATTCGCGGATGGCGGGCACGGCGCGTTGTACCACGTCTTTCGAGTTGTGAAGAATTTCGCGCTCACTCCGGAAAAGGGAGCCGAGACGATTATTTATCTCGCGTCCTCGCCGGAGCTTGCCGGTGTGACGGGCGAGTATTTTAAGAAATGCGTGCGTGCGGCGCCGACGAAGGAAGGGCAGGATGACGACGCGGCGGGAAAGCTGTGGAGCGCAACCGAGAGGCTGATAAATAAAGCGTGAGCTACCGCTGGCAACTCCTTTTAACGTCAGTCTTGATGCTTTTGCTGGTGTGGCTCGCTTCCGGAACGATGTCGCCCTATGCAGCAACCCTGAAGGGGCCGATTGTCCTTCCGTGCGGCTATCTCGCAAACATCGATCACATTCATTTCAAGGCCACATTCCTCTTGCTCGACGGAGCGGACAGCCAGGACTGGGCTTTCAGTGTCGTGCTGCGACGCATGCTTTTCCCTCTGCTGGCTTACCCCGCGATGAAACTGTGGGGATTCGAATTGGGCGGCGTCGTGACCAGCATGCTCTTTCTTCTGTTGGCGTTCGTTTGTTTCATTCATTTCGTTCGCCGAAACATCGGTGAAGTTGCCGCCAGGCGAGCGATGTGGCTGCTTGCGACCTATCCCGGTATTACATACTGGGGCGGATTGCCTTATTCCTATGCTGCGATTGTTCCGTGTTCGCTGTTTGCCATCATGCTCCTGTGGAAGCTGAACGACTCACGCACCGCCAGATCGGTGCTGCTCCTCTCGTTGGGACTTGGCGTCTTGTTTGTCGGCTATGACCTCTTCCCGTTCTTCGGTCTGGCGGCAATATTGATCGTGTTGAGAAATCGCATGTATCTCAAGGTGCCGCTGGTCTTCGTCGGCGCACTTATTCCGCAGATGCTCGTTTGGACCTGGCTGAAAGTTTTTCATGGAGTAGATCTGCGGAATTCGAATACGGAACCGCTCTACGCCATTCCGCTCAGCTATTTGCATCGACCGGATTTCAGCAAGTGGGCGGCACTTCTCAGCGATGTACCCCGTGTGGGTGTCTACAATTTCCTGTTCAGCAATTTCCTGTTTCTCCCTGTTCTCTTCGTCCTGCTCTACGGGCTCGCTCGCTGGAAAAAACAGATGGGCCTGCATCCTGTCGAGAAAATGGTGCTGTGTGCGGGTCTGCTTGTTTTTCTATTCAACAATATGGCGCCGCCGTACGAGGGCTGGCAGATGCGTGGAGACTGGATCTCACGTTTGTATCAGCCGATTTTCACTGCGCTGCTGTTGTTTTCTGCGCGGATATTGCAGTCTGCGTCAGGCTGGTCCCGAGGGTTAAGGACCACCTACCTGGGATTGTTCCTTGCGGCCGTCGTACTGCAGGGCTTGTTTTCTGCCGGACCCGTTTTGAATAACCCCTATGCGGGACCGCTGTACTTTCGCTTCTACAAGCACCACCCGACGAATCGAGATCTCGGTGAGCCGGACTCGCTTGCAAGGAATCTCGAGGCCCATGGCCGTCGCCCGCTAGGATTCTGCCGTCCGTAAGTCGGTTTCAGAGCGATGGGGCCGAATGAAGAGATAGAGCGTAGCCTTACGCGATCAAACGTGCCACAGGGCACCGCATGTCACTTATACGAATTCAGCGGAGAGAGAGGGATTTGAACCCTCGATACAGCTTTTGACCGTATAACGGTTTAGCAAACCGCCGCCTTCAGCCACTCGGCCATCTCTCCAGTCGGTCGTTCACCAATTCGGGCCATCAAAGTATAGGGGAGATATCGCTGATGCTCCCATCAAAATCATTGATTATGCCGGGGTCCCTCCGCCCTGTTAGCTTTTCGAGGCTGTCATTATTTTTACGGGAGGCCGGATGAATCAGATAGACCCAATGAAGAAGATGCGAATCCTTGTGGAAAACCGTCACGGCGCGCTTCTGAAGATCGTGGGAGTATTTACCACGCGGGCCTACAACATCAACACGCTGAACGTCATGCCGGATCAGGACGAAGAATTGAGCCAGTTGACCGTAACGCTGCGCTGCAGCAATCCGCGGTTTGAGCAATTGTGTAAACAGTTAAATAAGATCGTCGACGTGGTCGACATCCAGGAAGAAGAAGTATTGCCGGATAATGCCGAAATTGGAGGAAACAAAGATGGCGAAAGTTTATTACGATCAAGACGCGGATAAATCCTTACTTAAAGGTAAGCAGGTCGCGATCATCGGTTACGGAAGTCAGGGTCATGCCCATGCCCTGAACCTGCGAGACAGCGGCGTCAGCGTCGTGGTCGGACTCTATGACGGCAGCCCTTCGGCGGAACGCGCGAAGGAAGAAGGCCTGAAAGTCATGAGCGTGGCCGATGCCACGAAAGCGTCCGACGTCATCATGATTCTCCTGCCGGATGAGAAGCAGAAGAAGATTTACACCGAATCGATTCTTCCGAACCTGCGCCCGGGCCAGACTTTGATGTTTGCCCATGGCTTCAATATTCACTTCGGACAGATCCAGCCTCCCGCCACCATCGACGTGTCGATGATTGCTCCGAAAGCGCCGGGCCATCGCGTTCGCGAACTGTATCAGGACGGGGTTGGCGTTCCCGCATTGCTGGCCGTGCATCAGGATGCGTCCGGTCATGCGAAACAGACGGCACTTGCCTACGCCCAGGCGATGGGACATTTGAAAGCCGGCGTGATCGAAACCACATTCAAGGAAGAAACCGAGAGCGATCTGTTCGGTGAACAGACCGTTCTTTGCGGCGGCGCCTCCGCGCTGGTGAAAGCCAGCTTCGAAACGCTCGTCGAAGCCGGATATCAGCCCGAGATTGCGTACTTCGAATGCATGCACGAACTCAAGCTGATCGTGGATCTCTTCTATGAGGGCGGTCTTGCCTACATGCGCTATTCCGTCAGCGATACCGCGGAGTATGGCGACTACACTCGCGGACCTCGCATCGTGACGGCTCAGACGAAGGAAACGATGAAACAGATCCTCAAGGAAATCCAGAGTGGCGAGTTTGCCAAACAGTGGATTGAAGAGAACGAGAAAGGCCGGCCCAACTTCGGTCCCATGCGCGAAAAGGAGAAATCGCACCCCATTGAAGTCGTTGGAGCGAAGTTGCGCAAGATGATGTCGTTCCTGAAGCCCAAACGCCAGATGGCGGGAGTGCGCGGGTAAGTATGTCGAGTACGACGAGTCGGCCGACGCGCACAATTTCCGGTGGGGACATCATCGTTCAGGTTCTAGCGGACGAAGGCGTCGATACCGTTTTTGGATACAGCGGCGGCGCGATTCTTCCCACCTACGACGCGGTGTTCCGCTTCAACGAGGTTGCTCGTGAAAGCGGACGCCGCGAAATTCAGCTGATTGTTCCGGCAAGCGAACAGGGCGCCGGCTTCATGGCGGCCGGCTACGCCCGGTCGACTGGAAAAGTCGGCGTATTCATGGTGACGTCCGGACCGGGCGCGACCAACAGTGTCACGCCAATCCGCGACTGTATGGCGGACTCTGTTCCTGTCGTTTTGATCACAGGCCAGGTTCCGCGCGCGGCATTGGGTTCGGATGCATTCCAGGAAGCTCCGGTTTTCAACCTCATGAGCACGTGCGCGAAGCACGCATTTCTGGTGACCGACCCCGAGGAACTTGAAGCCACCATGCGCACGGCTTTTGAGATCGCGCGAAGCGGGAGGCCTGGACCTGTCGTGGTGGATATCCCAAAAGACGTACAGAACTGGATCGGGCCATATGCGGGCAGCGGTCTGCTTACGCTGCGAGGCTATGATCGCCGCATTCGCGAGATTCAAAATTCACGCATCGCACCCGATCATGCGCGCGCATTTTTCGATCTTCTCAAAATCAGTGAACGTCCGCTGATTTATGCCGGCGGTGGCGTGATCAATTCCGGAGCCGCAGAAGAATTGCGGCGCTTTGCGTCGGCGTTTGGAATTCCAGTGGTGAATACGCTGATGGGTCTCGGCGCCATGGACAGCACGGATCCTTTGTCTCTTCACATGCTGGGCATGCATGGTGCGGCCTACGCGAACTATGCCGTGGAAGATTGCGATTTCCTGATTGCCGTCGCATCGCGATTCGATGATCGTGTGGCCGGAAATCCGAAACAGTTTGCCCCGAGCACTCGAGCGATTGCACACATCGATATTGATGTCGCTGAACTCGGAAAAGTGAAGTCGGCGCACTGGGGCCATGTTGGCGATGCAAAGGCCGCGCTGTCGGATTTGCTGGGTGCCGCGAACGGATTCAAGAAAGACTACACGGCGTGGAGAGAGCATCTGGAGCGACTGCGCGTGAAGCATGCGTATAACTACGAACGCTCCAGCGAGTTCATTCAGCCTCAGCAGGTGATGGAAGTTCTCAACGGGGTTGTGAAAGGCGACGCGATTTTCACAACGGGAGTGGGACAGCATCAGATGTGGGCGGCGCAGTATCTCGAGATCCGCAATCCGAGGTCGTGGCTGACGTCGGGTTCGATGGGCACCATGGGCTTTGGGCTTCCAGCCGCCATCGGCGCTCAGTTCGGGAATCCGGGGCGGACTGTTATCAACATTGATGGCGATGGCAGCATCCGGATGAACCTCGGTGAACTGGAAACCGCGACGACTTACGGTGTTCCGGTGAAAGTTCTCGTCATGAACAACAATGGCGATGGCATGGTGCGTCAGTGGCAGCGGCTGTATTTTGCCGAGCGTTTCTGCGGCAGCGACAAATCGCTGCACAAGAAGGATTTCATCAAGGCGGCCGAGGCCGATGGTTTCGAATATGCGGTTCGCGTTTCCGATGCATCCGAATTGCCGCGAGTGCTGCGTGAGTTCGTGGAGTTCAAGGGCCCTGCCTTCCTGGAAGTCGTCATCGATCCCAATGCCTGTGTCTATCCAATGATTGGCCCGGGCGCTGGATATAAGGAAATGGTAACCGGAAGCTTCATCGCACAGCGGCAGGCTTCAGAAGTTGCCGCAGAGACCGCCAGACCGGACTTGTTTTAGGTTACGAGGAAATTATGGATAACAAGGTAATCATTTTCGATACGACATTGCGAGATGGTGAACAGGCACCGGGCTTCAGCATGAACATCGAAGACAAGCTGAAGATGGCGCGTCAGCTGGAACGTCTCAACGTCGATATTCTGGAAGCGGGTTTCCCGATTGCGTCGGAAGGTGACTTCGAAGCTGTACGCCGCGTATCGGCGGAGGTACGCACACCGACCATTGCGGGGCTGGCAAGGTCGGTTAAAAAGGACATCGATCGATGTGCCAAAGCCCTCGAACACGCCAACAAATCCCGCATTCATGTTTTCCTCGCAACCAGCGACATCCATCTCAAATACAAACTGAACAAGTCTCGTGAGGAAGCTCTGGCCGCAGCTGCCGAAGGCGTGCGGTATGCCCGGACCATGTGCGACGACGTCGAGTTCTCTGCGGAAGACGCGGGCCGGACGGATCTGGATTTTCTGGTCCAGGTCACCGAAGCCGTTATCGATGCCGGAGCGCGAACGGTAAATCTGCCGGATACCGTCGGCTACTGTCTTCCCGAAGACTACGGCGCACTGATTCGAAATCTTCGTGCCCGGGTAAAGAATGTCGATCGCGCCATCATCAGCACCCACTGTCACAACGATCTGGGACTCGCGGTTGCAAATTCCCTCGCCGGAATTCAAAACGGAATCCGACAGGTGGAATGCACAATCAACGGTATCGGCGAGCGAGCCGGAAACGCCGCGCTTGAAGAAATCGTCATGGCGCTCCAGGTTCGTCAGCAGTTCTTCGGTGTAACCACGAACATCAACGCGAAAGAGCTGTATGCATCCAGTCAGATGCTTTGCGAAGTCACCAGCATGCCGGTGCAGGCCAACAAGGCCATCGTCGGAGACAACGCGTTCGCGCACGAGGCGGGCATTCATCAGGACGGCATGCTGAAGAACGCAATCACTTACGAAATCATGACTCCCGAATCGGTTGGAGTGCCGAAGGGGAAAATCGTTCTGGGAAAACATTCGGGCCGGCATGCGCTGATCGCGCGATGCCGTTCACTCGGCTTTCAACTGTCCCCGGAAGAACTGGAGCATGCCTACAGTCTCCTGACCGCCGTTGCGGACAAGAAGAAGACCATTGAAGATACCGATCTTCACGAGATTATTCAGACAGCGCGAACCGGGAAAGGTTCGAAGACACCGCTGCACACGGCATCACCTGCATGAAAGCACAAATCGCGTTTCTTCCCGGGGACGGTGTGGGTCCCGAGGTTCTGGCCGAAGCCCGTCGGGTGCTGGAAACCATCGGTCGCAGATTCAATCACACATTCGAGATCGTCGAAGGCGATATCGGTGGCATCGCAATCGACAAGTACGATTCGCCGTTACCCGCTCCGACGATTGAACTTTGCCGGAAGGCGGATGCCGTTCTTCTCGGCGCGGTAGGCAATAAGAAATACGATTCGCTTCCTGCTGCAAAAAAACCGGAGCGCGGCCTGCTCGAGCTGCGAACGCTGCTTGGAAATTTTGCCAACCTGCGTCCTGTATTTGTTTTCGATCCGCTGGCAGATTCATCGACGGTGCGACCTGAAGTGGTTCGCGGCGTCGACATCATGTTCGTTCGCGAATTGCTGGGGGGAATTTACTTCGGTACGCCGAGATTTAGGGAAGGCAATCGTGCCGTGGACACCGAAGTCTACACGGTGGAAGAAGTGCAGCGCGTGTCCCGCGTCGCGTTCGAGCTTGCTCGCACTCGAAGGAAGCACGTGACCTCCGTGGACAAGGCCAATGTTCTCGAGTCATCAATTCTTTGGCGTCAGACGGTTATCGAAGTGGCGAAGGAGTTTCCAGACGTTCAGCTCGATCACCTCTACGTGGACAATTGCGCGATGCAGCTCATTCTTCGTCCGAAACAGTTCGATGTCATTGTGACGAACAATTTGTTCGGCGATATCCTCAGCGACGAAGGCGGGGTGCTCGCGGGAAGCCTCGGGATGCTGCCATCGGGTAGCATTGGGGGACGCGCCGGTTTCTATGAACCGGTGCATGGTTCGGCGCCCGATATTGCGGGGACGGGCAAGGCGAATCCCATTGGTGCCATCATTTCCGTGGGAATGATGCTGGAATATTCGTTCAAACTTCCCGAGCTGGCGGCTCGCGTGCAGCGTGCCGTTGCGCACGTGATCGACAAGGGATACCGCACGGCCGATATCGTGTCTCCAGGAAAAACCTTGATGACAACCAGCCAGATGGGGGAAATCATCTGCGAGGCGATTGCAGCGGATGACGCCAATGAAGCCAAATATGCAACCTAAAACCCTTTACGACAAAATCTGGGAATCGCACATCGTGGTTCCCGAAACCGATGCGCCGGCGATCATTTTCATCGACCTGCATCTGATTCACGAAGTGACTTCACCGCAGGCCTTCGACGAGCTTCGCACCCGCAAACTGCCTGTGCGGCGGCCCGATTTGACGCTGGGCACCGCGGATCATTCCATACCGACAACAACTCGAGTCCTCGTCCCTTCCGACGACCAGCTGGCATACGATCAGGTGAAGAAGCTGGATACGAACTGCGATGAGTTCGGCATCGAACTGTTTGGTATTGCCAGTGACAAGCAGGGAATCGTTCACGTCATCGGCCCGGAGGTTGGTGCGACACAGCCCGGCAAGACCATTGTGTGCGGAGACAGTCATACGTCCACGCACGGTGCTTTCGGAGCGCTCGCATTCGGAATCGGAACAACGGAAGTGGGCCATGTGCTCGCGAGTCAGTGCCTGCTGCAACGCAAGGCGAAGAATTTCGAGATCCGCATCGACGGGAAACTGCGCGAAGGCATCACGGCCAAGGACGTTATCCTTTTTGTGATTTCGCAAATCGGAACCGCGGGTGGTACCGGATCCGTACTCGAGTTTTCAGGATCTGCCGTTCGCGACATGAACATGGACGCGCGAATGACGCTTTGCAACATGTCGATTGAAGCGGGTGCACGGGCCGGGCTCGTTGCGCCGGATGAAACGACATTCGAATATCTGAAAGGACGCCCCAAAGCTCCTCAGGGGGCCGAGTGGGATAAGGCCGTCGCCAGGTGGCGCAATCTGAAATCCGATGTGGGAGCAGTCTTCGATCGCCAGATCGTGATCGATGCCGCAACCATCGAGCCCATGATCAGTTTTGGAACCAACCCGGGAATGAGCATGCCGATCGGCGCGAAGGTTCCTCTCTCCGACAATGAAGAAATGCGGCGCGCGCTTCAGTACATGGATCTGAAGCCCGGCGAACCGCTGCTCGATCACCCGATCGACGTGGTCTTTATCGGAAGCTGTACGAATTCCCGGATGACGGATTTGCGGGCGGCTGCTTCAATTCTCAAGGGCCGTCATGTTGCACCGAATGTGCGCGCGGTCATCGTACCGGGATCGTACCAGATCAAGCAGATGGCCGAAGCCGAAGGCCTCGATAAAATATTCAAGGATGCCGGTGCGGAATGGCGTGAGGCCGGATGCAGCATGTGCATTGCGATGAATGCGGACAAGCTCGAACCCGGACAGTATTCCATCAGCACCAGCAATCGCAATTTTGAAGGCCGGCAGGGACCAGGTGGCCGGACGATGCTGGCGTCTCCACTGACGGCAGCGGCTTCTGCCGTAACCGGACGGGTTACAGACCTTCGAAGGATGTTGAACTCATGAACAAGCTTGATCGCGTTACATCACGCGTGGTGTGCTTCACCGCGGAAAACGTCAATACGGACCAGATTATTCCCGCACGATTCCTCAAAGGAATCGTCAAGACCGGTTTTGGCAACGACCTTTTTGCCGACATGAAACCGCAGGACGTCTTCGGTCTTGCCGATGCGCGTCAGCGACAGATCATGCTTTGCGGACCCAACTTCGGATGTGGCAGCTCGCGCGAGCATGCCGTGTGGGCGCTGCGTGATTTTGGGTTTCGAGTACTGATCTCAACGTCGTTCGCCGATATTTTCAGTGAGAACTCGCTGAAGAATGGCGTCCTCATCATTACGCTGGATACGGCGGCACATGGGAAGCTGGTCGCAGCCTGGCAAAAAGCTCCGCAGACGGAAATGACCGTCGATCTGGAGAAACAGTTGATCTCCTTTGCCGGCCTGAGCATTCCATTCACCGGTAACAGCTTCAGCCGAACTTGTCTGCTCGAAGGCCTCGACGAACTCGGCTATATCCTTCGCCACGAAAAACAAATCGCCGCATTCGAAGCCGCGCGATAAAAAAGAGTCGGACTCGTTTTTCCTGTTGCCTTTCCATCTCCTGTCTACTAAGTTCTTAGGACATGAAACCAAAAAAGGCCGGCCTCACCGATCAGGAACTCGAAATCATGAAGGTTGTTTGGAAGCTCGGCACTGCGACGGTGCGCGAGGTTTACGAAGATCTTCTTCAGAATCGAAAGATCGCTTACACGACGGTTCAAACGATGATGGGAGTTCTCGAGAACAAGGGACGTCTGAAGAAGGCAACCGCGGATAAGGCGTACGTCTATCGACCGGCTCAGCCTCAAAGCGAAGTCGTGGGCAGCATGGTCGGAGATTTCGTGAAACGCGTGTTTAACGGCTCCGCGAAACCTTTGCTGGTTCACCTCGTCGAAAGCAAGCGCATCAGCCAGGCTCACCTGGACGAAATTAACGAACTGCTAAAAGCGCAACGAGGCCGGAAATGAATTCTTTCTCCATACTTTCTGACAATCTGATTTCGTGGTGGATCCAGGTATCCGTTATCGCGTTATTTGGGGTGGCACTGCCTTACCTATTCCGGATTCGGCATTCCAGAACGCAGCTTGGCTTCTACCATCTCATCCTGGCGCTATGTGTGCTCCTTCCGTTGATAGAGCGATGGCACCATCCGCTACTGGCCGAAAGCGGGACTGTTCACAATCCAACGAACGTGGGTGCGGGATTCTCCTGGGGCCGCTTGCTGGTTTGGATCGTCGCTGCGGGAATTCTCGCAAGGCTGGGCTGGCTCGCAGGAGGTATCTGGCATATCCGGCGATATCGAGCGTCGGCGATGCCGGTGTTTCCGGTCCCCGAGTCGATTCGTCAGGCGCGCATTCTCACGCATTCGGACGCACGGTTTGGCATTTCACCGATCGTTGATGGTCCAGCGACGCTGGGTCATGTGGATCCGATCATCCTGCTTCCAGAATCTTTCCTCTTCCTGGACCACGATGCTCAACTCAGCATTGTGTGTCATGAACTGGTCCATGTCCGGCGGAACGACTGGCTCGTGTCGTTGTTTGAAGAAATCATCGGAACCTTGTTCTGGTTCAATCCCGCAGTCTGGCTCTTGTTGTCGCAGACAAAGCTGAGCCGCGAACAGCTAGTAGATACGGAGGTGGTGACGCTGACCCATGCACCGGCACAATACGTCCAGGCTCTACTTGCTATGGCCTGCGCCCCCCGAAGAATGACGCCCGTTGCAGCGGCCTTCTTTCTTACCGATGGTCATTTGCCACATCGCGTTCGCGCATTATTGACGACTCGCCAGGGTTCGGTTGTGCATCTGCTCGTGTCCTATGTTTCGATTGCGTGCCTGCTTGCTGTGTTTACCTGGACAGCAACGATTTGGTTTCCGCTGGTCGGTGAAGCGCAATCTGCCGAGAAATTCTCTCAGCAACATTTGCTGCCCCCGGTTCGGATTGCACGGACAAATCATTTGCCTATAACCGGACAGGCATCAGCGACATTCAATGTTCGTGTGCCGGCAGCTCAGGATGCCTCTAAAGACACGATTTACTATGCGGGCAGTATCGCTTCCGAGCCTGAGGCTCAGGATCAGGCAACTACATTGCATGATCCGCCGCCGGTGTTTCAGCCATTCCAGAAGTTTGGGTCGCAGGGCATTCGCATGGTTCGACCCGGCGACAAATTGACTCCCGAGGATATCGCCCGGATGCAGGCGGTTCTTGGAGAGCGAACCGTTATTGAAGTGATCCGGGCCGACGACGGCACCGTTCAACGAATTTCAATTCAGCGCAGGAGATCCCCAGATGAGATCAGTGTTGTTCCTCTTAAGCCTGGCTTTGGCCCAGGTGACCTCACCCCAGCAGGCGCAGCAGGTACCGACAGCGTCCATTGAAGGTTCCGTCGTTCGTTTCGGAACGATGGATGGAGTTTCCCGAGCCAAAGTCACACTGACCCCGTCGCAGTCAACGGTAGCGGGCCAGGCTGTGATTGTGGACGGCGACGGGAAGTTCGCTTTTCGCAATCTCCCCGCAGGTCAGTACAAGCTGAGTGCATCGAAAGACGGATATGTGTCGGCGGAATACGGACAGCGTGGTCCGAACGGATCAGGAGTCCCGATAGTACTCGCGGCGCAGCAGCATGCAATCGATATCCGAATCGGAATGACTTCGACGGGTGCGATCGGAGGTCGAATCGTGAACCGATATGGCGAACCGGTCGGTAATGCCAATGTTCAGGCGCTTCGCTACACCTATCAGGATGGACGTCGCGTCCTCAACACCGTTCAAACGGCGCGCACGAATGACCGCGGGGAGTACCGCCTGTTCTGGATGACGCCAGGCCAGTACATCGTCAGCGCACAGCCGCAAGAGCCACTTGCCGTGGATGCCGGTGGGACGATCTTTTTCCAGGGGCCTCGCGGTGGAGGAGGACCCGGCGGCCTGCTAGGGCCAAACGGCCCTCAGCTTGGCGTCGGAGGAGTCACGCGAATTACGGTCACAGGCGCCCCGGGCGATTTCGTTGGCCCAGGGGGACCGGGTGGGCCGGGCGGGGCGCCACCCCCACCGCCTCCTCCACCTCCGCCAATTGCTGCCGTGGATAATCCGGAGACTTACCTGCCCGTATATTTTCCCGGGACAACCGAAGTCGCATCCGCGACACCCATCGATCTTCGAGCTGGCGGTAACGTAGAAGGTGTCAATCTCACCGTTGTCGATGTTCGCCCTGTGCGCATCCGCGGCCAGGTTCTCAGCGGAGGCCGGCCCGCCAGCGGGGCGCAGGTGTCCCTATATCAACGCTCCAGTCCCAATGGCAGCCTTACCGTTCGTCAGTCCACCGCCGGCGACATGGGAAACTTTGAATTCCGTAATGTTGCCCCGGGACCTTACGAGATCGCGGCGACCGTCAACGGACCGGGCCCGAATGTCGTATTGCTCGGCACTCCACTGGGTGCAGCCGCCGGAGTGAGAACAGTCGATGTTGTCGGTGGACGCGGCGGGAGGAACCCCGGTCAGCCGGTCATGGGCGTCCGTGTACCGGTAGATGTCAACAGCGCCGATATCGACGGAATCTCATTGGTTCTGGAGAATGGATACAACGTCGCCGGCAAGATCACAGTCGATGGCGTCACGTCGAACGACGTGCTTTCTGCGTTGTCGAATGTACGGATACAGCTGCAATCGGATCCGGTCATTCCCCCACTCGCCGTTGCTCCCACGAATCCTGAAGCCGACGGCACTTTTGCAATCACAGGCGTGACAGCCGGCACCTACCGCCTGACCGTGGCGGGTCTGCCTCGAAATATGTACGTCAAGACCGCGCGTTTCTCCGGTGTGGATGTTTACAGCAACGGCCTTCGTATCGAAGGAGATCCTCGTGGCGCGCTGGACATCGTGGTGGGGACCACGCCGGGATCACTGGACGCAGTGGCGTTGGATGAAAGACAGATGCCCGAAGCCGGTGTGATCGTTGCTTTGGTTCCCGATCCGTCGCAGGTGAAGCGGGTCGACATGTATCGCAATGCAACCAGTGATGCTTCAGGAAAAGTCCGCTGGGACAATGTCATTCCGGGCGACTATAAAATCTACGCCTGGGAAGACGTCGAGAATGGCGCGTGGGCCGACGCGGAGTTTATGCGCAATTACGAAGGCCGCGGCACGAACGTCCACATCGACGATCGTGGTCGAGTGACCGTAAGTCCTAAAGTAATCCCCTATAAAGCGAACTAATGGGTGTCAGGCACCTTGGTCCCCAATTTCGAGAAATAGGGGAACAAGGTGCCTGACACCATTTCAAAAAAGGCGGCCGACCAGACAGGCTATGGCGGTTTCGACGCGAAGGATTCGCGCTCCCAGACTCACGGTTGTGAATCCGATTTCCCGAAACTTGTGCACTTCGCGTTCGATGAATCCACCTTCCGGTCCAATCGCAAGAATCGCTGGCCGACCAATCTGACGAGGCGCTTCAATCGTTCCAGATGGATGGGCAAGCAGCGTCAGATGCCCACTGATGATCTCAGGTAGCTCACCACCAACGAATGGCGTGAAAAGACGGTGCAGCCGAATCGTTGGGAGCACCGTGTCGCCGGCCTGTTCCAATCCAAGCAGAGACTGCATTCGAAGATTCTCCGCACTCAGGCGAGGGCTTTTCCAGTAGGACTTCTCCACTCGCCAGGAATTGATCAGGTCGATTTCGCGAATTCCCATCGACGCGGCGGCCGCAATTGTGCGGTTCAGAACCTTGGGACGTGGAAGCGCGAGGATCAATCGGAGAGGGAGGGGGGCAGGAGGATCAACATCCAAATGAATGCTCATTTCGAGAGCGTCTGTATCGACGCGTTCGATCCGGCCGTGGCCCATTTTTCCGTCAATGACACCGACGCGCAGTTCGTCGCTGGCAGCGCTGCCCAGCACTTCTCGAACGTGACGCAGTCTCCTTCCCACGAGCCGCACGCGGTCCTCGCCGATGAAATCGCCGTGCTCGAGAAGTACGTAATTCAAAGTGTTACCGAACTATCAGTGTCGCCGGATTGCTGGTGACGCGGCCGGAGCTGTTCGCCGCCGTAACGGTATAAGTTCCTCCATCGCCAGGGCGAACGTTATTCAGATTCAGCGTCGCACTTGTCGCGCCTGGAATTGCGACACCATTCCTTAACCACTGGAAAGACGGTGCGGGGATTGCAGCAATCTTTGCGTTCAACGTCAAAGACTGGCCCGCGGAAGTGGCGGCGCCAACGGGTTGCATTAAGATCAGCGGCGCCATTGTGGGAGTCCATCCAAGCACCCAGGCAGGATTACTGTAGTTGGCGATGATCTCCGCATCCTTTGGCATCGTCAATTGCTTCGATTCCGGTTTGCGCTGGCTGACGTCCACCGGCTTTCCATCGCTTGTCGTGCTGTTGTATTCCCAGTAGCGCATGTTGGTGGTGTCTCCACCCATGGCACCCCAGCCGACCGGACTGATTCCGCCAAGTATGCAATGGATCAGCACCGCCTCCGCGTATGGATAATTCTTCCCGTTGTTCGTCGGGGCGCGCGCAATTTCAGTCATTCCGTTTCCGGTCGTCAGGAATTTACTGTTTACGAAAACGTTCCCGTGATTGGCGTCTGTGTTCCGTATCCACATGAAGACGCCGCGCGAACGCAGTTCACAATGATCGAAGAACTCCGGTCCGCGGCCCAGGATCGTATCGCCTGCCCCTTCAACAAGACATTCCGTCAGGTATGTCGATCCATTGAGCTGAAGGGCGTCTCCGGATCCGGCGATGTTCATATTGCTGACGATATTCTGCGATCCCATCAATAGCAGTCCTTCGGCCTGGCCATTGGTGGGATTCCGGATCGAAAAGTTGATCAGGTGAATTCCTTTGGAGTTGTCACCCATGAACGAAGCACGACGAGACGGAAACGTGCCGGGTACTTCATTGGTGCTGACATTGGCTGGATGCGGATTGAAAACCTCATTATTCGGATACGTCACGAGGACCCGTTCACGATCCTCGCCAAGCAAGGTCACATTCGTCTTATTTCGGAAGTAAACAATCTCTTCATAAGTACCGTTTTGAATAAATATCGTCACTCGATTCGCTGCGACGTTGTTGCTGTCGGGAATGAAATCCAACGCACCCTGAACCGTGTTGAAATCGCCTGAGCCGTCGCCAGACACGTTAAGCCTTACCGAATTGGCAGCTGGTGCGGCACGCTTCGTCGTAAAGGTCCAGCCGCGGCCCGTGATGCCTGTGAAACTTCCATCGCCAATCGTAATCACGCCCGGGTCGATCTGCACGTAGTAGGTCTTGTTGTACGTCAGTAGATTGTTGTGAGGATAAATCGTGGCGGTGTTGTCATGGACGATCACCGGATAGAAGTGAAACGCATCGGTGAACCCACCAATGATGGTGAGCTGCGACGTTGCCGGCGTAGGAGTCGCGACTCCAGACGGTGTTCCCGGCGCGGTATTCGCGTTCGTGGCACGGCGTCCCAAAGTGTATTCGTAAGGAACCGGAGTCATCGGAGCAGCCGGAGCGGGGGCACCGCCACGTCCGCCGGCGGCGGCCGGACCGGAAGGGATACTCATGTCGAGCGTGTCGACAAGTTTGTTATCGGCGGCGTCGAATATGCGAATCTGGCCGGACTTTCCCAGTGTCGGAGCGGATGGAAAAGTCAAAACCAGATGGGTGTCAGGATTGACGCCCACGCTCTTGTCTGCAGGAAAACGAATGATGGTCAAAGGCGCCCGTTGCGCGGCAACCGACGTTGCAAGCAGAAGAAGCGTACCGGCTATTCGAAGTATCCGATATCTACTCATTCCTTGTTTAACCATGTTGAAAGGGAACTGGAGAAAACCGCTGGATTCCATCAATGCAATGGTCAGACTTCGATATCTTTTCTGGCGCTGCATTCTCTACCTTCGTTCCGACTGAGATTACCTCACTATATTGGACGCGTGATGGAAGTCAAACATTGCCAATTACAGCACGCCTCAGCCGGCTGGCGCGTCGATTTGAAAATGTGCGAGCCGATTCCCCTCCTGGCACAGGAGGGGTGGCCGAAGGCCGGGGTGGTAGGTCAAGTCCCAAAGAAATTCTCTACTTGAAGTTGTCTACCTCCCCGGCTCGCCAGGCTCGCCGTCCCCTCCTGTTCCAGGAGGGGAGTCGTGAAAGGCTCTAGACCATCAAGCGATGACCGCCACGGGTCTTACTTGGTGTATATTCGGTGCACTTATGGAAGGACGTCTGATCATTTTTCTTGCGTGTGTTGCGGTGACACTGATTGTGAATACCGTGATCATCTATATGGTGTTCAGGATATTCGGGAACCTGGCCACGAAGGTAACCGAAGGTGTGCACGAATTTCAAACCGGGGCTCCGACGCGCCAGTGGCTTGAAACGCTTCAATCCGCTTCCGAGAACGCCGTGAAAGTTACGGGTCTGGTCCGGAGTCAGCTCGCCGAAATGGAGCCCGCGCTTGCAAAGATGCAGGCGGAGCATTCGGAACGGCTTGCGAAGATCGATGTCCGATTCAAACTCGTTTACAAGGCCATTCATTTCACTGCGGCCACGGTGGAGCGTGTCGTGACTTGGCCGATCCGGAATGTCCAGGCGGCCGCGTCGTTCATCAACGGGATTTTTTCGTTTATCCGCGGGAGTGAAAGCGGCGCTGATGCCAGGACCAGGCGGTCGCGATAATCTGTTCCAGTCCGCTCACTTCCGCAGTCCATCCCAGGACTTCCTTCGCACGATCCACCGCAGCAACCAGAATCGGCGGATCGCCGGGCCGTCGGGGCATTTCCCGTACCGCGAATTCCTTCTTTGTTACTCGGCGGGTCGTATCGATAACTTCCCTCACTGAGAAGCCGGATCCGGTTCCAAGATTAATCGGCTGCGACTGTACCCGGCCGTCGATGAGGGCCTTCATACCGATTACATGTGCGCGAGCCAGATCCGTCACATGGATGTAGTCCCGAAGACAGGTGCCGTCGAGTGTTGGATAGTCCACGCCGAGAATCTGTACTTCAGGACGCCGCCCCATCGCTGCGTCGAACACCAGGGGTAGCAGATGCGTTTCCGGTGTGTGGTCCTCGCCGAATTCGCCATCCGGATCGGCCCCAGCTGCATTGAAGTACCGAAGTGAAAGGTAATCCAGCTTGTTTGCAGCGCGAGCATCGGCGATGGCGTGCTCGAACTTCAGTTTGGATTCGCCGTACGGGTTTATCGGTTTCTGCGGGGTTTCTTCTCGAATCGGGATCTTGTCCGGTACGCCATAAGTTGCGCAGGTCGACGAAAAAATCAGGTGTTTCACGCCCGCCTTTTCCATTGCTGAGAGCAGATTCAATCCGCCGGTCACATTAATGGCGTGGTACAACTCCGGCTTCTCGTGAGACTCCCCGACCAGGGCTCGGCCGGCAAAATGCATCACTCCGTCAATCGGGTACACGGAAAATGCTTTCGCAAGGTCGGCAGGATTGCGCAGGTCGCCTTCAACGCATGGAGTGTCCCGCACAAATGACCGATGTCCCGTGGAAAAATTGTCGAAAATAACGGATTCGAATCCGGATTGCCGAAGCGCCTTAATGGCATGACTCCCGATATATCCAGCACCGCCCGTAACAAGAATCATCGTAAAAGCGCCTTACTTTCTGCCGATGCCGTAGTAGGTGAATCCAAAGTCCACCAGATGCCCGGCGTCGAAAATATTGCGGCCATCGAAAATAACAGGTCGCCGCATCACGTCCTTGATGCGTTCAAAGTTTGGGTTTCGGAACGCCTGCCATTCCGTGACCAGCAGCAGGGCATCTGCACCGACAACGCACTCGTAGTTATTCGGCGCGAATTCGATACGGGATCCGAAAATTCTTTTCCCTTCCTCCATCGCTTCGGGGTCATATGCAGAAATTGAAGCGCCGTTGCGCAGAAGCTGTTCAATGATGGTGATGGATGGCGCATCGCGCATATCGTTGGTTCGCGGTTTGAATGCGAGTCCCCATACACCGAATCGTTTGCCCTGAACGTTCCCGTCGAAATGCCGAAGAACACGATCCACAAAGCGTCGGGCCTGGTCGTTGTTTACGGCTTCGACGGCTTCCAATATTCTCATCGGAGTGGAATGCTCATTTCCCGTCTGAATCAACGCCCGCGTGTCTTTCGGAAAGCAGCTGCCACCATATCCGACGCCTGGGAACAGAAATGCCGAACCAATTCGCGCGTCGGCAGCCAGACCCTTTCGTACCTTGTCGACATCGGCGCCGACGGCCTCGCACAGATTCGAAATCTCATTCATGAACGAAATGCGAGCGGCGAGAAACGCGTTGGCAGCGTACTTCACCATTTCCGCCGTGCGGATATCCGTGACCATGATCGGACTTCCCGTACGGACAAACGGAGTGTACAGCTCGTGGAGAATTTCGGCAGGTTTGGGATTGTCACATCCCACGACGATTCGGTCGGGCTTCATGAAGTCTTCCACTGCCGCGCCCTGCTTCAGGAATTCCGGATTCGAGGCGACATCAAATTCGAGAGAGGTCTCCTTGCGAATCAATTTGCGAATCGCATCCGCTGTCCCCACAGGAACCGTGGATTTTGTTACAACCACTTTGTAACTATCCATTGCTTTCCCGATCGCTGTCGCGACGGCGTACACTGCGCTGAGATCCGCGGCACCGCTGGGAGTCGTGGGCGTTCCCACTGCGATGAAAATGACTTTCGAGCGCTGTACTGCTCCGCGCAGATCCATGGTGAAGGTCAGACGGCCGTCACGGACGTTGCGTTCAATCAGGTCGGGCAGGCCGGGTTCATATATGGGAATGACGCCCTTTTCGAGTTTTGCAATCTTTTCCGAATTGTTATCCACGCAAATGACATCGTTGCCGCTCTCCGCAAAGCAGCTGCCAACGACGAGACCAACGTATCCTGTTCCAATTACCGCTATATTCATAAGAGGATCCTTTTAATGAATTATCAGTGTGGGCCATCAATTACAGACTTATTTGCGCGCTCGAAAATGGACTCCAGCTGCTTCATGTCTTTCCGTTCCAACGCGTCAAGAACATCGTGCAGGCGTTGTATGTATGTTTTCAATTCACCGGGCAGAGATCCGGAAGTCATCAGGATATCCCGCCATACATGAAAAGGACTCGCTGCGAGACGGGTAACGGATTTCCATCCCGGTCCTGCAAATTCGCGATGCTCGCCGGTGTGATCGGCCAGCACCGTTGAAAGAATCTGTGGAAGATGACTCAGTTCCGCTGCCAGTCTGTCGTGGTGTTCGGCGCTGATGACATACGGCAGGGCGCCTATCGTGCGAATTACCTGCTCCAGCTGCAAGACCGCATTCGGTGGCGTCGATGCAATCGGACAAAGAAAGAATTGCGAATCTTTGAAAAGTTCTGCCGACGCGGCTTCCGGTCCGGATCGTTCCGATCCCGTCATGGGGTGGCCGCCAATGAAGGGCAACCGGCGCTTCTCTGCTTCTCTGCAAATGTCGACCTTGGTGCTACCCACATCCAGAATAACGGAACGGCCAGGATGCAGTTCCCCGGTCAGCTTCAGAATGTCGCCCACCGGCGTGGAAAGGATGATCAGGTCGGATTCGTCCGGCGAATCGGCGCCGTTGCCGTCCACGGCGCCAATGGTTCGTGCGCGACGCAATATATCTGCGTTATCGATCCCAAAGACGCGCACGCCGGGGATGGTCTTTTTTAAAGCGAGCGCGAATGAACACCCGATGAGTCCGGTACCGTATACGGTGACGGTGCGTGGAAAGCCGCTATCCAGCGTCATTCGACTTACCCATCGCTATTTCTCGCCCGTGACTTGCTTTTCGATTCGTCGGCATTCCTGGATGATGCGGCCAAAAATTCGAGTGAGGCTTCCCGCATCGAGAGGACCCTGGTTCTCTTTCTCGACATTCTGGTACACGTTTCGTTCCCGGTCCAGATCGACGACTTTCAACTTTTCCAGTTTCTTGATTCTTGCGATCTCAATCACGCATGTCGTCCGATCGTTCATCAACTTCACCAGTTTTCGATCGATATCGTCAATTTGCGTGCGCCAGTCCTCAATGCTCATGCCGCTTCGCCTCTCAGCCATTGTGTAAATTGGGACACGCGTTTCACCAGGTCGGCGCGCCCGATATTCTGCTCGATTTCCCGCACGATGGCACTACCCACAACGGCGGCGTCTGCAACTTCCCAGACGGCTTTCACATGCTCAGGCTTGGAAATGCCGAATCCCACAGCAACGGGTATGCCGGTATGCCTTCGGAGTTCCTGCAGAAAGCCGCGCAGTTCCGCTGAAAGCGTCTGGGTTTCGCCGGTGACGCCCGTTCGCGAAACGGCATAGAGAAAACCGTTCGATGCCTGCGCAATTTTTTTCAAACGTTCGGGAGAACTGGTGGGCGCCGCGAGAAAAATGGTGTTCAGTTTTGCGGCTGCCATGGTTCTGCGATATTCACCGGATTCTTCCACCGTCAGGTCTGTCGCCAGCACGCCATCAATGCCGCATTCGGCGGCATCGTGCGCCAGTTTATTCAAACCGTATCGAAGAATGGGATTGTAGTAGCTGAAGAGGACCAGAGGAATTTCAGTCTGGAGCCGGATTTTCCTGGCAAGATCCAGTACCTTTCGCAATGTGACATGCTGACCAAGCGCGCGTTCCGTGGCACGCTGAATGACCGGGCCGTCGGCTATCGGATCCGAGAACGGCACGCCAAGTTCGATGATGTCGGCTCCGGACTTTTCTAACTCCAGAATCAGTTCGCCGGTAATCTCACACGTGGGGTCCCCGGCCGTGACATAGGGAATAAAGCCGTGACGCCCCTCGGACTTCAGCTTCTCAAACCGTTTCTCAATTCGTGTCATATATTTCTACGGCAGGTGAGTATAAGCGATTCGAGATGAGCGGCGTCTGACAAAGCTCTGCCGACGGTGTCCCGGGTTGAACGTGGGAGCGCTGATTTTTTCTATCGAGCGGGCGTCGTGAGCGGCTCCGCCGAGGCGAGGCGCGCCGCCGATACCGTGATCATGCCGTCAGCGGCCATGCGTGTGAGTACCCAATTCCGGCGTTCCCTGGCGCGAATCAAATTGTCCGCCACATCGAGTCTATAGACATTGGGAGCCTTGGGTATTCCGGCAAGATAGGCCGCCTCGGCGATGGACAGATCTCCCGGTGCCTTTCCAAAATACCGTTGAGATGCTGCGCTGATGCCGTATTCCTTGCCGCCAAAATAAATAACGTTCAGCCAGGCCTCGAGAATCCGGTCCTTCGTGAGTGCTCGTTCGAGCCGCTGGGCAAGTATGATTTCCTTGATTTTGCGCCGGAGGGAGGGGTTTTCCTTCAAGAGCACATTTTTCGC
>Ga0184628_10000223_pt1 | contig 33583 bp, 26 predicted proteins | sample PLM4_5_b1_FD_133149 | JGI IMG/M metagenome (GOLD analysis project Ga0184628, IMG submission 133149) | Groundwater sediment microbial communities from an aquifer in East River, Colorado, USA - PLM4_5_b1 | ecosystem: Environmental > Terrestrial > Soil > Riparian zone | place: USA: East River...
CTTCGTAGTAGGAGCTCATGCGTCCTCCATGGTGTTTTGAATCGTCCAGACGCGCTGGTACATGCCGGGCGCGTCCTTCAATTCGTCATGCGTCCCGCGCTGCACGACGCGGCCGCCGTCCAGCACGAGAATCTCGTCCGCCGTCATCAACGTCGATAGTCGATGGGCAATCACGATGGTCGTGCAGTATCCCCGGCGCAGAGCGAGTGCATGGAGAATCTGCGATTCGGTCTCCGTGTCCACCGCGCTCAGCGCGTCATCCAGAATCAGAATCGTCGGCCGCTTCAGCAACGCCCGCGCCAGCGCGACCCGTTGACGCTGACCGCCCGATAGCGTGATGCCGCGCTCTCCAACCAGCGTGTCGTAACCCTGCTGGAATTCCATGACGGTGTCATGAACGCACGCCGCCGCCGTCGCCTGGACGATGTCATCGTGAGTCGCCGACGCATGTCCGATCGAAAGATTTTCCCGAACCGTTTTCGAATAGAGGAATGGCTCCTGCATGACGACCGAAATCTGCCGTCGCACGTCTTTCCGATCGACCTGCCCGATATCGCGGCCGTCGATTTCAATCCTGCCGGTCGCGGGATCGTACAATCGCAGGAGCAGGTTGACGATCGTCGACTTGCCCGAACCCGACGGTCCAAACAACGCCAGCGTTCCGCCGACCGGTACGTGGAACGACACGTCTTCCAACGCTGCTGTATCTTTCCGATGCGCAAACGTCACACCTCGAAAAGCGATTTCGCCAAGCCTGTCGATCCCATGCTGCGGGATGAGCAGTCGATGCGCAGGCGCGGTTTCTCGCGGATGGCCGAGGATCTCCTGTATCCGTCCAACCGCGACGGTTGCCTTTCCAAGCTCCGTCAGAATGCGGCCCAGCATGCGCACCGGCCAGATGAACATGCCCACGGCAGTCAGGAAGAAGAAGAAACTCCCCACACCGAGACTGCCATCGGCTATCCAGCGCCCTCCCGCAATGACCACGATTCCCATCTGGCCGATGCACAGCACGTCCGACGCCGACCAGAACACGGCAAGCAGCTGATACAACCGGTTGTCGAGATCCCGATGTTCGGCGTTCCGCGCTCCGAACTTTTCAATTTCGAACTGCTGACGTGCGAATGCGCGAACGACACGGATGCCCGTCAGGTTTTCCTGCAGCGTCGCCGTGAGGCGACCCTCCGCCTGATCCACCTTCTCGAAGCTGGTCCGCACGCGACGGAAGAAGACCATCGAGAATGCGACGATCGGCGGAATCAGCACCACCGACATGGCCGTCATGCGCCAATCGATGGAGAGCATCAGAGGCAACGGGACGAGCATCATTAAGACCGCCCTGCCGATTTCCACCACCTGGCTCACAAGAAACTGCCGCATGGTTTCGACATCGGACGTGCAGCGCTGCACCAGATCTCCCGTTGGAGCGGTATCGAAGTACGAGCACGGCAGATGCTGTAGCTGGTCGTACAACCGGTCTCGCAGTCGACGAATGACGCTTTCGGCCGCCAGCGAAGACAATCGGCTGCGCAGATAAGTAAAAAACCCCGCAAGCGCCGTGAATCCGGACATCAGCACAGCAGCCAGCCAGAGATTGTCGAACCGTCCGTCCAGTACCGCCGCAGGAACCAGCGGCACCATGTAGAGAAAACACGACGCCAGCACGAGCGACAGCACAGCCGCGCCATAACGTCGCCGCTCCACGCGAACCAGTTGCCAGATCAGTTGATACTTTGAAGTTGAAATCATTCCATCCGCCAATCGTTAAAAACGCCAGCGAACGGGAATGTTTCAGAAGGAAGTCTCTGGAAGGTACCCGCTCGCGCCGGAGCGGGTTTCTCGAGTCAGACCCGGAAACGCACCCGCTCACTCCACCATGCGCCAAAGCATTTAACGCTCGCTCGCGACATATGTAGATAGATGGGATTGTTCACAAGTCCTCCTTTGAGATTCAGGCAATATAAACGAACATTCGCTTTTGAGCAATAGGTCTAGTTTGAAATTCAAGCACCCCTCCTGGGACAGGAGGGGTGGCGCGAAGCGCCGGGGTGGTAGCCACGTCCTTGAAAAATTTCCCTTGCCTGCAGCTACCACCCCTCGCGGGATCCGCTTCGCGATCCCGCTGCCCTCCTATCCTGGGAGGGCAGTCTTTTCGCCCCGCCACAATCCCCATAACTATCGGGCGAGGGAAAAGGGAGTGTTGGATTTTTCGCCGATCTGCTGACGCCACATGGCGTAGTAGAGGCCTTTGAGGGCGAGCAACTCGTCGTGACGGCCGGATTCGATGATCTTTCCGCGCTCCAGCACATAGATGCAGTCCGCATGGAACACCGTCGACAACCGGTGCGCGATCAGAATCGCGATCAAATCTTTCCGCATGGAAACGTCGCGGATCGTCACGCTGATCTCTTCCTCCGTCAGCGAATCCAGCGACGACGTCGCCTCATCGAACACCAGCAACTTCGGATGACGCAGCAATGCGCGGGCAATCGACAACCGCTGCTTCTCGCCGCCGGAGACCTTCACGCCGCCTTCGCCGATCACCGTATCCAGTCCCTTATCGGCGCGCGACAGCAGCGTGTGGCATGCGGCCTTGTTCAGCACGTCGAGGCACTCTTCATCGGTGGCATCGGGATTGACGAAGAGCAGATTGTCCCGGATGGTACCGGAAAACAGCTGCGTATCCTGCGACACCATACCAATTCGACCGCGCAGCTGGTCGAGATCGATTTCGTTGATCGACTTCCCGTCATATCGAATGTTGCCGGCTTTTGGACGGTATAGTCCTACCAGAAGTTTGACCAGCGTTGTCTTCCCCGATCCGGACGGCCCAACGAAGGCGATTGTTTCGCCCATGTCCGCGGTAAACGAGATTCCATCGAGGGCATTCGTCGAAGCCGTTTGATGCTGGAACGTCAGGTTGTCGAATTCGATGTGATCCAGCGGGCCAAGCGGCAAAGGGTTTGCCGGCCGCGGTTCAATTGGCATATCGAAGATATTCTTAAGATTGTTCAGCGATACTTCGGTTTCGCGGTAGGTACTGATGACGTTGCCCATTTCCTGAATGGGTCCAAAAATAAAAAAGGAATAGAACCACATCTGGACAAACTCTCCCAATTGAATTTGCCTGAGGTAAACCAAATACAACATCATCCCCAGAATGCCGGTACGAAGAGCATTCACACACGTTCCCTGAATAAAGCTCAGGCTGCGCAAATACCGAACCTTCTTCAATTCAAGATGAAGAATCTTTTCCGTTGTGGCGTTCAGCCTGCTGATTTCCTGCCCCGCCAACCCCAGACTCTTTACCAGTTCGATATTGCGGAGAGATTCCGTTGTAGCGCCGGCGAGAGCCGCCGTTTCTGTGAATATTTCCTTCTGAACGCGTTTGATTTTGGAACTGAGTGTCCAGACCAGCGTCAGGAGTACGGGAATTGCAAGGAGGTATACCACAGCAATCAACCAGTGAACCAGGAAGCCAAATATCGTGACGAAGACGATGCCCACCAGCGACAGGTACAACACGTTAATGACGACGTTGAGGAATTTTTCTGTATCGGCCCGGGCCTTCTGAAGCTTGCCCAGGGTTTCACCGCTGCGCTGATCTTCGAAGACGGCATATGGGAGTTCCAGGGAATGCCGGATTCCATCGGAATACATCTGGGCTCCCAGGCGTTGCGTGATGACGTTGGTGAAGTAGTCCTGGAAGTTCTTGGCAACTCGGGAAACAAAATTCACTCCAACCGAAGCCGCCAGCCACAGGCCGACGCCATAAATGTATTCCTGTTTCGTCAGCTTTTCGAATGGAGTGGCATAGTCATCGATGATGTGTCGGAATATGAATGGGTCGAGCAGAGAGAAGACCTGGTTGATGGTCGCAAGGACCAGCGTCAGGATGGCGAGTGGCCAGTAATGCTTGAGATAGGAAGAAAGCAGTTTCATGGGAATCTGATTTTAAGGAGATGAAAAATTAAATAATTGGAAAATTGGACGGATCGCCCCTCCTGGCCAGGAGGGGTGGCGCGAAGCGCCGGGGTGGTTGTTCTTGATCGACACATTTATTCTATCGACACTGATCCACCACCCCGTCTGCGGCTTCGCCGCAGCCACCCCTCCTGGCCAGGAGGGGCGATCCGTCCAAATTGTCTACTACTTCTTTTTCGCCGGCTTCCCTGCCGCCGCTTCTTCAATCGCGGCCTGGGCTGCGGCCAGCCGTGCGACCGGCACGCGATACGGCGAACAGCTCACATACGTCAATCCCACCCGATGACAGAATTTTACCGATTCCGGATCGCCGCCGTGCTCTCCGCAAATTCCCAACTTGATTCCGGGTCGCGTCTTGTTCCCCTTCTCCACCGCCATCTTCATCAGCAGCCCGACGCCGCCCTGATCGATGGTCGCAAAGGGATTCTTCTTCATGATCTCTTTCTCCGCATACGCATTCAGGAACGATCCCGAGTCGTCGCGGCTCATCCCGAGCGCCATCTGCGTGAGGTCGTTTGTCCCGAAGCTGAAGAACTCCGCCGTCTCGGCAATCTCATCGGCGGTCAACGCACCGCGCGGAACTTCAATCATCGTGCCGACCATATAGTTCAGCTTCGACTTTGTCTCCTTCATTACTTCCTTCGCGACGCGATGAACGACGTCCACCTGAAGATCGAGTTCCCTCTTGAACCCGACCAGCGGAATCATGATCTCCGGCTTCGCCTTGATTCCTTTCGCTTGAACGGCCGCGGCAGCTTCAAACACCGCGCGCGCCTGCATCTCGGAAATCTCCTCGTAGACCACGCCGAGCCGGCAGCCACGGAATCCAAGCATCGGATTGAACTCGTGCAGTTCCTTCACCCGCTGCTTGATGCGCTCCACCGGCACTCCCATCTTCCGCGCGAGCTCTTTCTGCGGCGCATCCTCGTGCGGCAGGAACTCGTGCAGCGGCGGATCCAGGAAACGGATTGTCGCGGGATGGCCCTGCAGCACCTTGAAGATTCCGATGAAGTCTTCGCGCTGATACGGCAGCAGCTTCGCCAACGCCTTCTTCCGATCCTCCAGCGATTCGGCAATGATCATCTCGCGCATCGCATCGATGCGCTCCCCTTCAAAGAACATATGCTCGGTTCGGCACAACCCAATTCCCGTCGCGCCAAACGCGACGGCATTCGCCGTCTGCTCCGGCGTGTCCGCGTTGGTTCGCACATCCATCCGCGTCGCCTTGCTGCACCAGTCCATCAACTGCTTGTATAAAAGGTAGGTCTTGCTTTCGCTCGGCTTGAGCGTCTTCTCCACCAGCACCTGCACGATCTCCGATGCCGCTGTCTTGATTTCGCCCGCGTAGACCTCGCCCGCCGTACCATCGATCGAAAGGAAGTCCCCTTCCTTATACGTGCGACCCTGAACCGATGCGGTTCGCGCCGTGTAGTCGATCTGCAATTCGGATGCTCCGCACACGCAGACCTTACCCATCTGGCGTGCAACCAGCGCCGCGTGCGAACTCACTCCGCCCTTCGCCGTCAGAATTCCCTCCGCCGCAATCATGCCGCGCAGATCTTCCGGCGACGTTTCATTGCGCACGAGAAGCACGGTCTCGCCCCTCTCCGCAGCGGCCACCGCGCGTTCGGCATTCAAGTAGATCTTCCCAGACGCCGCGCCAGGCCCGGCCGGCAGTCCTTTTGCAATCACCTGCGCCGCCTTCACGGCCTTGCGATCGAAGATCGGCGCCAGGATCTGATCCAACTGATCGGCCGGAACGCGCATCACGGCGGTCTTCCAGTCGATCAATTTCTCCTTTTCCATTTCCACTGCAAACCTTACGGCGGCGAAACCCGTCCGCTTCCCGTTACGCGTCTGAAGCATGAAGAGCTTTCCGTCCTGAATCGTGAACTCAAAATCCTGGACGTCCTTGAAGTGTTTCTCCAGCGTCGCGCGGACCTTCTCCAGTTCTGCAAACGGCTTCGGCAAATGCTTCTTGAGAGCCGCCACCGGTTCGGGAGTTCGCACGCCGGCTACCACGTCTTCGCCTTGCGCATTGATCAGGAACTCACCGTAAAACACTTTCTCTCCGGTCGCGGGGTCTCGCGTAAACGCAACGCCGGATCCGGATGTTTCGCCGGTGTTTCCGTAAACCATGGCCTGGATGTTCACTGCCGTGCCCCACTCGGAAGGAATGTTGTACTTGCGGCGATAGACAATCGCTCGATCGTTCATCCACGACCCGAACACCGCTCCGGTCGCGCCCTCGAGTTGCTTCCACGGATCGACCGGGAAGGCCTTGCCGGTGCGCTCGTGAATGAGTGCCTTGAAACGGATGACGAGTTGCTTCAAATCATCCACGGTCAATTTCGTATCTTCGATCTCGGAGTTGTAGAGGTCGTGCTTGAGTTTGTGAATCGCGACTTCAAACGGCTCGTGATCTTCGGAAGGCGCTTTCTGAACTCCCATCACCACGTCGCCATACATCTGAATGAATCGTCGATAGCAGTCCCACGCGAAACGCTCATTCTTCGTGGCCGCGGCAAGCGAGAGCACCGTGTCATCGTTCAATCCGAGGTTCAGGATGGTGTCCATCATGCCGGGCATGGAGTCCCGTGCACCGGACCGAACGGATACGAGCAACGGCATCTTTTTCGTGTCGCCGAGTTTCGTGCCCATAATCTTCTCAATTCCGGCCATCCCGGCTTTGGTTTGAGCATCGAGTGCCTTCGGATAGGTCCGCTTGTTCGCGTAGTAATACGTGCAGACTTCCGTCGTGACCGTGAAACCCGGAGGCACCGGCAGACCGATGCGGCTCATCTCCGCGAGGTTCGCGCCCTTGCCTCCAAGCAGCGCCTTCATGGAGCCGTTGCCATCCGCCTTGCCTTTGCCGAAACTATAAACGTACTTCGCCATGTCTAAAATTCCCCTTAATGAACTCGCCTAACTCTTATTGACCACGATCTCGGAAATGTCCGCAACACGCGAGAACGTCGCGAACAGACTGCCGAGCAGCAACAGCCTGCGTTTCCGTACCGACAGATCCTGGTGCATCACCATGATCTTTTCGAAAAATTGATCGATGACCGGGCGTCCCCCCGCCATCGTCTCCAGTATCTTGAAATATTTCCGCCCGCGTTCGAGCTTTCCTATCTTCTCTTTTGCGTTATTTAAAAATTCCAGAAGACTGGCCTCGGCGGGTTCGAGTCCTTCGATAGCGATCTCCTCCAGCGCTCCTTCCGCTGCGGCCTGGTCCGCCTGCTTCAAAATGTTTTTGATGCGCTTGAAGGCCATCGACACGGCTTCAAAATCCGCACTCGATCGTATGCGTTGAATCGCAGCCGCGCGATCGAGAGTCTCTGAAGGATCATCGCAGCCGATTGCGGTCACCGCGTTGATCTCGTCGTATGCAAATCCCCGCTGACTGAGAATGAATCGCAGACGGTCTTCATAGAACTGCTTCAGCTGCGGAGTAAAACCTTCACCTGCCGCCTTCGCCATCGAAAACGGCAGTTTGTGATCGAGCAGCACCTTGATCACGCCCTGCATGGAGCGGCGCAGTCCCAGCGGATCTTCCGACCCTGTCGGAATCAAGCCGACGGAAAAGCAGCCAAGCACGGTATCGAGTTTGTCGGAAATGGAAAGCACCGCGCCGGACTTTGTCTCCGGTGAACGATCCTCCATGCTCTGCGGCTTGTACTGATCGTAGATCGCACGCCACACGTCTTCCGGCGCGCCGTCGTGCTTCGCGTAGAGTCCGCCGACGATTCCCTGCAGATCCGTGAATTCGCGAACCATGTCGGCCGTGAGATCACTCTTGCTCCATTGAACTGCCTTCTCCAGCGCCGCCTTGTCGACCTTCGCCTTCGTGAGCGTATTGATCTTTTTGGAAAGCCTTGCGACGCGCTTCACCTTGTCCGCATACGTACCGAGCTTCTCCTGGAACACGATGGACTTCAGCCGCGGACGCCGATCCTCCAGCGTCTGCTTCCGGTCGACCTCCCAGAAGAACATCGCATCGGTGAGACGTGCGCGCAGCACGCGCTCATGCCCCTTGCGGATCAGCCCCTTCGAATCGCTCGCGGTGTTCATCACGGCCAGGAAGTATGGCATCAGCTTTCCGTGCTCGTCCTCCACGGCAAAGTACTTCTGATGTTCCTTCATCACCGTAATCAGAATTTCGCGCGGCAACTCCAGGAAGCGATCTTCGAAACGGCCGCGCACAATGGTCGGATATTCGTTGATGTAGACCACTTCCTCAAGCAGTTTCTCATCGCCGATGATCCGGCCGTTGAGCCTGCCTGCTTCCTCATTTAATTCCAGTTCAATCTTCTTTCGCCGGTCTTCCTGGGACACGATGACGAAATTCTTTTCGAGCTTCTCGACGAAGTCGTCATACGAACCCACTTCCACACGGCCCGAACCGAGAATGCGATGCCCTTCGGAGTATCCGGCGGATTGAACGCCGAACAGTTCCATGGGAATGCGCTGTTCGCCGAAGCGCGAGATGATCCAGCGCAGGGGTCGCGAGAATCGCAGCGATGGATCCATCCAGATCATCATCTTCGGAAATGTCATGGCCCGGACGATCGCCGGCAGTCCCTTCGCCAGAATGTCGGCTGCCGATCCACCTTCAATCGTGGACTCGATGCCGTAGTACTCGCCCTTGTCCGTCGCAAATTTCTGGAGCGCGTCGATGGCAACGTTGTTCTTCTTCGCAAATCCAACCAGCGGAGGCGCCGGCTGTCCATCCTTGAAGGCGATCGAGGCGGGCGGCCCCATGATGCGCTCATTGCGCGATTCCTGACGCTCGGCCAAAGCCGGAACGCGAACCACAAAGCGTCGGGCCGAACCGATGGCTTCGACGCGATCGTAGGTGAGTTTCTCTTCCTGAAGCAGTTTCTCGACGCGGTCTCGCAGATCGTTCAGTGAACGCGCCATCGTGCGCGCGGGAATTTCTTCGCAACCGATCTCCATGTAAAACTCAGACGGCATGCGAGGCCTCCTTGCCGGTGTCCGTTTTCAGTAACGGATAGCCTTGCTGCTTCCGGCTTTCCACGTAGGCCTTTGCCACCGCCACTGCAAGCGACCGCACCCGACCGATAATCTGTGCGCGCTCGGTCACACTGATGGCGCCACGCGCATCGAGAACGTTGAAGGTGTGCGAACACTTCAAACAGCATTCGTAGGCGGCGAGAACGAGGCCCTCCTTCATCAGCCGCTGCGATTCCCTTTCCCAGTCGTTGAACATCCGGAAGTACATGGCCGTGTCGGCCGATTCGAAGTAGTACTTCGAGAACTCGTACTCGTCGCGATGTCGCACTTCGCGGTACGTCACTTCGTTGTTCCAGGGCAGGTCGTAGACGTTGTCGACGTCGTTCAGGAACATGCAGATGCGTTCGAGGCCGTAGGTGATCTCGCCGGAAATCGGAAACAAGTCCAGACCGCCGGCCTGCTGGAAATAGGTGAACTGCGTAATCTCCTGACCGTCGAGCATCACCTGCCAGCCCACGCCCCACGCCCCGAGGGTGGGTGCTTCCCAGTTGTCTTCCTCGAACTTGATGTCGTGTTCCTTGAGATTGATTCCCATCGCCGTGAGCGATTCCAGGTAGATGTTCTGGATGTCGGCCGGAGGCGGTTTCAGAATCACCTGCATCTGGTGATGCTTTTCCAGTCGATTGGGGTTTTCTCCGTAGCGGCCGTCGGCGGGACGGCGGGACGGCTCGACGTAGGCGACCTTGTAAGGTTCGGGACCGAGCACTCGAAGAAACGTTTCCGGATGCATGGTGCCGGCGCCGACTTCGACGTCGTAGGGTTGCTGCAGCACGCAGCCTCGTTGTCCCCAGAAGTTCAGCAGCGATTGGACGAGATCTTGATAATTCAACATTAAATCAACGTTCTAAATAATGGCGAATCCAGTATTGATTCAGTTCGTGCAGGTCCCGGGTTCCCTTTTCGAGCCCACCGAGAATTCCCTGCACCATTTCACCTTCAAGGCGATTCCGTAAAACCCATCGAAGCACCACCGGCACTTCCGGATGAATCGCAACGCCTTCGCGATGCTCGCAATTGACGCAGATCACGGCCTGCAGCCCCATTGCCAGATGCCGGTCTTCACCGGCTTCGATGGTTCGCCCGCAAACCGAACACATGAACAGGTCGGGAAACATCCCGGCCAGTCGAAGCATCCAGACTTCGAAGTAACAGGCCGCCGCGGGCAGCGGACAGTCGCGTTCGATGGCTTCCAGCGTCATGCGTGCCAATCGGTACACCGCATCGTGCGGTTGATGCTCCGGCAGAAACTTATCGAGCAGTTCCACCAGCTGCGCCGCAAACACGGCGCGGTCGTAGTCCGCAAACAAACCCATCGGCGAATTCAGAAGTTCCGCCGACTGGATTCTCACCAGTTCCCGGTTTTCCTTCTCGAAAAACATCAGACGGGAATGCGCCAGCGGTTCCAGGGAAGCGCCGAACCGATTCTTCATCCGGCGGGCGCCATTGGCCGCTCCGCGGACCTTGCCAAAATCGCGGCTGAAGAACACCACGATCCGATCCGCCTCCCCCAGCGGATACGTTTTCAAAATAATCGAGTCGCTCTGGTGGAGAGGCATTCTGCATTTACCGGACCATGAAACTTAACACGTTGGAAGCGGTCCGCGCCATGGGGTTGGAGGGAATGCTTTGGAACAAATCCCTCTCCCGAAGGGAGAGGGTGGCTCGAAGAGCCGGGTGAGGGGTACAAAATAGATGTACCCCTCACCCGCCGCTTCGCGGCACCCTCTCCCGTCGGGAGAGGGATTCGCTTCAAAAGTTTCTCTCAACCTTTTATGCTTCGAATTGGTCCTAATACTGTGAAATACCTTTTCCTCCTCACCGCGCTCCTCATTACCCAGCTGGCGCCGCCCCGCGCGAATGGCGCCATCGAAGGCACGGTGGAGGATTCCATCACCATGCTGCCTCTTCCGAATGCGCCGATCACAGTGACCGCCGGCACTCTCCAGATCGACTCGATCAGCGATCAGTCCGGCCGCTTTTTGATTCCCAACGTCGCGCCGGGTCCATATGTGGCCACTGCGAAACTGGATGGCTATTCCGAACCGGCAAAGACGGTGATCGTCATCGAAGGTCAGATCAGCCACGTGAACCTGACGATGGTCCCCTCCGCCATCATCAGCGGAAGCGTTTTCGACGATAGTGGAGCACCTCTTGTCGATGCCGCCGTTCAGGTGATGCGCGTGACATACCGCAACGGAATCCCGACGACAGACACTGCCGGCTCTCAAGCCTCCGACGGCAGCGGCGGCTATCGCATCACCGGACTTCGGCCCGGGGATTACTACGTTGCGGCCGCGCCAAAGCCATCGACTGGAACTGCGCCGGCCACGGCCTCGCTGGTTCGGACTTTCTCACCGAGCGGTCTGGACCTGTCGCAGGCATCGGTGATCCGTCTTCGTGCCGGCGAAGAAATGTCGGGCGTCAACGTCCGGCTTGAAAAAGCCAACTTATTCCGAATATCGGGACAAGTCTCCAGCGCGTTACCCGATATCGATACACGAAGCGGCGCAATGTCGACCGTCACGCTCCTGCCTCGAGCGAGTGCATTGCAGGACAACGGCTTCTCGCGTTCGGGGTCGGTTTCCATGGCCAGTCCAGTCAACGGACGCTTTGAGCTCGCAAATGTTTTTCCAGGCGTGTACGACCTCTACGCCAGTTTGCCCGACAGCCGCGGGTACGGAGGCTCGTACGGAAGAACAACCGTCACCGTCAGCGGAGATCAGGAAGGTGTGATCGTCAACGTGCACCGTGGCGTGGACGTTCGAGGAACAGTGACCGTCGACGGAGGAACTTCGCCATCCATTAATAGTGTTCGGATTTCTCTCCTGGCTGAGGACAGCGCGTCCCGTCTTGCCGGGTACCAGCAGCTTGCCCGGTTTCAACCCACGATTGATCCAAATGGAGCGTTCACGATTCCCACCGTGCCGGAAGGCCAGTACCGTATCCAGGTCGCGTTCGCTCCGCCGACCATCGCGCAACCGGCGCAGCCGGCGCCAGTTCGCAATCGATCCCTGGATCCCTTTGCGCCGGATCCAACGCCGCCACCGGCGCTGGTCACCGTGCCTTTGGCCGGAGCGCCGCTGGGACCGAACGCGTATGTGGCCGAGATTCTGCAGGGTGGAATGACAGTCTTCAACACCGGGATTTTCGTGGGCACGCAGTCATTTGATCCGCTGGACGTGAAGGTGCGAACCGATGGCGGCAGCGTGAGTGGAATCGTACTGGATGGGAAACTGATTCCGTTTGGAGGAGCAACCGTCGCGCTCGCGCCTCTGGTGCAGCACCGCCAAAACCCCGCGTTATATCGCGTGGCGGTGACGGATGAAACGGGAAGCTTTTCGATGTCTGGCATTCGCCCGGGCGAGTACAAGCTGCTTGCGTGGGACTCCATCCCGCCCGGTGCGTATATGAACGCGGAGTTTCTCAGCAACTATGCGGATAAGGAGTATCCCGTGACGGTCTCCGCAAACATTCAGGTCCAGACAAAACTGACCGTGATTACACAAAGGTAGGTTCCAAGTGAGAAAACTATGGATGTTCATCGTCATGTTTGGGTTCGTGGCCGCATCAACCGGTATTGCGCGCGCTCAGGGAGGCAATTTATTTGTCGGGTATTCCTTCGAGCAGGACAATGTGCAATCCGGGGTGGGACTCCACGGTTATAACGCGACCGGAACTTTCAATCTGACTCCCAATGTTGCGATTGAGGCAAATTTCGCCGGACACCACGGCAACACCATCACGTTCTCTCAAAGCGCGCCTGCCGGTGCCATCACGCACAAGGACGATATATTTACTTATGTGTTCGGCCCCAAGCTCACCCATGTGATTGGACCCGACAAAAATTTCGAACTGTTCACACACTTCCTGATTGGAGGATCGAACGTTCATTCCAGTTCTCAGAACAGCGGCGCTTTTGGCGGGGCAAGCAGTTCCGCCAGCGGGTCGGGTTTTGCGTTTGTGGCAGGAGGAGGTCTCGATTGGTTTCGTGGAACGTGGGGGATTCGGCTATTCGAAGCCGATTTTGTCCGGACGTCGGACATTACCATGACGTCCGGATGCGGAGGTTCATGCGTGCAGAAAGTCACCGGCGATTCCGCCAATAACTTCCGATTCTCCACTGGTCTGCTGCTGCACTGGGGCAACTGAGGTCGGGGAACGGGACGGAGGAAGCGGATCGCCCCTCCTGGACAGGAGGGGTGGCGCGAAGCGCCGGGGTGGTTGTTCTAGAACTTGAACAACCACCCCGGCTGCGCCGACCTTCGAATTATTCCAGGCCGGTGACCGCCAAGTCGATGGGATGTTCGATGCTGAGCTTCAGCGGAAACTCGCGCTTTTCGCCCGGCTTCATGCTGATACGCCACACCAGCTTTCCGTCTTCCTCACGCGTGACCTCTTTCCCGAGGTCCTTCTCCTGAGGTGTCAGCAGCTTCACGACGATCTTTTCATCGCGCGACACCGGCGTCGGTTCCTTGAACGCAACCTGCTCCACCGTCTTTTTGTTATTCGTAATCGTGACGAGAATCTCGTACGTCGTGCGCTTCGTTTTGCTGGTCAGGCCCGTATCATCCGTGAACCGATTCACCAACCGGCGCTTCACCGCAATGCCGTCATCGACACCCAGTGCCAGATCGAATTTTTCGCCAGGCATGACAGTCTTCAGGCTACTCGCCGCGACGAACGTATCATCCAGAAATGTATTCATCGGACCGGCGAGCAAGGGATACTCGGAAGTATTGGTCGCGTTCGCATTGAGAAATGCCGCTTCGAGCATCTTCGGCGTGGATTGATACTGGAGCGTCGCCGCCAGGCGGCCCACGTTGATCGCCACCTTCTGAGTGGTGTTGTTGCCCGGAACGCTCACATTGACGGGAATCTTGAACGTCGCGCTCGTCGCACCGGCCTCGACGTCGGCGAACAGCACTCCGGCCTCGCTTTTCGCTAAGGAATCAGCGGCGAACAACCCGTCCCGGGTCTGACTGAACTCCTGGTTTGCCGCCGGCGCTGCTGCACCTCCCCGACCCCCACCCCCACCGCCCCGTCCAGCCAATGGGACTGGAGTCGGAGCCGCCGGCCGCGCGATATCGGTAATCCACGCACGCAATTCGGGAGCCCCACCGCCGACGTTTGGCCGTGCGGTCGAAAGAGTCAGCACGACATTGTTCCAGTCCTCGCCTGTTCCATTCCGTACAATCCCATAGTACGAAAGCTCCACCGCACGATCCGCGCTCCGAAGCCGCGCGTCATACGAGGGCGTCCATCCCGCACTCGGAACTGCGTATTGAAGCGCCACGTCGAGTTGCCCCGGTGTCGTCAGGCTCAAGCGAATCGTGATGGTCTTCGACTGCCGACCACGTGCCCCCCGCAGCTGATTCAGCTGTTGTTCCAGCGCGGTCTGCTTCGCCTGCAACGGTTCGCGATCCATATCCAGCTTCTGCTGTTCGGCATTGATCTTTCCCAAAGTCTCCTCCGAATACGCGAAAAGCTTCTGCCATTCATCCAGCGTTGGCCGGGCCGCGGCACCGGTAGTTCCCGCAGGGCCAGCCGTCGTGGACGCCTGCAGCATGCGTTGCACGTACGCGCGCTGCTCTTCGAGCACTTTTCCACGGTCATCCAACACGCGTCGCTGCCGCTGCAGATCCTTGATCTGAGTTTCCAGGTCCTTCACCTGCTGATTCGATGTCGCTTCGGCAAAAACATTCTGAGCGCTGACATCCAGAATCGTTGCTCCGGCAACGCCTCGCCCGGAAGCTTGCAGCGATTGATCCAACAGCGCCGCAGGCAGGTTTTCAAAACTGAGCACCTGCTCTCCGGCCGCAAGCTGTGTCGTTGCGGTCCGCGTGACGATGGCGCGGTCGCGGTAGACCGTCACGGCACTGATTCGGGACTTGGCCGTCTCCGCGGAGAGCCCTGCCGGGAACGACACAAAAAGTATCGTCAGGAACAAAACGAATGATTTGGTATTCATGGTGGATCGCTGCCTCCAGTTCGCCGGGGTCTATTGCCTCTATATCAGTTTACGTGCGGGACAAGTTTCTATTAGAAAGCATGGCGATGCGGGTAAAAATTTGTTAACTGCCCAATACCGGGACCACATCTGGGATTCGTATAACAAATACTCGTCCGCCATAGGCCGTCCCGAACTCATTATGGGCCTGGAGGACTAATGCGAACCTTGAAAGCAAAGACACCGACTGCCACAGGCCCCATTCCCGTATGGTGCAGCAGCTGCTTCATTCGAATTGCTCCATACGACGTGAAAACCGTTCACCACGGCAAGGACTACCACCGCACCTGCTTCGCGAAAATACGCGGGGCATCCCGGGCAGGAAAAAAGTAACCGTTATTTGCTGAAGGCCATCTTCGCAAATGCGCTTGCGGCATGCGAGTGGCTGTCAGTACGGCGGCGTGCCAGCCACAGTGTGCGTTGATACTGGAACCCGTCGAAGGCAATGCGCGCCAGCTCGCCCCGCCGGATCTCGTCCTGAACGCACATCTGGGGAATAAACCCGATACCCAGATTCATCGCAATCAGCTTCTTGATCGTTTCGATCATCGCCACTTCCATCACAATATTAAGCGGCGTGTTCGACGCACGAAACGCCTCGATCACCTTGAGTCGCGACGGCGAAGCGACGGTATGCGCGATGAACGCTTCATTGCCCAGATCGGCAAACTTCACTTTTTTCTTCTTCGCCAGCTCGTGGCTCGGACTGGCAACCAGGATCAACTCGTCATTCATCACCGGCAACGCTTCCACGTCTTTCTCCTCCGGACTGAACGAAATCAGGGCAAGGTCCACGATGTGCTCGCGGATATCGTGGATCAGCTGCATTGAATTCTGCCGCGTGACTTCGATGCGGACCTTGGGATGTTTTTTTCGAAACACTTCAATCAGCCGCGGAAGCAGATACACTCCTGCGCTTTCATTGGCGCCAATGCGAACGCGGCCCTGCTCCAGGCTGTGCAGCTCACGGATTTCGGAAAGCGCTTCCTCCCGGAGACCGAGCAGCCGCTTGGCCTTCGCGTAAAGCAATTCGCCCGATGCCGTCAGGATGTATGCGCCGCGGTTGGCGCGATCGAACAGCGGAGCTCCAATCTCCGATTCGAGCTTGGCGAGCGCCATGCTCACCGCCGGCTGTGTCCGGAAGACGCGCTCGGCCGCGCGTTTCGGTCCGCGAGCTTCCGCGGTGGCAACAAACATCTCCAGCTGCATCAGATCCATGAAGGGCAGCTTAGCATTTTCGGTCAAAACGAGGGAGAATCAGGCATGAGCCGTACGCTGCATCGCCTGATCGGAATCACGATGGCGATTCCATTGTTTCTCTGGATCGTCACCGGCATTCTCTTCAATGTGAAGTACCGCTATGCCGAAGCCTACGAACCGATCGCCCTGAAAACCGCCTCGACGAGTGAAACGTGGCGGGGAGCGGTGGTATCGCCTGGTGAGCTGGTCTCATCCGGAAGACTGGATGCTGCGGGACGGATTTCGTTGTTCATGCATCCGTCGAAAACTCCGGCCTATGCCGGAGTCCGCAACGGAATGCCGGTGGCGGTGAATGCCGTAACGGGCGAAGACATTTCAGAAGCGACAGACGAGGAATTGAAACACTGGGCGGATGACGCCGTCGGACTGTCGCCGAATGCGGCCCGATACGGCGCGATTGTGAACCACAGCAGTGGCAAACGGGTTTCCGCTCTGTCCGGCGTAGAAGATCCCGCAATCGTTTTTGAGTACTCGGAGGGAAAGACTGTCACCGTCGACCGGCTCACCGGTGAGATGTCTCAGACGGGAACGATCAATGACTGGATCGACTGGACCTACCGCGTTCATTACCTGCAATGGACGCCGTGGCGGTGGGTCAATGTCACGCTGGTGATCTTTGCCGTGCCGCTCACGCTGGGACTTGCGTTTTCCGGACTGTGGCTGGCATTCGGTCCGCGCGGTGGTTATTCCGGCCGTCGCCCGAATTCTTTTTACTGAGGGCTACTTCTTCGGATTCACCACGGTCTGAAACTTCTCATACGCTCCCGGCGCATTCGCGTTCATCCAATGCACGTATTTCTCCGAGGCCTTCTCCAGATTTCGGAAGAATAACGGGTTGCTCCGCGACGTCCGGAAATCCCCGACGATGCCCTTCACGCGTTCCCACACCAGCAGCATTTCCGCGCTGTTTTCGAAGAACAGCTCTTCATGCAGCACGCCGCGCACGACAAACGATGCGGCCATTTCCCAGTACGACGTCACCATTCGGAAGTAGGCATTCGCATCCGTGCCCGGAGGAAATTTCTCCATGACTTCGGCAAGTGACTCCACTTTGAAGTTGGCGACAAACCACGCGCGCGCCGTCCGCATGCGTTCTTCGCGCCGCATTTCGTAAAGTCTGAGAACCAGTTCGGCATCCTGATACGTCGCCTGTGGCATTGTCACTTCTATATCTCCCGGGTCCGCTGCGATTTGGAAGCCACTTCACGGACCTCCTTGAGTTCTTCTTCCAGTTTTGCAATCTGTTTGCGAGTGCGCCGCCGCTCCTCTTCCCACTCTTCGGATTCGTCCTGATAGCGACGCTCGTTTCGAGTCTTCAGGCGGTTGACCTCTTCGAGCCGCCGGTCGTACTCCGCCTGGAGTTCGGCCGCCACCTGCTTCTTCACCGCATCCTTCGCAGACGGAATCGCTTTCTCGAGCTGACTGATTCGAACCGTACTGCGCTGGCGCTCCTCCGACAACTGCGACGCCAACATCGCCACTTCATGATGCAGACGTTCGCGTTCCCGCGTGGCCGAAGCCAGCTGAGGTTCGTATTGTCCGCGAATTTCATCCATGATCTGACCGCGAATGTCTTCCATGGAATGCTGCAGATCGCGCTCGGCTTTCTTCGCGCGGATCAGAAGCTGCTGCCGTTCGGTGTCCCACGCCAGCTTCGCCGCTTCGAAGTCTCTCTCCAGTTGTGCGGCCGAGTTTCCCGCTCCCGACGAACCCGCCGGCAGCTTGCCGAGTTTCTCCAGCAACGCGCGTTTTGCCGCGGCTTTCTCCGGACTATCGACGATCCCGGCGACCTTCTTCAGCCGTTCGATCTCGAGGTGAAGTCGCCGCCGTTCGGATTCCCACTGCATTTCCCAATCCTGTCGGGCGGTGACCAGACGCGACTCCACTTTTTCACGTACAGCCAGTGCGAACCGCGAGGGATTGTTCGACTGCTCCATGGACTCGATGGCCGAACGCTGCAGCGCCGCCATCTGCCCTCTCATCTGCTCTCGATCGGATTCCCATCGGGCCTGAGCGGAAGTCATATCCTGCTCGATCCGCTGTCGCGCGCGCAGGGCTTCTTCGAGATGAAATCGCATCTCGGCCTGAAGATCGCTGGCCACTTCGGTGCGCGCGACTTCCTTGGCACGTTCCATGGTTTCGCTCAGCTTGTCGAGCTCGGTGATATACCGCCGTCTTTCATTGCGCCACAATTCGCGGGCGGCCTCGAACTCATGTTCGACGACTTCCTGGCGCCGTTTGGCTTCCTTGAGCTTCCGTTCATACTGCGCCTGGACTTCGTCGATCAGCTGATCGTTGGAACTGGCCGACCAGGCCACCGCATATATATTGATGGGTTCGACACGGCCTCTCATGCTCGTGTGCCCCATCCGGGCGCATTGAACGCCGATTTTTTTCGCGGCGCCCATCAGGTCTTCGGTGATGAGGATCTGATCGGGCTCGGCCTGGTTCTGCACGCGAGAGGCGACGTTGACGACGTCGCCGTAGATGTCGTTGTCTTTGACAATGCAGGGACCGGAATGAAGTCCGACTTTGATATGGATGTGCTCCTCGAATGGCTGGCCGATGCGATCGCCCTCGAGAACGCGTTGCATGGCGATCGCTCCCTGAACCGCGCCTTTGGGTTCTTCGAACACGGCCATGATGGCATCGCCGATGGTCTTTACCACACGGCCGCCGCATTCTTCGATGACGGGAAACAACATTGCATTGTGACGCTGAACCATGGCGAGGCCCTGCGCATCACCGAACTTTTCAAAGTAGGCCGTGGATCCTTTGATATCGCTGAAGAGAACTGCAACGGGAGTTCGAACACCGTCGGGCTGCTGCTCGGCCGCATCCTGGTCTTCAAGCAGCTTTTTGATTCTGTCCTTTTCCATCTATTCCCCGTTTAGAATCCCGCCCAGACCGCCAAGTATCGATCCCTGCTCGTGACCCCGCCCGGTCAGGCCGGGAACTGCAGCAATAATCCGGTTCGCCATTCGGCTCAACGGGAGCGATTGCAGCCAGATTTTACCGGGCCCGCGAAGCGTGGCAAAAAACAACCCCTCTCCACCGAAAAGCGCAGTCTTGATCTTGCCGATGTACTGGATATCGTACTGGACGGTCGGCTGAAACGCCACGATGCACCCGGTATCGATGCGCAATGTTTCGCCGGCAGCCAGAGTACGTTCCATCAGGCATCCGCCGGCGTGAACGAAGGCATATCCATCGCCCTGAAGCCGCTCCATGATGAAACCCTCGCCGCCGAACAATCCCACGCCAAGCTTGCGCTGAAATGCGATGCCGATCGACACGCCTTTGGCCGCTGCAAGAAACGAGTCCTTTTGGGTGATCAGTTCCCCGCCGATCTGCGAAAGCTGGACGGGAATGATCTTTCCCGGATACGGCGCGCCGAATGCGACCTTGCGTTTGCCCGAACTCTGATTCATGAACACGGTCATGAAAAGAGATTCGCCCATCAGCAGCCGCTTGCCGGCGCCCATGAGTGCATCCATGAAGCCGCGCTGAGCGGAGCTGCCATCGCCGAAAATGGTTTCCATGCCGACGCCGTCTTCCATGTACATCATGGCGCCGGCCTCGGCGAGTGCGGCTTCGCCGGGATCCAGCTCCACTTCCACGTACTGCATGTCATCCCCGTAGATCTTGTAGTCGATAACGTCCATCGCCGGCATGGCCACCTCCAGACGGGAATCATACCGTAGAGGCGCTATACTGCTCTCACCCTTTGCGTTTTTGGGAGTTAGGGAGTTATGGGGACAGACCCCTCAACCCCCTAATTCGTGGAGGGATCATGCCAAGATTGCCCCGTGTTGCTATACCGGATTATCCCCATCATGTAACTCATCGCGGAAATCGCAGGACGAATGTCTTTCGGGATGAAATGGATCACCATGTCTACCTGAAGTTGCTCGTCAAAGCTTGCACCACATTCGCAGTAAAAATCTGGGCATACTGCCTGATGGACAATCACGTCCACCTCATAGCAGTTCCGAAGCGGCCTGATTCCCTAAGCAAGGCGCTGCAGGAAGCTCACGGCGACTACGCGGAGTACTTCAATGCGAAATATCAGAAGTCCGGTCACCTGTGGCAAGGGCGATTCAAGAATGCCGTGATGGATATCTCCCACCTTTGGAATGGCGTTCGCTACGTGGAGCGCAATCCGGTTCGTGCGGGCATCGTCGTGCGAGCTCAGGACTTTCGCTGGTCCAGTGCTGCATCACATTGCGGTCTGCGCCCCGATCGAGTTCTTTCGAGCGATCTCCCGCTGATTGAGGAAATCTCCGACTGGAGTGCCTGGCTGAGCGAGCCGGAGGAGGAAGAAGCCCTCAACTTCATTCGGCAGCGAACGCATAGCGGTCGACCTTGTGCCGAGGATGATTCTATCCGGTCCATGGAAGCTCTCCTGGGGCGCAAGCTGCTTCGTCGAAAGCCCGGTCCGGAGAAGAAGGTAAAGCCTTCACAGGATGGGAATGAACAACTTCTCTTGCCAGAGAGTTAGGGGATTGAGGGGTCTGTCCCCATAACTCCCTAACTCCGGTATGCTCTGGAAGTGAATTGCGATGTGATTGTGGTGGGGGCGGGGGCGGCGGGAATGATGTGCGCGATCGAGGCGGGGAAGCGGGGACGAAGCGTGGTTGTCCTCGAGCGGAACGATGCGTTTGGGAAGAAGATTCGGATCTCCGGTGGAGGGAGGTGCAATTTTACGAATATTCACACTGCGCCGGAGAACTTCATCTGCGGGAATAAGCACTTTCACAAATCGGCGCTGGCGGGATACACGCCAGCCGATTTCATTGCGCTGGTGGAGAAGCATCGCATCAAGTATCACGAAAAGAAACTTGGACAGCTGTTCTGCGATGGAACGTCCGACGAGATCTTGAACATGCTTCGAAAAGAAGCGGAAAAGGCGAAGGTCCAGGTTCAGACCAACTGCAGCGTGAGCTCGATTCGAAGGAAAGAACGTTTTCTGATTGAGACCAATAAAGAATCACTCACCTGCGAATCCCTCGTCATCGCCACAGGCGGGCTATCCATTCCGCGCATTGGCGCGACCAGCTTTGGTCACGCCATCGCCAAACAGTTCGGGCTGCGCGTCACTGAGCTTCGTCCCGGACTGGTACCTCTGCTCGCAGGGCCCTGGCCGGAGCTCAGCGGCGTCTCGCTGGATGCCAACGTTTCATTCCACGACGCGACGTTTCACGAAAAGATTCTCTTCACGCATCGCGGACTCAGTGGCCCGGCGATTCTGCAAATCTCCTCGTACTGGAAGCCCGGCGAAGAGATAACGATCCAACCCTTGCCGCCACTGCCGCGACGCTTTTCTCAAATCTGGAAAGGCCCGGAATGGAAGCTCACACCGACCGGCACCGAAGGTTATGCAAAGGCGGAAGTCACTGTCGGCGGCGTCGACACGAATGAACTCTCCTCCAAAACAATGGAGTCCCGGCGCGTGCCGGGCCTCTATTTTATCGGAGAAGTTGTCGATGTCACCGGACAGCTCGGCGGCTTTAACTTCCAGTGGGCCTGGGCCTCCGGATTCGCCGCCGGTCAGTCGGTGTAGATCGCTATCTTTTATTCTGCTGGAGAATCTTCTTCCGTAACCGGATCGATTTCGGCGTGATTTCCACCAATTCATCGTCGCGGATGAATTCAATCGCCTGCTCCAGATTCAACATTCTCGGAGACACCAGCCGGATGGCTTCATCCGCCGTGGACGAGCGCATGTTCGTGAGTTTCTTTTCCTTCACGATGTTCACGTCCATATCCTGGTCGCGAGCGTTTTCGCCGATGATCATGCCCTCGTAAACTTCCGTCCCAGGCGAAATCAGGATCTCTCCGCGCTCCTGCAGGTTCCAGATCGCAAACGATGTCGACTTCCCTGCCCGATCCGCCACCAGCGAACCCTGGGGTCGCGTCGCAATATCGCCCTGCCATGGCGTGTATCCGTTAAACAGGGTATTGATGATCGCCGTCCCTCGCGTGTCCGTCAAAATCGCGCTGCGCAATCCAATCAATCCGCGAGTCGGTATATCGAACTCCAGCCGCACGCGGCCGGACCCGTGATTCACCATTTTCTTGATCTTGCCTTTTCGTGGGCCAAGCTTCTCGATCACGACGCCCATGTACATCTCCGGGCAATCGACGATCAGCATTTCCAATGGCTCGTGAACGACTCCGTCGATCTCTTTCGAGAGAATCTCCGGCTTGCCGACCATCAACTCGAATCCCTCGCGACGCATCGTCTCGATCAGGATGGCGAGTTGCAATTCCCCTCGTCCCATGACGCGGAACGATTCCGGCCCGCCGGCAGGTTCCACGCGAATCGAAACGTTCGTCAGCAGTTCCTTGTCGAGCCGCTCGCGCAGATTGCGCGAGGTCACAAACTGTCCCTCACGTCCCGCGAATGGCGACGTGTTGATCGTGAAGATAATTGCTATCGTCGGCTCGTCGATCTGGATTTTCGCAAGGGCCTTCGGATTTTCCGCGCTGGTGATCGTTTCACCAATGCTGATGCCTTCGACACCGGCAATGGCCAGAATATCTCCTGGAATACCAGTCGTTTCGTCCACCCGCTTCAATCCTTCGAACGAATACAGTTTCGTGATCTTCGTCTTCTGCATCGAACCGTCGAGCTTCATGATCGCGACTTCTTCGCCAATCTTTAGCGTTCCATTAAACACGCGCCCGATGGCGAGGCGTCCCAGATACTCGCTGTAGTCCAGGTTGGCCACCAGGAACTGAAGGATCTCCGTTGGTTCTCCCTTCGGGTGCGGGATGTGCTTCACGATGGCTTCAAACAACGGCTGCAGCGTGTCCGACTCTTCTTCCAGTGTGTTTTTCGCAAGGCCGGCCCGCGCATTGGAGAACACAGTTGGAAAATCCAGCTGCGCTTCGGTGGCGTCGAGATCGATGAACAGATCGAACAGTTCGTTCTGCACTTCCTGAACCCGCGCATCCGGCCGGTCGATCTTGTTGATGACCGCGACGACGGGCAGACGCGCCTCGAGCGCTTTCATCAGCACGTACCGCGTCTGCGGCAGCGGCCCTTCGCTGGCGTCGACCAGCAGCAGCACGCCATCGACAATCTTCAATGCACGTTCGACTTCTCCTCCGAAGTCACTGTGGCCCGGCGTATCGACGATGTTGATCTTCACTCCGTGATACCGGATACCCGTTGTTTTTGCGAGAATCGTAATTCCCCGCTCCCGCTCCAGGTCGTTGGAATCCATGACGCGTTCGGTCACTTCCTCATTGGATCTGAAAATGCCGCTTTGGCGTAACATGGCGTCCACTAGAGTCGTTTTCCCGTGGTCGACGTGCGCGATGATGGCTATGTTGCGAATCTGGTCACTACTCATAACCTCCCATTATCCACTTCATTGCTCACATCACCGCCGGAAAAATGGGGGAACGAGGGGGACTGTCCCCTCATTCCCCCATTTTTCTGCTAAGATTGCTGGTCGTTATGTGACCGATGTCCCGTTCGTCTAGCCCGGTCCAGGACACGGCCCTTTCAAGGCTGTAACACGGGTTCAAATCCCGTACGGGACGTTTTAAAATTTGAAGAAGCGCTACGGACAGCATTTCATTTCCGATCGCAGCTTGCTCCAGCGGATACTCGAACTCGCCCACATCTCAAGTACGGACACCGTCATCGAAATCGGACCCGGATCCGGCTCCCTCACCCGGGAGCTCGCTGCAATCGCAAAACGAGTCGTCGCCATCGAGATCGATCGAGATCTCATCCCGGCGCTGCGCCGGACCATGCCTCACAACGTCGAAGTCGTCGACGCCGATGCGCTCAGCATCGACTTCAGCGAGTACACCGATGCTCCGTATCACGTTATCGGCAACCTGCCCTACAACGTTGCCACGGCGCTGCTTCGCATTTTCACGACACATCGCAAAAGCATTTCCGAAGTCACCGTCATGCTTCAAAAGGAAGTGGCCCAACGCGTCTGCGCCACGCCCGGCACGAAGGACTACGGCCCGCTTTCGATACTCATCCAGTACTATGCGGAACCCAGCTGGGGATTCACCGTTCCGCCCGAAGCGTTCACGCCTCCCCCGAAGGTCGACTCCGCCGTCATTCGACTCGACTGGAAGCCCGACGTCCCGGACTTCCCCGCCTTCACCGACTTCGTTCACCGCGCCTTTACCTCCCGACGCAAGAAGCTGATCAACAACCTCGGCGCCATTCTTCCCGGCCTATCGAAGGACGACTTGACCGATATTCTGCGACGTGCCGGAGTTTCCATCGACGTCCGCGCGGAAACGCTGACGATCGCAGAATTTCTACGTGTGTATAATCAAGCCCAGTGAGTATTGAAGTCATTCCGCTTGGGGGTCTCGGCGAGTTCGGCATGCACATGATGGCGTTCCGCTGTAATGGAACGATCATCGTCGTCGATGCGGGCATCATGTTCCCGGACGAGGAACTTCTTGGAGTCGATGTCATCATCCCCGACATCGGCTACCTCATCGATCACAAAGAAGAAGTCAAAGCCATACTGCTCACGCACGGACACGAGGATCACATCGGCGCGATCCCGTTCATCTTCCCGTACATCGATGCTCCGATCTACGGCAGCAGCTTCACCATGGCGCTGGTAAAGAGCAAGCTGGAACAACACGGCATGCTTCAGGCCAAACGCCTGCATACGGTCAAGGCGAAGGACGTTGTCGACTTCGGTCCGTTCAGCGTGGAGTTCTTTCACGTCACGCATTCCATCGTCGATGCGTTCGCCCTCGCGATCCGCACACCGGAGGGCGTGATCATCCACACTGGAGATTTCAAAATCGACCCCACGCCCGTCGACGGGCGGACGTTCGATCTCAACACGCTGTCGTCTTACGGAGCCGAGGGTGTGCTCGCGCTGTTTTCCGACAGCACGAATGCGGATCACGCGGGTCACACGCAGTCCGAACGCACGGTCAACGATCGCTTCGAATCGATCTTCCGATCTTCAAAAGGACAAATCATCCTCTCGTGCTTCACGTCTTCAATTCCCCGATTGCAGCTTGCCATTGATCAGGCGAAGCAATTCGATCGCGTGGTGACGTTTCTCGGCCGCCGCATGGTGAGCAACACCGAAGTCGCGGAGGAACTCGGGTTCCTGAATATTCCGAAGGGGACGGTCGTTCGGTCGAAAGACCTGAGAAAGTATCCGCGGGAAAAAGTCGTCGTGGTGGCTGGAGGATGTCAGGGCGAGCCGCTTTCCGCACTATCGCGCATCGCGCTCGACACGCACAAGGAAGTCAAGGTGGAGCAGGGCGACACGGTGATTCTCTCGGCCCGCATGATTCCGGGTAACGAGCAGTCGGTGAGCCGGATGATGGATCACTTCTACCGGCGCAAGACGGAGCTCTACTATCCCGACGGCGCGCAGCCGCCCGTGCATGTGAGCGGACACGCGAGCCAGGAAGAACTCACACTCGTGCTGTCGATTGTGCGGCCGAGGTTTTTCATTCCGGTGCACGGAATGTACCGGCAGCTGCATCGGCATGCGCGGCTGGCGGAGAAGTCGGGTGCGGTGCGGGAGAAGGTGATACTCGCGGAGACCGGCGACATTATCGTGTTCAATGAGCAGGGTGGAAATATCGTCGGGAAGGCGCCGGTTGGGCGGGTGCTCATTGACGAAGGCAGCCTGGAGGAAGTCGGCGAGATGGTCGTGCGGGACCGGAAGCACATCTCGGAGGACGGGATCCTCGTGACGATTATCGCCATCAATAAAAATACCGGCGCGATTGAAATTGAGCCGGAACTGGTGCTGCGCGGCGTGGAGTTTCTGGATTCGGAGAGGTTGCTCGCCGAGGGCAAGCAATTGGTGATCGATACGGTGAACGCGTCGTCGGTGGAAGAGCGCGGGGACTATACGGTCATCAAGGAAAAAATTCGGAAGGACCTCAAGAAATTCATGCAGAAACAGACGGCGAAGCGTCCGTTTATTCTGCCAATCATTGTGGAGACGTAGTCGGGGAATTGTGAAAATTCGAAAGTGCACGATTCCGACATTTCCAATCCAAAATTTAAAAATGAACGATCCGATGGGAACTCGTCCGTCGGATCGTTCATTTTTAAATTTTGGATTGGAAATGTCGGAATCGTGCACTTTCGAATTTTCCGTTTTCCCATCTGACCTCTGATTATCATTCCTGAAACCATATGGATCTAACCCAAGCCATCACTCTCGGCGCCGTCCAGGGCCTCACGGAATTTCTCCCGATCTCCAGCACGGCCCACCTCATTCTCGTCCCCTGGCTCATGCATTGGTCCGACCCCGGCCCGGCCTTTGACGTCGCACTCCACCTCGGCACGCTCGTCGCACTACTTTTCTATTTTCGAAACGACTGGCTCGGTTTGGTCACTTCCGGCATTGGGTATCTCCGCGGCAACCGCACCAACCCCACCGGACGTCTCGCCATCTATATCGTCCTGGCCACCATTCCGGCCGCATTCGCCGGCGCGCTCTTCCAGCATTCCATCGAGACCGCGCTCCGCAGTCCGCTCATCATTTCATTCACCCTTGTTGCGCTGGCTCTCGTCCTTGTCTACGCCGAACGCGTCGGCCGCCAAACCACCAACCTCGACAAGATCACCCTCCCGGACGCCCTCACCGTCGGCGTCGCCCAGGCGCTCGCCCTTGTCCCGGGCGTTTCCCGCTCCGGCATCACCATCACCGCCGGACTCTTCCGCGGCATGACCCGAGAATCCGCCGCGCGCTTCTCCTTCTTTCTCTCCACGCCCATCATCGCGGGCGCGGTCGCCAAGAAGTTCCTCGATATATATAAGGAGGGCCTTCCCTCCGGCGACTCCCTCGCCTTCGTCGCAGGCATCGTGGTATCCGGAATTGTGGGCTACCTCTCTATAGCGTTTCTCATCCGCTATCTGAGCACGCACAGCACTTACGTCTTTATTTACTATCGGATAGCCCTTGGAATTGTCGTGTTTCTCGCCTTCCTCGGGGGATTCCGCTAACATCTCCACGAGGCGGCCCTGATTTGTCCTTCTTTCCTGTTATAGGTCAACGCTTATGAGCCGAACTGTCATGGGCTATTTCGCACCGACCGAACATCGCCGATTGAACGAATCCATCGGGCTTCTGCTGGCCGTTGTCGCCATTCTGATTGCCCTGAGCCTGGTGTCGTTCACTCCCGAGGATCCGTCGTTCAACAGCGTGAGCAGTCCCCTGCTGCATTCCAAACCGGCCAATTTCATCGGCGTCGTCGGTTCCTATGCCGCGGACGGATTCTTCCAGCTCTTCGGCTATTCGAGTTTTCTGATTCCGATCTTCCTCGGCGTGTACGCGTTCCACTGGCTGGCATCGTGGCCGGTCAAGGCCGCAATCGCGCGAGTCACGGGCGCCCTGCTGATGTTGCTCACGGTTTCGGCAATGCTGTCCTGGTCCACGTCGTTTCCGCGAGTCAGTGGACAGGTCCCTGCCGGCGGATTGTTCGGTCGAATCCTCGAAGACTGGCTTGAAGCGATGGTGAACCCCGCGGGCGCCGCGCTGCTGTTGCTTGCCGCATTCTTCGCTTCGCTCTTCCTCACAACGAAGTTCTCCTTCGAATGGCTCATGGGAATTCTGAAAGCGCGATTCGCGTTCGTCTCCGCATGGGCCGAACGCTACGCCGCATGGAAGGACGAACGCAAGCAGGCAGAAGCTCGCCGGCGCATGGAACAGCGCAAGTCTCCGAAGAAGCAGTTGATCGCACAGATGAAGGAGCGCGCCGCCGTTCCCATTCCGGAAAACAAACCAGAGATCGCCGATATCGCGCCGCCGGAGCAACCGCGTGTGATGAAACCCGCGTCGATCATTGCTCCTTCGCAGCTGCCCTCCTCGCCGCGGGCCGCAACGGCAATGGCGAGGACAACGACAAAGACGGGCGACACGACTCTGGCTCAGCTGCCGTCGACGACACTGCTGAACGTTGCGGTCGCGCTGGCGCCGATCAACGAAGATGAGTTACGACAGCGAGCGCTCTCCGTTGAAAGCAAGTGCCGCGAGTTTGAAGTCGACGGAACGGTGCAGCACATCCATCCCGGCCCCGTCGTCACCACGTTTGAGTTCAAGCCCGAGCCGGGCATCAAGTATTCCAAGATTACCGGACTGGGCGACGATTTGTGCCTCGCCCTCGAAGCCGAGTCCGTGCGCATCGATCGCATGCCGGGTAAATCCACCGTCGGCATCGAAGTGCCCAACGACAAACGCGCGACGATCATGCTGCGCGAGCTGCTGGAATCCACCGAGTACGGGCACTCGAATTACAAACTGCCGCTGGCACTGGGCAAGGACATCACCGGGAAACTCGTCGTGTCGGACCTTCAGAAGATGCCGCATCTGCTCACCGCCGGATCGACCGGAACCGGAAAGAGCGTGTCCATCAACGCCATGATTCTGTCGCTGCTCTACCATTCACGACCGGATCAGATGAAGATGATACTCATCGATCCCAAGCGTTTGGAATTAGGGCTTTACCAGGACATCCCTCATCTTCTGGTTCCAGTTGTCACCGAGCCGAAGATCGCGCAGAACGCGCTGCGCTGGGCCGTGGTGGAAATGGAAACTCGATACAAGAAACTGGCCAAGCGCGGCGTCCGGAATCTCGAGGCGTACAACGAACAGATCAAGCAGCTGCCGTTACCGGGACTGGGCGTCGAACCGAACGATCTCGATAACGAGCGGGATCCGCTTCCCTACATCGTCATCGTCATCGACGAACTGGCCGACCTCATGATGACCGCCGCCCGCGAAGTCGAGGAATACATCACGCGCCTGGCGCAGATGGCGCGGGCCGTCGGCATCCACCTGATCCTGGCGACGCAGCGGCCGTCGGTGGACGTCATCACGGGATTGATCAAGGCGAACTTCCCCGCGCGCGTGTCGTTCCGCGTCGCGACGAAAACCGACTCCCGAACCATTCTCGACTCCAACGGCGCCGAACAACTGCTCGGGCGCGGCGACATGCTGTTCCTTCCGCCAGGCTCCGCGCGACTCATGCGCGTGCACGGCCCGCTGATTACCGAAGACGAAGTCATCAAAGTCGTCGACTTCCTGAAAACTCAGGGCAAGCCCGTCTACAACGAACGCATTCTCGCCGAACCGGACGAGGAAGCCGCCGATGGCATCGAAACCGACGGCGAGCTCGACGAGCTGTACACCGACGCGGTCAACGTCGTGCTCGAAATGGGCAAGGCATCGACGTCCGCGCTTCAGCGCCGGCTGCGCGTGGGTTACGGGCGCGCGGCCAGCCTGATCGACGGCATGGAGCGGGCAGGCATCGTCGGACCGCCGGATGGAAGCAAGCCTCGAGCCGTCCTCATCAAGAGAGAAGACTTCTTCTCGGAACAATAAAACAATTATGGGATTTAGAACCGACGCGATTCATGCCGGGCAGGAACCCGACCCATCGACGGGCGCCATCGTCACGCCGATTTTTCAAACTTCGACTTACGTCCAGGAGTCGCTCGGCAAGCACAAAGGCTACGAGTACGCACGGACGCAGAACCCGACGCGCTTCGCACTCGAGAAGAATATGGCGGCGCTGGAACGCGGCGTTGCGGGCTACGCGTTCGCGTCCGGCATGGCCGCGACAACGGCCATCACGCAGCTGCTGTTGAAGCAGGGAGACCACGCCATCTGTTCGGAGAACGTCTACGGCGGGACGTTTCGGCTGTTCGATAAAATCATCCGGCACTACGGCATCGAGTTCACGTATGTGAATACGCCGGACCTGCCGACGTTGGAAAAGGCCATGCGGCCGAATACGAAGATGGTGTTCATTGAGACGCCGACGAACCCGATGATGGCGGTGACGGATATCCGGGGCGTCGTGGAGATTGCGCACCGCGGCAGTGCTCGTGTCGTCGTGGACAACACGTTCATGACGCCGTACCTGCAGCGTCCGATCGAGTTTGGCGCCGACATTGTGGTGCACAGCACGACGAAGTATCTCAACGGGCACAGCGACAGCGTTGGCGGCGTGGTGATCCTCGCCCGCAACGACGACGCCGAGCAGTTGAAGTTTATCCAGAATGCGGCGGGCGCGATTCTGTCGCCGTTTGACTCGTGGCTGATCCTGCGCGGGATCAAGACACTGCCACTTCGCATGGATGCGCACAATGCCAATGCGATGAAGATAGCGACGTATCTTGCCGCTCATCCGAAAGTAAAGCATGTCTTCTATCCGGGATTGCCGACGCACCCCGGCCATGCCCTCGCGAAGCAGCAGATGTCCGGCTTCGGCGGCATCATCGCCTTCGATCTTGGATCGCTCGATGCCGCGAAGCGATTCCTCGATCGTGTGAAGCTTTGCTCCCTCGCCGAAAGCCTCGGTGCGGTTGAGACTCTCATCTCCCATCCCGCCACCATGACCCATGCCTCCGTCCCCGCCGATCATCGAGCAAAACTCGGAATCACCGATGGTCTTGTCCGTATCTCCGTTGGTATCGAAGATATCGACGATCTTCTCTCCGACCTCGACTCCGCCTTTGGCTAGCCGGGGAATCGTGAAATTGAACAATTCCTGCAATTTAGATCCTGAAAGCGGAAATCTTAAATTGGACTTTCGTTGCGGCGGGCTGTCTTTAGGGATGCCGCAATAATCCAGCAAAGTTCCTGGTTTTCCGCGACTATTCCGCCCATTTTTTCGCGAGAAAAAAGCCCGTTAGCGATGATTTGATCCAGCCAGGACTTCGTTTCGTTCAGCTCCTTGAGAACGATTCGAAGTTTGTGAATGAAATCTGCCCTGCTTTCAGCGGCACGTGCCTCCGCATAATTTGGCGCCGCTGCCAGTCCCGATCGGAGCAGTTGCTTTGATATATAGCGGCCCTCGTCAGTTCTCGGGAGCATTTTCGCGACAAGTGTGGTCCGAGCGCCAAAGTTGTTGAGTCGTTGCTGAATCGCGTCGCCTTTGTACGATTGATTGGCCATGGCGACTGCCAATGCAATTCCCAGTCCAATTTGAGATTTCCGATTTCAGGATCTAAATTGCAGGAATTGTTCAATTTTTGAAATTGTCCAATTCCCCGCCCCCGTTCCCAGGGTTCCTCAGACCGACTGTGCGACCCACTGCAAGTACCGATCAAACCCGATCTCAATCGGCACCGCCACAATCTCGGGAATATCGTAGCTGTGCAGCTCCCGAATTCGCGTCTGCAACGCGAGGAACCGAACCTCAGTAGTCTTAATGAGAAGTAATACCTCCTCCGACCATTTCATCTCTCTCCCCCACATGTAGCAGCTCCGCACTCCCGGCATCACATTCACGCATGCGGCGAGATGTTCCTCGACAACAGTGCGAGCGATAATTTCCGCTTCGCTCGCACTCTGACACGTCACAAACACAATGAGTTTTCCCGTCATATTCCTTAGAATCCTTAAATGACTGCAAAAATAAAGTTCGGCACGTCCGGATGGCGAGCCATTATCGCAGACGACTTCACCTTCTCCAACGTTCGCCTTACCGCCGAAGCCATCGGTCGCTATGCCCGGACGCAAAACCCGTCGCCGACCATCCTCGTCGGTTACGACACCCGCTTCGCCTCCGAAGATTTTGGCCGCGCGGCCGCGCAGGTGCTCACGTCGCAAGGCATTCACGTCAAGCTGTGCGAGCGCGCCGTCCCCACGCCGGCCGTTGCGCTCACCATCATGAAGCAGAAACTCGACGGCGCCATCAACATCACGGCCAGCCACAATCCCGGCGAATACAGCGGCATCAAATTCTCCGGCTCCGACGGCGCTCCCGCGCTGCCCAACGTTACCGGCGCGATCGAATCCGAAATCGAGAACATGCAGAAATCCGACTGGCAGTTCAACGCCGGCTCGGCTAAGGATGCCCTGATCACGATGGTCGACATCGGCCCCGCGTATCTTGCCGATCTCGCCACGAAAGTCGACTTCGCGAAAATCCGCGCGGCAAAGATGGGCATCGGCTACGACGCGCTGCACGGCTCGGGCGCGGGCTACCTCGATCGCGTGCTGATCGATAACAAAATTCCCGTCACCGCACTTCACATCGATCGCGACGTGTACTTCGGCGGACATCATCCCGAACCGGCCGAAGAACAGATGTCCGGATTGAAGTCCGTCATGCTGGCAAACCATCTCCGTATCGGCCTCGCAACCGACGGCGATGCGGATCGATTCGGCGTGATGGACGAAGGCGGTGACTTCATCATGCCCAACGAGCTGATCTCGATGTTGATCGACTACCTCGTCGAGAGCCGCAAGTGGACCGGCGGCGTGGCACGCAGCGTGGCGACAACGCATTTGATCGATCGCGTGGCGAAGTATCACGGCATGGAGTTGCTGGAGACGCCGGTGGGCTTCAAGTTCATCGGCGAATATATAAAGGAGGGACGCATCATTCTCGGCGGCGAGGAGAGCGCGGGGCTCTCGATTCGGGGTCACGTGCCGGAGAAGGACGGCATCCTGGCGTGCCTGCTGATCACCGAAATGCTGGCCAGCCGCGGGAAATCGTTGAAACAGCAGCTGAAAGATCTTTTTTCGAAGGTGGGTGCTGTGTACAATAGGCGCCTGAACATCAAGCTGGATCCCGCGATTACAGCGAGGGTGAAGGCCAAGATCGCATCGGATGTTTCGGAGTTTCATGGACGCCGCGTGGTTCGCGAGAATCGCGTCGACGGATTGAAACTGATTTTCGAAGACGCTCAGGGAAATGAAAGCTGGGTGTTGATGCGACCCTCGGGCACCGAACCGGTGGTTCGATTTTACGCGGAGAGCACGACGGAAGCAGACCTGGCAAAGTTACTGGAGTACGGAAGGCAATGGATCACAGAGCCATAATGCAGGGAGTCATCGTTCGAATCGCCGTGAGCGTATTCGGACTGGCGACGCTTGCCATGCTGCTACTCGCTCTGTACAACGACAAAGGCTACTTCGCCGTACACGCTCGTTCCCTGAGGCTCGACGCGATTCAGAACGAAAACCGCTCGCTCGAAAACGAGATCCAGCAACTCCACGAAGAAAACAAACTTCTGTATCAGGGTGACCCTGAAGTCATCGAAATGCATGGCCGCGAAGATCTGGGCCTGGTCAAACCCGGCGACGTGATCATCAACCTGTCCGAAGAACCCGCCGCGGATCCCGAGCAAACAAACGGCAAGTAGTTCCCTGTCTCTTTCAATTGAAAATAAATCTCGCCGATTGACGTTAATCACGTCACGCCGCATTGACGCGACCTCTATATAACCGTATAGTAAAAAGCTCTAACGCGGGGTGGAGCAGTGGTAGCTCGTTGGGCTCATAACCCAAAGGTCGGAGGTTCAAA
>Ga0184628_10000226_pt1 | contig 33415 bp, 58 predicted proteins | sample PLM4_5_b1_FD_133149 | JGI IMG/M metagenome (GOLD analysis project Ga0184628, IMG submission 133149) | Groundwater sediment microbial communities from an aquifer in East River, Colorado, USA - PLM4_5_b1 | ecosystem: Environmental > Terrestrial > Soil > Riparian zone | place: USA: East River...
CAAGCACCATGCTTACCACGCACGAAAGGGAGCATATGGCAGGGGTTGCGGGACAACTATTGGCTTGTATGCAAGGCTCATGCCGCTGGCACAGATGACCCACGACTCATTTGGCTACGCACAAGGCAGGCTATGAATCTTGTCTAGCAAGGATTGCGTATCGACCGTATACGCTAGCATGTGTACCACTGTATTGCTAGAATAGGAATAGACTGTACCATTCTGCAAATATAGGTGTTCTGAGAGTGTACGTACACTAGTCTGCTTCCTTTATAGCGCGTATACTCCGGGTATGTTGAGTATCCCTCAACTCACAACTGAATCAGTCCCGCGTGAATGTTCAGGCAGGAATGCCGTACGCGGTGCGAGGATTCGGATAATCAATCCCGCTGTTAGCACTACGTATGCGTGCCGCGTGCCGCGTATCGGTAGGACTAGGGTAGGGATAGCACTAGACTGTAGGGGTAGAGTTGTGCGGATCGCAAAACTGTACTAGTTGTGTTGCAGATAGCGACACTAGTACGGATCGCGTACATAGCCTACAGGGATAGACTCTCAACCTACTAGGAACCGCTGATATGGTAGGGATTCAGACCCTACACAATAGGTTGTAACGCTTGCATCGCGTACAGGGTAGTGACAGTGCGAGGATAGTACAGACTAGCGGAGTTAGCATACTGCTAGGATGTGCGATTGTGTGAGTGATACGCGACAGTGCGATTGTCGCGTATGACCGCACTGTACAGTACAGAATGCTGTGAGGGGGTTTCTAGAAACCCCCGTGTTGTGTACTGTACAGTGTGAAAGTATCACACTAGGAATGACAGATAGGATATGTCGTGAGAAACACGAAACGGACTAAGGGCATCAGCAACAGTGTACTGATTCGTGAGTCATTGAATCCCGATAGTGTCACACAACGAACGATTGTACGCGGAGTTGTCATCACACGTGAGCCTGCTAGGGTAGTTGGTGGTTTCGTAGTTCGGAAGATTGTAGGGTAGCATGGAATTAGTTGTGTACGATACATTTCCGAAGGATGTGCCGGTTGTCAAGAAATACCGCGACAAACATGGCATGGTGGCAGCCGAAGAAACCATATTTGAGCCTATGTTGTGTACTGTTGACAGTAACAACATAGCGGTCGCACTAATTCCTGTACGTGAGATTGTTCGTGAGCCTGTCTCAACCGGATCGTACAATAGTCACAAAGATGCTGATTGTAGAGTGTTTCGTGTGGTAACTAACACGTTCGCACGCAAGCCGATTGTTACGCGTACCCTGTACGCTAAGGTGTACGGCATTGACAATGCAACAGCACTCCAGCACGAATTGATTGCACGCAACGAAACCATGCAATACGGACATACGGTCGATTACATCGTGGAAATGGGGAAGTAACGTGAAGTACAACTTGTACGAATTGCGTGCCGACTATGGCAAGTCTTGTGTATTGCATAATGCATCGAAAAGCGCGGTGCTACAGTATATGCGACACGAAAAGCGCAAGTACGGTGCTGCTAAGGTGACAACTGATTCTGATGGTCGCATTACACTTGCAACACGATATGCGACATACTATGAGGCCAAGCCGCTCTACGAATAACATTCAATGCACCCTATGTATTATTTATTTAAAGAGTATCATGTGCTGCTCATTGTCTCATGTGTAGGGAGTACACAACGTGTTTACAGTTGAGTTTGTCAAGGATGGTGCCGCGTATGGTAAGACTGTTGCGGAGTCATACGGTGAAGCACGCGGAATTGTCGGCAAGTTGAAGATCAAGAATCCACATTGGGATATGATTTCAGGTGGTTTCTTGGTATTCGATGGTAAGGGTGTTGTTGCGCGTGTGTTGAATGTCAATGTCGATGACAACTCCGCTGATGTGTCCGATGATGAATTGATTGAAGATGGTGAGTAGAATGAATAACAATGATGAAATCACCTTGTACACATGGAATCCAACATGGGTGAAAGGCAAACTCGCATTCGATGTGAGCGAGAATGGTCACTACTTGTTTACCATTGAAGGGAGTGATGCGATTACATTCATACGTACACGTGATTCAGTATTCGATAATACTGATAGCGTGGAGCAGTATGATGCTATCATGCAACGTGTGTTGGTTCTGTTTGATGTATTGGGAGGAATGGCACGATGAAGGAGTCCAACATGTATGATGTTCGTTTGTGGCATGATGATGAATCTGTATTCGTGATGAACAGGTGCTTTGTGTCTGTGAATCAGTGTCTACAGTTTATCCTGTACAATCAGGGTAACTTCGGTAAGACACTGTACACGTGTTATCACCGTAGCATGATCGAAGTGATAGACCATGCTAATGAGTTGGTTGTTGGTATTGTCTACAATCATGATGAAAGTTGGTAGGCAGATGGGATTCCACAAGATCGACACATGGACATACTACAACAAGTACAGGCTCACATCATATGGCAATGGTGCGAACTATGCCATTGATTACATTGAAGCAGATGGGAGTGTGACAGGAGTAGCATACTTGCAAGATGATGAAAGTGTTCTGCTCTTTTCAGAAGCACTAGATGAATGTACGAACGAGGAAGATTTCAACGAATTGTGGTCATCATACTTCTTCTATGATGAGGAATTTCACCTATCATTGAAGCAGACAGAATACGTGGAGGATTAGATGGCACAACGAGTACATATGAAATGGCAGGCTACGCTGTTTGGATGTGGTAGAAAGGATAACTACCATACGAAACTGTTGAAGACACGTGATGATGCAATAGCCTATACTCGTGATTGGGCTAGTGCTGATGGTGTGCGTAATGGCTACGAAGGAAAGGGTAAGTTTAGGCAGCGTAGATATGAGGGGAATGTAGATACTGTTGGTGTGTTTCGTGATGATGAGATTGTGGGAGTAGTACATCCACGTAGAGTATATTCGTGAGTCTTACACTGTACACGATTATCTCGATCATAGTGATTGTGGGGTTTATCAGTACGAACATACTCTATGGCTTACCGCTGTGGGGAAATGCTGGGCTGGTGTTCTCGTTGGTGTTGTGTGTGAAGGGATTGCTGTAGATGTACGTGTATGTGTTGTTGGGCTGTGAGTTGTACACACATGACCATTTCAAGGATGTGTACGAAACACTCGTTGGTGCGATGCAGGCAGCAGAACTAGATTGGCATGAGAACAACCCACAGTGGGAACCATTGTCGTGGTCATACTATGTCAATGTGTGGCATGGTGGTAACTATCATCAGGTGTACTATCGGATTCGTAAGCGAGAGTTGGAGGACTAATGATTGATGCATTGACATGGGAATATGCATATCGCTTGTACGATTTCATTCAACGTAAAGAGGAAGAGGATACTGTTCTTGCTGCGTATGCGAAGGGACATGCGCGACATTGGTATCCGTATGCATATGATTTCGCTGTGTATCTCAGCGAGACATATGGTGTGCATATTGACAAGTGTATTGGCATTACAAGTGCCATGTCGATCAGACAGCGTTGGAAAAGAAACAGATACAACGCTGAACAGTTCATTCGTTGGTACATGGGATTAGATGATGAAGCACCTCGATGTTTCGATATATGCATAGACAAATGTGAACATATCATGATGTTGCCTGATACGTTCACATGGTCTGATGTGTTGTACGTACTGAATGGTCAGAAGATTACATCATTCGCTGATGTGATTCGACACAGGAATAGGAGCTTGATGATTGTCATAGATAGCATCATGGCACAGGTGTTTGGATTGTTCACACGAAAGGATAAGAAGAAGAAGATCAGCACGAAGCACTATGCTGCTATGTGTGATGCAGTACGTATTGTGGCAGATAGTCTCGGTTGGGCATATGCTGAACTGCAAGCATATGTGTGGATTCTAAAGAGAGGGAGAGCATACTAAGTGAGTAGACCATACAACAACTACGATAGTGTCGTGATGCATACGTTGCAGTTTGGTGGTGGTACGTTCCTACTACCACGTATGTATGCATTGCATCCAGCAGCACGTGTGTATTGTTTGTCACTGGATGATGATCGTGGTATTCAGATTCCTATTGATAGCTTCGATATGACTAGATTTACCCAATGGTGCCTCAATGGGAATGAAGCATACATTGAACAATGGAATAGTCGAGGAACGAATAGGGGGACACTGAAAGCAATTGGTACGTGGATTGATGAGGATGATGTGTACATTGATGTGTCAAGCATCATTAGTAAGGATGAAATGTATCTATCAACGGTGATGGAGTTGGCACGTGTGAACAACCAGCGTGCAATTTGGGATAATGAGTTGCAGGTAGCACTAGAGACAGGGTTGGTGTTTGCGTGAGACTAATCGAAGTCATTGTTCATCCACACAACGCAGAGTTTCGACCAGCATGTGTACGCTGCAATAACCAACTCAACTCGAAACGTGATACACTCTACGCTGATGCTGATGGTGTGCCATATCGTGACTACTACTGTGTAACATGTAAGAAGGAGATTGACAATGGTTAAGTTGAAGGCATCGTATGCCATTCGCGGTGATGATGTGGTAGTTATTACTGTCTCAGATAAGAAAGAGACATGGACTGAGACATACGACTACCAGATTGCAGAGTTGATGTTCGAAGATATGTACGATCTACCATGTGGTTGTACTGTCGAACCTGATGGTATCTGTCATCATGGTGTCAAGAGTCCATTGTTGATCTTGGAGATGATCTAATGCGATTGATTGAAGTCATCGTTCATCCGTACGATGAGGATTAGATGAAATACTACGCAGCAGGCTTTGCGGGATTCCTCGATGGTGTAGTAGCAGATAACTACGAAGAAGCAGAAAGGATCATTGCAGAGATATTCTACGCATGGGATATTCCACCTAACATCGTTGCTCAGATGGAGTGGAATGTAGAAGAAAGCGAGGACGACTTTGGTGACAACACATCGGAGCGAGAGAATCAGTATGCTGAGTAGATGCATCGAAAGTGCAGAGTTCCTGCATGATCTAGAAAGATGGAAAGGATACATCATATTTAGTATAGGTGAGAGGTACGGATTCTGCCCACTATCTCAGAAGAATAGGGATAAGCATGTCGATGATGTGGTTGTGATTGTCAGGAGGAAGTAGCATGGAAACTCGTAAGACTTTGGTGATCGAAATTATGGTTACTATCGAGATTCCACATCCGGGTGATGTTGATAGCATTGGAGAACTATGGGAAATTGCAAATCGTGAATCTGAGCGTGTGATAGTGCGGCAGGGGTATCGTGATGTAAGAGAACCACAAGCAATTATTAGTGATGTATACGAGTGGGAAGCAGACATTACAGAGTTTGAGGATGGTGAATAACATGCATGATGTATTCTACTGGCTCACTGGACATGAACTAGAAGCACATCGTATTCTCTCACTTGCTGATAGAAACGAATCAGATGTGATGCGTACATGCGGTGACTACTACCAAACGTACAACGATGAGTCTAGCTCATTATACCCTGATAATGAAGCACCAATCAATGGATACGTAGACTATAACGGAGAGATGGTGTGTATCTCATGCTTGTTTGGATGGATATTCGAGTTTGGTGCGGCTGAACCTGCCAACTATGTGAGATATACTGGATGTTGCCACATGATATGTAGTCAGTGTGACACACCTATTCAACCGTGGAAGTATTAGTATGACTATTTACTTCGTATTCTCGTATGGTGTGTGTGTCGTGTGATGACTACTGACATTAGACATGCATATGATACTATGCGTGAATACCCTAAGTCAGTTATCCTTACAGTAGAAGCAGGAGAATTGCCATGAAAATGCCAACGATTCTTGATGGTATGCACGTTATTGTAGATGATCGCGGAGATGATGAAGAATACGATAGAAAGTCAGTCGTACTCTACAAGAACTTCTGGCAAGCGTGGGAAGTGTATTGTGGTCTGCTTGTAATGGAAGGACATGATCTTGATGTAGAGAATCCGTGGGATATCTACTATGCAGATGAAGATCGTGAGATTGTTGCTGTACAGGATGAGAGGAATCCATAGTGATCGACCGTGATGATGATGTAAATGGCTATGGTGTAGACTACGGACAGTTTGATCGTGCTGAACCATATGATTATTGTGTGCATGGTGTGTATGTGGGTGGTTGCGGTATCGACTTCATGTGTGTAAGATGTGAGAGTGGAGCATATTATCCATTCACATACACAGTCTATCGTGTAGCATTCTCATTCATTGCACAGGCCGGTCGGTCGGTTGGTACTCGTGTGACTCATGAATTAGATTGGAGAGCTAGCGCGGAAGAGGCTTGGAATGATGTGCGTGCGTGGGAAACAGCGATTGGAGATACCAGTGGGTTTGAATATGAGGTTGAATCAGGGACTCGTGTAGGATGGAGTGATGATCCGAAAGACCAGACTGTGTGTGCGCGTTGTGGGGAGACCCTGCCACCCAGAAAAGAGGACTATGAATACAGCGTGTTTTGGACTGGTGAGTATTGTATGCCGTGTTATGTTGAGAAGTACGGAACAGGATTGATGGACGAATGACAATCTATCATGTGTTCTCTGGTAGTATGCACATCATCACAACGCTAGACTATGCTATTGCGTTGAGTGTCTTGAATAGATTTCCTAGTGGAATTATAGTAGAAACGAAAGGTGAGTACATTGGATAAGTGGGAAGCCCTCGCGTTCATTACTGTGTCTGTGTGTATTACGGCATACTTGATTGTGAAGGTGTTGTATGGCTGAGTTTACCGCACGAGTAACTCTTGGTGTGATTGTCGAAGCAGAGAGTGGGGCACATGTAGAAGACCTTGTGCAAGACTACATGAGCTGGCTACGCTACTGGACTGACTATCAGTATTACTTTGATGTAACTGATGAGGATGGTCTGCCTACTCTCGTTGATGTGACAACAAAACTCGTAGATATCACGGAGGAACCTGAATGAGAATTGATTGGGAGCCAGTTATTCTTCTAGCGGTGCTGTGGATTCCCATGTTCATTGTGTTAGGATTGATGGTAGTGTTTGGAGAAACCTGTGGATAAAACTGTTGTGTGGGTAGTGATTACTGATGTTGACAATGTTAGAGACTACATGAAAGTGTTTCCGTTTGATGATCTGGAAGGAGCGGTGAACTACTACATCACCTTCATCAACAATCTACTGCGTAACGAATGGGATCGTGTTGATGACACAAGTTACCTCGATGCACGAGAGTCTGCTGCTGCGTACGGTGTGTACGGTGGTGTGTATGATGTAGAGGTAGAATAATGAAAATCTATAGTATCGTACGTGAGCTTGATGTTCATATGCGCGAGACAGTGTATCTTGTAGGAGATGATGAACAAGATGCACTAGCCTATGCTAGAGAGGGCAACATATGGGATTATGCTAATGACCAAGAAGAAGTTGATTGGGATAACCTTACCTACGACTATAGTACCCTTACGGACACAGGAGAGGAAACAAACTAATGCCAGAAGCAACTGTTCGTTTGATTATTGATTTCGTGGTGCCGTTCGAGCATACACACGATGAGGATGCTCACAATGCAGTATCAGACTGTATTGCTGCGATTGAACAGGCTCTTCGATATGAGAGAGCAGCCTGTATTGTCACAGGCATTGATGAGATTGATATTCAGGGCAAGGCATGTTCTCGCTGTGGTACGTTTGGGGATGAGGATGATCTGCAAACCATTGAACCGTTCTACAATGGTGAAAAGTTCTGCGAGAAATGTTATGATAAGTGGCACGACATCTACGACAACGAGCGTGCGGATGCACTGCGAGATGCAGAGGACAACGCAATTGACAAGTTCAAGCGAGATGGAGAGTGGAGCTAATGCATAAGGTTACATTCACGATTAGCTACTTCGTAGATAACGACAACACATCGATTGCAGAAGAGGATGCATCAGACCTCGCTGATGTACTCTATGCAGATGTATACATGTACGGGATGCCACACGATATTACCTATACAGTAGAGAGGGTGACCGAGCCATTACCTGACTATCTGATGGTCGATAATGAGGAAGAGGATGACTATGAACTAGACCCGTATGCCTACTACGAAGAGCCTGATATTATCTGCGATGATGAAGAGGTTGACATTACTGATGAGGATGGTGTATAATGCGGGTATGGATGCGTTACTCTGTGCTAGTTGAGTTGGACATGGAAGAAGAACAACCTGATTACAGAGATGATCCTGATGGGAACGAAGCATGGGATAAGAAACTATCTAATTTTCTAAGTGATTCCGAAGAAGATTCTATTGATTACCTTATGATGGTGAGTGGTGTAGTTGATGTTGAATTTCGTAATTGGGATTTTGCATGATGTACTATGTAGTTGTTCTGCGTAGGTGGGAAACTGACTTCGTATACGCGGGAGCGGTAGAATTTCGTACAGCAGGGGAAGCACGACAATGGGTAGCACGTTGGTATGCAGAGTTTGAGGTACAGGACTACGAATTATGTCTCGTTGAGTATCCGATCACACCAGATGAGGCACTCGAAGAATTTGGTATTGTAGTCGATGCTGATGAGGAAGAAGAATGAAACATTGTGACCCTAAATACTTGGATGCGTTCAACACCGCTGAGAAAACTGTGAGGGATATACATGATGCGTTGTGTGGTGTGCGCTGTGTATCAAAAGCTGATGCACGAATTGTGAGCCTATATAGCAGTGCTGTGATAGATTTCCTAGAAGCGGCACGACAAGTGTTGATTGAGACTGGATACACGTATAAGGAGAACGAATGAAAGTAACTCACGAGTACACGGATGCAACTGTACCGAACGATGTATTCTGGTATAAGATACTTGGACTTACGAGTGAAGGGTTGAAATGTTCGGTACGAATGCGCGGGAGTAAACTACATAAGGTAGAACAGGAGATTGTGTGGGTAACAACTGAGCTAGAACCGGAGGATTGGGGATACTCTGAGGGTCTGCTGCCCGAACTAGCATGTATGAATGCTCGTAGATTCGCGCATGAAACATGGGGAGGTAGTGTACTACGTGAACTCAGCACCGATGCATGTTGGGAAGAACGAGCGGAGAAGCTCAATGGCCTCTACATCTAAGGTGAGCTATGATCGTGAACAAAAGCTCATTAAGCGATATGGTATTACACAAGCAGACTACGAACACGTACACTACTTGCAGGGTGGTGGTTGTCATCTGTGTGGAAGGGGTGTAGATGAGGTAGGACAGTTGGTAGTCGATCATTGTCACTCAACCGGTACACTGAGAGGATTGCTTTGTCGTGATTGTAACATGGCACTAGGCTATGTGCATGATAACGAGACTACACTGAGGAAGATGATTGGCTATCTGCGTGTGTATGCCATGTATGGGGAGTTGAACAATGACTAATAGGAATCTCGAAATCTGGTTCTACAAGGATGGTGACTTCATATTCGACTGTCGTACGGGATATCATAACCAGATCACTCGTGACAAAGCAGTAGGTACTGACTCGTTTGCAGCATTCAGAAGTTCTGCGGAACATTATGGATACGAGATTGATATCTCTGATACAATGAACAATGTGTTCGAGATTCGTGATCTATCAGCAGATGGTACAGTCTATACTGTACGGCACGGTATCACGAGTAGATACCCTATCTTTCAGTACGAGATTCCCGGTCTACGAAATGAAGAATTGTTCGTAGAGATGGTTAAGCGACTCGTGCAGGTGGTACAACTCGCTGAGTATCCTAGTGGATTTGGTATCTGGGATGAACGATATGGTGCTAATCAGAAAGTGTGGCAGCTAGATTGGGACAGAGATACCGGTTCATATACAGGCCGATACCGTGAAATGTTTGAGGAATCAAACACTAAGCCTCAACTAGTTGAGCAGAGTATAGAAATGGTAAATGAGCTTATCGCTACTGAGCGACAGATGGCATATAACACAGGATACAACGAGGGCTATGATGCTGGTAGATTCGATGAAAGCTATGTAACACCACCACATGTAGAGTACAGGCTATACATGTGCTTCTCTGAAACAGAGAAACAATTGATTACCTCACACGAAGACCCACTCTGGTTGTTACAGAGACTCCTGAATATCCGAACGCTTATTCATAACGACATGAATGCGGGTATTCGCTTCGCAATCGAGCGTGTAGTGAATGGTGAGCTAGGGAATGCTGTTGAATTTACGGATACGGAAGCTCTCTTTCTGGGAAGGAAAGACTCATGATGCTACACGGTGATTCGATCTGTCCGGGTGAGATGGTTGATATGTACGACCTGTACGAAGAAGAAGACTTGGAGGAAGAGAACTACTTTGTTGATATTATTGATCCAGTAGACCCATATCCATTCGATCTACGTTGGCTAGAGACATGGGCAGGAACGACATGGGAGAGAGCACTTGATATCTATGATGAATATGTTGCTCGTGGATTTCCAGTAAGGCTTTGCATGTGGCCTGATAGAATTGTATTGTCACACTCATGAGCCAAGCAGGAGTTGTTGGTTTATCGATGTTACTGTGTGTTATACTGTTGGTGTTGTTAGCGTTGGTGGGCAGTACGGCCTCTGATAATCCTAGCCTATGGTGGGATAAGCTGATGACACCAACAGTGGAGGGAACGAGATGAGTGTTCTAGATGAGGCAGATGATATATTGAAGAACAGCAACGATGAGAAGAAATACGGAAAGGAGGAATTGTACGGACAGATTTGGGATAGTCAAGAGATGCAGTGGACAGATGCCTATGTGTATCACGAGGCAACCAACAGTGGGCATGTGTTCCGCATTCTAGTAGGAGGGAAGAATGTACTAGAGATGCGTGGTGTAGACTTCGGCCCGGTGCTGGCAAGTATCTTGAATAAGTGGAGTGAGAAATAGTGGCAGCTAAGGTATTTGATGTATCCAAGCTCAAAGTAGGCAACGAGGTCTGTGTCGATAGCACCATGAACATGATGAAGGGATGTGATTTCATCGGGGTCGTTGTCGAGAACCCAAGTAAGACTGATGTGTTGGGTCTACCAGCCAAGCGACAGATTAGTGTACGTGAGAAGGGTAAGCGTAAGGCTATGGTGATTGATGCTGCATGGATTAGGAATAGAATATGAGTCAAGCTGTTCTTCCTGAACATCGTGAAGACCGTTCGAAGATCAAGTACATGAAGGTGGGTGAGGAAGGATATTGCACATGGTGGGCTATCGAGGTTGATATGCGAAATAGAATTTGGATCAACATTAATCATACGCGACAGAGTAAAGAGGGAGGTACAGCAGACACATATATCAAGAAACTACCATATGGCTGGTTTGTGAGGACACATCATAACTACGAGCCAGGAGAACTGAATGAAAAGGGTAAATATCACCCGGTGATGGAATTTGTGTGAATGAAATACATCTTCGGAGTAGCGTATACTTTTCTAGGAACTACCATGTGGCTGACTGATTACCGCATGGATACAGCAGCATTTCAGTCGTTTATTATATTCATGTTAGGTGTGATGTTTGTGCTGATGGCAGGAGATAAAGCAGAATGATGCCACATATGAATAAGCCAATGCCTACTACGTTCATCCTTGTTGAACTGATTGTGTTTATGTTCGGAGCTATTCGAGAGGATACAACGGTTATGATTGTGGCTGTGGTATGCCTACTGATTGGTCTAATGGTATGGGCAAGCAATTAATCGAAATGCGTAGTAATGTATAGTAGAAAGCTGCTCACATGAGAATTGACCAAGTACATCTACATGATTGGTGTTTTCTGTACATTGATGGTGAACTGGTGTATCATCATCATGATAGTCTAAGCGGTAGTGCGTGGGAAACACTGGAACCCCTGCTGTATAAGCTGGGCATTGAGACACATGATTGGACTCCAGAGGATGAAGATGCATATAAGACTCTTGCTGAAATGACAAACTGGAGAAGAGTCGGGCCACCACAGAAATTTGAAGATATGGAGGTATTTGTTGTAGAAGGATATGGAGGCTATTTTTAGTGGCAGCAAGGGTAATGGGGATACTCATCATAACTGGTGGAAGTGGGTGTATAGGCTATAGTTTCTGTAGCGATGATTGGCCTCTGTTTGTAACTGGATTCGCTATTACAATGGTAGGATGGATATTACACAACGTAGGAGAACTATATGGCAATTCTTGATATATGCCCGAAATGTTACGGTCAAACACACGATGATAAGGGTGATTCGTGTATGCTGTGTATGGGAAGGGGTGTTGTGTACCCAATATGGGGGAAGGGTAATCGGGCAGTAGCCCATGCGTTCGTGCTGCCTAGTACGCGCTATACGCGAGAGGATATTGAGAATGCACTCACCAAGATTCGTACCGGCTATGACTCTAGTGATGATGCTAAGTCAATTGGCTTTGTATCCGGCCTCATTCAACTTAGCGAGGAACGTACTGAGGAATCTACTGATCCAGGTGAATGGCTACAGAATATCTTGCGAGATGCCGATGCATTAGTTGTAGATGCATCTGGTATCTACCTAGAACATGGGAACCGTGGCATCCGTATCTATCGGTTCCCGTTCGTATAAACAGAAATACCCCACTACCCAGCAATGAGTAGTGGGGTATTCTGCTATCGAACGATCAGTGTGTCGTATGGATTATAAACATCCTGTTGTGTGGTTGTGTAAGGGTCTACAACGTGGGATACTGTACTATATGGCTCATACAACGATGCTGATGTGTGATAGTTATTGTGTAGTGGTCGCTTGGTAGTTGTGTCTCTACCGGTTGTGACCACAAGTATGGTAACCTCACCAAGAACCTCTCCTGTGAATATGAGGTCGGAACCTGTCGTTATGACAGGTACAACCACCACACCTGTTACATCAATGGCATCGAATATTTCAACACCGGTTGGCATAACAGCGAGAAGTGTTATCTCACCAAAGTCACTATATGATACACCATCGGTACCACTGAGTACCGCGAGGATGGTGACCTGTCCGGTAGTGTCTGTGGTGCTTACGGCAGCATCACCAGTAAGAACAGCGAGGATGGTGACCTGTCCGGTGGTATCCGTGCTTACTGCGGTGTCCTGACCACTCATAGCCACCACAATGACCTGTAAGCCAAGTTCGATGATAGTAAATGAATCTGTGCCTGTGGTAGTCACAATGATCGGTACAACCGCTACTGTGGCCTCAGAGGCTCCAAAAACATCACTTCCGGTGAGTATCACCAATGTGGTGACCGCACCGGTGGTTTCTGACATACTCTGGACTTCGGTGCCGCTGAGTACGCTAAGTACGGTGACCTCACCAGCAGTTTCTATGTAGTTGGTAGGTGCAAGGAAGAATCCATCGGTACCATCAAGAGTAACAAGAACGGTTACCTCACTAGTAATTTCAGTATTGGTGAGTGTATCAACACCACTCGTGAGAGCACGAACAGTAAGCTCACCAAAGTCTTCATTAAAGAGGGTCAGTTCTCGTACAGCCTGCATAAGTAGCTGCTGCCGATCTTCTTCATCGAGTACGGTATCTGGGTATGGTAGGACTCTACTGAATGGTAGAGCTACGTTGATAATCGCAGCACGCTTACGAGCGGTGTTGATATTACCACTTGCAGTAAAGGTGTCCGCACCCGATAGCACCACGAACACAACCTGTATATTTGTCGTGTCAGTAATGTTAGCTGTATCGGTACCAGAGGTAAGTGCGCGAACCGTGGTCTCACCAAGATGTATGACACTACTGGTATCCGTACCTGATGTGAGTGCCTTGACTGTGACCTCACCAGTGAGTTCGCTATAGCTATCAGCAGATGGAACATTGTAGCGGAAGTTGAGTTGGTCGCGGTCTCCACGACCGAGCGTTCCATCAGGGTATGGTAGGATACGGCTGAATGGTAGAGCCACATTGATAATAGAGGCTCTGCGTAGGGCTGTAGTGATCGGGTTTGCTTCATCGATACCGGAAAGTATGACCAGAACAACCACGCTACCGCTTAGATCGGTAACCGGCATATTGTCGGTACCACTCAACACCACCAGCACAACTGCTGTACCTGTAGCTTCGTGATAGGTAAAGGCATCGACACCGGAGAGAACAACTACCACTGGTAACGTGCCAGTGAGTTCGTTCTGCGTAACAGCCTCGGTACCACTCAATATCGTAAGCACAACCGCTACACCAAGCTCTAATGCAGCAAGCACATCGGTACCGCTGGTTAGAGCGAGTGTGGTGACTTGTCCAGTGAAGTCACCATTGAGTTGCAGATCGGTACCGCTTGTAACAACAAGAACAACTTGTGCTCCTGCTGGTTCAGCATAGGCTTGGGTATCGGTACCAGATTCCTGTGAGGCAATTGTTAGCTCACCCGCAGTCTCCACGTGGTTTTGAGTGTCGGTACCTGTTGTGGGTACAGTAACAACTACACTACCGGTTGCTTCATTTATTGTATGTGATTCGGTACCCGTTGTCAGTGCAAGCACAACCTGTGGTGATCCGGTGGTGTCACTGACATTGAGCACACCAGTACCGGATAGAGCGGTGAGTACAGTAACCTCACCAGCGATTTCAGTATATTGAAAGTGTGGTTTGGATAGAATAGCTAGACCACGTGATAGCCTAGGTGGGGCACGGAAGAGTGTACGGAACACGTGAGACATGGTTCCCCCTTAGACTATGGGAACTCTTCCACGTATAGTGTGCCACTCATCGTGATAGAGTCTGCTGGTGTAGTGAGTAGCCGCACAACAATGGTCGTGTTTCCTTGGCTACATCCCGGTCGTATCTCAGGTGTTGGTATGTAGAGATATGGCATACGGATGTTCCAATAGTCTTCGTGTAAGGTTTGTGCTGTACCGGCTGAGGCAATTGTGGTGTCATTTACTCGTGCAACAAATCCAGCCGCGAGTTCGGTTGATAGTGCGAGGGGTGCAGGAGTTGGTGCGGTACCACCTGATCCTACAGTTGCATGGCCGCGAATAATCGCGATACGTAGCATCTCTTCCATTGCATCACCGATTTCGGTGCCTTGCGCGAGGAAAATAGCATGAAATCGAATAGGCTTATCATCGGCTGGTGCGATATAGAATAAGTCCTGCTGTGCGACTACAGCCACGGCACCAAAGGGTATAGAGTATATACGTGACATAGGGTCTCCTATCAACGAACGAGTACATGAGCGATTCGATACTGCGGGGGTTTTGGTACAAGTGACCCACCAACAACATACCAGATAGTCATCCTCGAATGGTCGCAGCGAACGACAACTGGTAGCGTGGCCCCTTGCTGCTGTGCTTCTAGCTTCACCCCGAAAGTAGACAGATTTACATCTGCTCCTGTAAGGACATTGCCGAATACTTGTCCATCTCCACCACGAGAATATAAGGAGTCAAGTGTGGTCAATGATTGGTTTGCTGGAAAGAGGTCGGTGCCAACACTGGCTGATCCATTGAGTGTAACAAACGCTTGGGTGATACGACCAGTACCGGCAGATATGGCTAGTTGCCACTCTGCCCAAATGCCGGTAATAATAGCGGTTGGGGGTATAGAGAATCCATAGTTTGTAGAGATAAGGTACTCAGTGAGAGCGAGTGTAGATGTAAGGTTACATGTGGCATATACATCATCAGGAGTCAGGATATTATTGGGATTAACCCATGTTGCACCACTACCACCACCTGTCGCTCCTGCACCCGTGCTGTTTGGTCCCTGATTTGGCATATGCTGTCCTATTCTGGAGTTTCTCGAAATGTCTATTAGAGGTTTTCTGGAAAATGTCTATTAGATTTTTGGTAAGAAAATAGGCAGCACATTTCTGTGCTGCCTACCTGTGTGTCTTAGGCCCACTCATCCCGCGTGGTTACACCAGCGGTATCAGTGGTGCCTGCTGTAGCAATGTTGCCACTATCTGCATCATTACGTAGGGTCTGGAGTGTGGTACTCTGGGTGATTTTGTTCCTACTCAGCGCACCAATGTGTTGCATGATACCACGTAGAGTTGCCGAAGCCCACGAGAATACAGCGGTTGGTTCTGCGATTGGTCTATCCAGTACACCATCAGCAACAGCGTTCACACCGGTTGATGAAAGCTCATAACCAGTCTTCGTAACTACTGATCCTACTGTGCCTGTTACGTTACCACCAACGTTACCTATAACTGAGCCTACTGCACCAGTAACCGAACCAGCACTTCCAGTGACATTACCTCCAACATTGCCGGTTACGCTACCAACAGCACCAGTTACGGAAGCAACCGAACCAGTAACATTACCTTGTACTGAGGCTGCTCCTTCTCCGAATGTGCCTGCTGTAACGTGACTTGATCGTGCTCTGTTCCAGATGGCTTTAGCGATTTCAACCATACCTGTGGCTGTTGCAGCGATAGCATCCAAACCAGTAGCAGACAGAGAGTAGCCTGTCTTATCCGAGACAGTTGTTACGGAACCAACGGCACCGGTAACACTACCAACTGCTCCTGTAATGGTTGTCAACGCTACTGTACCAAATAGTACATCGTACACAGCCTCATCGAGAACAACACACTCTACCTTGATCGCGAGGGCACCAGCTACATGAATGAATACAACCAGTGGACCAATCGTGTTGGTATCGGTTGCATCGAGTACAGTATAATAGACACCGTTGCTGATATGGGTGGCACCACCAGAGTTCTTGCTTGCAAGCGTGGTAGCACCAGTCTTCCATACCTTGATATCTGTGTTGGCTATCGTTAGTCCTGTCTCTTCGGTATTTCCATCAGTCGAGTCGAGGAAATACCCTAACGGAATCTCTTGTGATGCCGTTGATTGTCGTAGGTATATTGGCATTAGGATATCCCCTGTTCTCTAAGGTGGTGCATGATTCGTACGCGAGGCTGGTCAGAGCCACTTGATATAAAGATACCAGTTCCCGGTGCTAGTGTGGGTCCACCAGTCGGAGTAAGTGTGAGATTTGGACCCGGAGTTGGTTCAATTGGATTGAACCAGACACGACCATTGGCAAAGTCACGATAGTATACGCGGTCGGTGCCACTACCACCCGCTGCTGTTACATCTTGCTGATATCCTGCTGTTGGTGCTCCCCAATCTACATCGAATACGGTCGTACCTGATGAGGCAATTTCATCCTCATCGTAGTCTGCATTATCAGTCGGTCGAATGATAACGGAGCCACCGGCACCAAGAGCATCGGTCACCATCGCTAGTGACCACGCAGCATACTCTACATTAATTTGTAGGGGTGTATCACCAAGCTGCATCGAACAGACAATATGATCTTGTACAAGAGAACGAAGTGCTATAACGTGATCTACATCTGCTTTCCACGCTGATGAACTAATATAGTCCATGCTACCAGCACCCTCATAGGATGTGAATGTTGATTCAATGAATAGCGCATCAAAGTGTGGTGCATAGTCTGTGTGATTAGTGGACGTTGCGTTCACATTGTTCACACCAAAATAGGTACCAGTTGCTACAAGGAAGTCAAGGAAGGCCAGTTGTGTAGCAGAGTATTCCTCTTTCGTATCAATAGCTGTCTCTGTCGGGGGTCGAGATGCTGCTGCTATTGTTCTCCACTGTACATCAAACACAGATGTGCCTTGCAGATTATCCTGAATAATTCCGTTGAATCTATCCGCTGCTGTGGTTTGGTCAGTATGTTCTGAATACAGAAGTTCTAGGAACCACTTATATACCCAGCTTCGGAATCCCGGTACCGAATAGTTCATTACGAACGTATCATAGCTTGCATTATACACACGATCAGTTCGTGCGCTACCACCATTATGGGTAAACCATGTTTCACTAAACGAGAGAAGGAAATCATCATACACATAATCTCTATAGAGCCATGTGTTACGACCACCATCAACATCTAGGTCTTCCGGTACCGGGGTACCTACATCATAGTTTCTGCGAAACTCAGGGCCAATATATTGATAGATTGGTATGTCGGTTGCACCGTTTCGTATTTCAGCATTCTCTGCTGCTTCCGTACCATCTAGGGTAGTGACAATCCACGCATTCTTCCGAATGTTCGCAGCGGATATCGTGTTGCTGCCCTTCCACCACCACGCAGTCGGAACCTTACGAGTTCCTCTACCTGAATGTGCAAGTGGATCAAGCCGTGCAAGCATAGTCTGATCGACAGTCTTAACTGTTCCACCACCAGACCATGTAAATTGAAATGTGTACGTTGTGCCCGGTGTTAGTGCGATGTCACCTTTATGGGTAACGTTACCGGCACCGAAATCAACCACATGTCCAGCGTAGGCTATTTTAGCTGTACGATCATAGAATGTAGCCAACGTAACATACGTACCATCGGCTGCTCCTTGAACCTTACGTTTGACCGTGACAACTTCGTTATCATCTGTATCACCTGTATATGTGCACTGTGGGAACGCAACCGCATCAGTAGCACGACTCGTTGCCGTGCCTGATACTGCTGGATCATCTGAGGTATAATCAACCTCTAGATACGGAGCATAGATACCACCAGTAGATGAACGTGATCGGAACGTAACACCAGCGGAGTTGCTGCTGCCTTGTCTCCAGCCATGAACCTGTACAACTCGATCAGCGGCATGGTATGATCCAGTGCCATCTGATATAGCCTGAATAAATGCAGTGTCGATGGTGTGTTCTTTGAACGTGTCAGCGGCATCGGCTACGGGAGTATTTGTCCACGATGTTGTACAAACAATAACATCATCATCAATATCAGTGTCATCAACGGAACCACCATTACTACCACCAGCCCATGCAACGCTGCCTGTGGTGTTCTTATGGTTCCATGTTGCACCAGCCTCAGTCCAGTCAAAGTTCGCAATCAATGGGTGAAAGTCGAAGGCTGTAACAACAGTAACGATTGCATTGGGAGCGAATCCAAGTCGAGCAGAGTTAATCGTGGCACCAGAAGGTACATTACCAGCAAGCGGGAACTTTAGAAATGCACGATCCTTTGTAGTTGTTGCGGTTGCCCCGGTCATAGCGATTGAGGTACCATTGTTGACTGTGTTCTCTTGTCCTGTTGTTGAGTTTACAAAGCAGTCAGCCGTAGCTACAATTTGTATAACTGTCACGTATTATTCCTTTATTGTTTCATGGGCCTCCGCTGTGCCAATATCTACCAAAATGTCTAATAGATTTTCTGTCGCTACCACTGAATTAGCAGGCTGAAATACATCACGGTCTATTTCAACTGCGGTCACACACTCACCTTGTTGTGCGGCTGACAGCAGCAGATTTAGATCGTTGTAACGCATGTTCGCGTGGCCCTTGGTTCCCCAATATGGACCCCAACTGTTCGTAACTCGGAAGAGTTTGGTTACATCATCGAAGCCACTGATGAGGTAGGCATGTCCACCAGCTAGGCCGCTGGTTGGTGTGACTATGATGCGGCCACCAGCGGGACGATACATTGAGTTGTACCAGCGGGTACCTACGATGACCGGCCCCTTGCCTGATAGTATCCATGTGCGTACGGTTGCTGCATCCCATGCCCATACATAGGTGGTGATGAGACCTCGCGCTTGGAGAGACTTGGCACCAGCACGTGTCGAGGTACCACTACGTAGATCGGTGGTGCAGTCTCCTGCCCACGGGTCTAGCTTGCGTGCCTCACAGTAAATGGTACGGCCATCGGGATTGAGGTTGGTGTTTTCCACCAGCCCTGTCGTTAGCCATTGTCTCCACGAATAGCCTACACACATAGGGTAGGCACCCTGATTGAGAATTGGTCCTGTTTGATAGTAGAGTTGGGCTGGCAGTGGTGCCTCTACAAGAGACTCATCCATTGCCAGCACCGTTGCCATTGGGAACTCTCTATCGTTTGGATCGATATCGGGTTCCCAACCAAGTCCAACTGGTCTGCGTACAGTTCTGGTCACGCTAGTGCTCTCAATACTACTGATGCTGTGAACGCACCAGAACCACCAACAGCGGTGTCATTCTCTACGGTTACTCGTGCATCACCACCTTGGGTGAGTCCGGTGATAACCTTTGAACCAGTGTTGGCTGCGGTTACGGTCAGATTATCTACTTCAATGTAGCGGAGTGATCCACCAAGAAGTTCAGCCACGAGGAAGCGCACCGTTACAGCCACCGCACCCGGATTGTATACCGTAGCACGGAAGGTTGTAGTGGTGTATGGTAGGAGTTCAAGTGGTACATCGAGTGGAATAGCGGTGTCCTGTGCCTGACTGTTTGCCATAGCAAAGGAGCCACGTATTGCGTACTTGCCTAGGTCATAGGCTACAGTCATGTCAGCCATTACTCGCTCATTCCAATGGCTAGGTTCGTTGCGAGGGAGTCACCATCGTTAATCGTACGTGCTGTACTGAGTGCAAGTGATGCGATTAGGTGGTCACCAGCAGCATCAACAACAGCGGTCAGGTCGGAGCAGAGGAAGCGATTCTTTACTGTACCATAGGCTGCACCCGATGCAGTCCATGTCTGGGTTGCTGAGGTTGCAATGTAGTAGGCACCGGGATTTGAGAATACGAATGGCTGACCACCAGCACCGGTACCGTTCGTAGCAATCGACTTACGTGCATAGCCACCAGTAGTAGGCTCACCATTCGCTACAACAGTAGCGAGGGTGTCTGCTTCTGCTGGTGTGGTACGGTTATCAAGACCAAGGAATAGTGCAGCCAGTGCAGCACCGAACAATGAATAGTTCGTAGCAAATACAGCGGAGAGAATATACTGCTCCCCACCATCGTGTAGGATGTTATCCTTCCACGGGTCTACCCATGTGATATTACCATACGCATCCATACCATATGACTGAGCCTTAAAGATGTGCAGTCTACGGTGTGGGGTTGGTGCCGTTCTCCCCGGCAGGAATCGAATGATCCGCTCTGGTAGCGGCTGATTGAATACAGAAAACATTAGTTCTCCTTCATTAGTTCGTGCTGAACGGCACATCTTCGAGGTTTAACACCCCACGTACGAGGGTATAGCGATTGCCGGTATCACCTTCGGTCACACGGAGCGCGTATACGTATTCATCTTCTGGTAAATCATCTCGTTCGATTTCATCCTTCGGAATGGTAACGATCCAGTTACCGCTGTCATCGACCTCGATACCGGCAGCAGTAGTCTTGGTAATAATACCCGGAATATTAAAGTCGGTAGAGATACTAAACTCCAGTAGGTCTTCTTTCTCAGCGAATCTACGTAAGATTCCTTCTCTTCTAGAAGTTCCCCGAAGTTCATATGTATCCCCCTTCTTATGTGCTTGGTCAGTACGAAGTATAGGCATAGTACGGACCCCCTAAGTAGACTCTTCAAACGCTCTCGTAATCTTCTTGCGTGTTTGTGAGGAACGGATAGCATCGTATCCAAGAGCTAAAGGTATCCATATAAAAATGGCAACAAAGATAGCTGTATTTATGTTCCAGTGGATATCAGTAACGGGTGAAAGCGTTGCTCGATATGCGTACCATACTAGACAGATCAAAACAGACAGCCTAATTAGCTCAACACGCATATCATTACGTACTCTCATGAGTAGTAAACCATTCTTACCTGATATTCTTCGTGCTCGTAGATCAAGATACGCTTGTGCTGTCATCCATAGTGATGCACCGATACCGATAAATAGAACTGTTATCCAAAATATTTCCAGATAACTAAGATTATTAATCATGTTCCCCCCGATGTGTGCATCTTTTGTTCAACGTAGCGTACCCTCGCATCAAGCTCTTTAATATCTTTTTTCATTATTGTTATTTCACTAGCTGGTTGTACAGTTACGTTAGTAATAACAGTAGTAGATGGTTCCTCTTCCGGTGCATCAGCATCTATACGCAGAATCTTTCGTATGTACTGCATTACTTCACGCTCTTCTCTGCGATGGTAGCTGCTCTCTTACCTAGGTCGGAGAGGCTATACGCAATTTCCTTCCACTCTTCCCGATCATTTCGCATTTCACTGAGTCGTTCGAGGCTACCAGCACGTTGGTCTGTTAGTTGCCTTTCTAAATTTGTAATGAGCATATCCTTAGCGGATAGCTCCTTATCTACCTGAAATCTAAACTGCCACATGCCGCGTGATCCGGTCGCAATGATGATGAGTAGTCCACCCACCATACCAATGCTACCCGGACCAATAAATTGTTCCATAGGATTACCAGTGTATGACAAAGTAGTACAATACTACTGTACGTGTTTCTGCGGTACCGGCAGCATCGTGGAGTGTGCAATTGATAGTAGGTGATGCTCCTGTAGTTGGAGCAGGAGAGTTATCAATGCCCACAATTCCTGTGGTTGGGTGCTGAATCATGAGTTGTATTGTTACGTATCCATTTACTGTGCCCGACAAGGCTAGATTATAGTCGCCCGAAACAAAGTCAGCGGATACATTACCCGCTTGAATCTTCCACGGTCCCGTTGCGAGTGCGGGTTCAGCACCAAGAGCCTGTACTGCACTCATGAATGGATATAGATCACCATCATTACCTTGTACAGTGTCAGCATCAATGGTACCACCCGATGCAGCAATCGTAAGTGTGTCAGTACCTGCCACTGTGGTGAGCGAGATGCCTGCACCAGCAGCGATGTTGAGTGTGTCGGTTTCTGCATCAGCGGAGATAGTTGACTGTCCTGAGACAGCAACAGAAGCAAAGCCAAATGGATAACCGGATGCAGAAATAGATACGGTATCTGATGCAACAGAACCAACAATACTGATACCAGGACCAGCACTAAAGTTAAGAACATCGGTTGGTGATTCGGGTACGAGAGAGTTACCACCAGCGAGTACCGTAGCGAACATGTTCGGAGCACCGGGTGCTGATGGAACATTACTCAGGTCATTATAGTCTGCGGTGCCAAGGATAGTCCACACGCTACCGTTCGAGAATGATATCGTGAGGTCATCGGTAGCAAAGTAGAGCGCACCATTACCTGCTGTTGCTGCCGCTGGTCGAGCAGCCAGTAGGCCCGACTGCGCTTTCACTACGGTACCTGCATTGGCTACTGCACCGACCTGTGCAGCAGTAGTTGTATGAGGATTCGATGTATTCACAGCGTGTAATGCTGCTGCTGCAAGTGTCGTGTCCGGTGCATCCTTCCAGCCTGCTTCACCGCTGAGTGCCTTGATTCTATTGGCTAGGTTACTAAAGAGAATCTGTATTGTGTTGGTGTCTACTGCTGGTGCGGTTGTATCAGTAACGGTTGGACTACCAACCTGAGCATGTGTGGTGCTGTGTGGGTTGGATGTGTTCGCTATATGTGCGGCTGCTGTAGCAAGAGAAGCGGTGTGTGATGTGAGTGTTGTGTTCGCTGTCTCCAACGAGATGACAGGAGCGGTTCTCCACGTGCTCTTGCCTGTGATTTGCTTCACCATGTTGGCAAGCCTGCTCCATAGTTGTGTTGGTGTACCAGTCTCAGATGCAAGTGCGTTGGTGTCATCAATTGTGCGAGTACCCATCTTGGCATCGCTGACAATACCATCAGCGAGGTGTACCTGCTGGATTGACAGGTTCGCAAGTGGAGCACTACCACCAGCACCAATGACCTGACCAAACATCATGCGTGTATCACCCTCGATCTTGCGTACCTGTCCGGTTGCTGGGTTCGTTATACGCAGACCAAAGACACCAGTTTGTGGTGCATCAGCCGTGTCGAGGTTAATAATTTCCCACTTACCAGTGGTCGATGAGCTTGTGACTGAGGCAGCAGGGGTACCTACCCATGTGCCATCAGAGTTCTTCGCGTATGCGTTGACTTCAATGTCTCCAACACCATTGCCAAGCTGGTCAAACAAATAGCCGCGCAGTGTAATTAGTGGCATTTACTGAGCCTTTCCAGTGTTCTTGACATGGCTGTGATCCTCACCTTCGAGTGCTTCTCTGACAAAGTAGGTAGGGTCTTCGAGTGCATCCTGTTCATCAATAAAGACAATCTTAATACCCTGTCCTGCGAACAGTTGCTCTCGAAAGAGGTCGGTCGCTATCTTCTGCTGGCCCTGACCATAGTGCCAAAACTTTCCCTGAACCTCAATACCGATGGAGTAAGTGTCCACCAGGAAGTCAACCTGAGAGTAGTAGCCAGCACCAACACCCGGCAAGCGTGCCTGATATGTGAAGTCAAGTCCATCCTGTAGTCCATTCTTTTGTAGTCCCCAATAGACAGCCCACTCTGGTCGTGTGCCGGTCCACCAATCGGGTGGATCACCGGCAGGTTCAGGTCGTTTGAGTCCACCGGCCATAGGGTGACCGCGTGTACGTGTACCAATGTTAACTTGTCCCCAACCTGCTGGTGCTCTGGAACCAGAAGGGATACGCGGTAGCTTTACCTCTGGTAGTTTTGTACGTGTTGATTGTCTACTACTGCTCATTGGTAAGCTCATCTAGCTGAATTAATGAAACAGTATAGCGTGCGCTGGCTTCTGAGCCAGTAAGTTCTGCACCCTGAATGTTCGAGAGTACCACCCTACGAGAACGCATGAGTCCGGTTCTTCTGTCCCTGTAGGTGAAGGTACCAGCGATCTTCTCTACCTCTGCAATTTCATACAGTCGTTCAAGTAGTTGTTCGGAGGTCTTACCATAGTGTAGCCTCTTCGATAGCTGGATGTTGATATCCCAACCCCAAAGAAGTTGTGGTCTTCGCATAAATCCGAAGATCATGTGCCGAAGTACCGGTGTTGCGGTTGTAGATATGCTACCCCGAACCATTTGAATACGGAATTTTACCCTACGAAATACACGACCGGGTTCCTGTCCAATCGCGTACTGTGTGAGTCCATTTTGTGTAACCAGTGCAACGGTTTCCCATGATTCATCACCATCGTATGCAATTTCAACCTGTATACTGGTACCAAGTACCGCATCAATGCCTTCTGCATCTACATCAAGTGATAGAGCTAGCTTGTCTAGTTCAGCCCAACCAAGGTCTACCCACGGTGTCTCTAGATATCCATCCTCACGAAACTCTGTTGTTGGATTCTGTAGTGGGTTGTGGAGTCCCGTATCGATATCAATATAGGATGCACCATCCGAATGTGTAATCCACAAGCGGAAGGTATTATCTAGTGAGGTCACCAGACAGTAGCCCATTGTGCCACCGATAGACTGTTCGAAGAGTGGGTGCCACGACAGCCCCGGTGACTGTACGATAGCTCCAACACTACTGCTACTACCAAGTGGGAACACACCAATCGTGGGGAACTCTTCCAACACTACCGTGTCCAGTGTCGTTGGTGTTGCATCCTCAAAGAATGGCATAGACAGTGTGTCTATGGTGCTTCCTGTTGTTGTAGCAATGACAGCGTAGTAGAAACCGTGACCCGGCACCATTTGGAGTATGTTTCCTTGAAGGTGGCTTGGTAGACCTTCATCCTTTGCTGGACCAACTGATTGAAGTGTTGATCCATTATATTTAATAGCTTCGGTACCTTCTGGTACGTAGAGTTCCCCTCTCCATACCATCGCACCCTTACCAGCTACAGACATGGTTGGGTGGGTGACCGGGGTGATGTAGAATTTTTCACTATCGAAATCATATCCGTAAACACCGGATCGTGTGATTGCGTGAATAACTGGCTCACCAGTTAGATCAAAATAAATAAGAAGCTGTTGACAATACCCGCGTGGGAGATGGAGTAGTCCACCTTCGTCCCAATCAGTTGACTCGCTTGCTCCGTTGTTATCAGCATCAGGATCAATTGTCCAATAGATTCTTGTTAAAGAACTATCAGAATCATCCTGTCCGATGCGAAAGAGCTTACCATCCCACTCGATGAGGGAATCACCGGTTGGAACATACGTATCAGGACTCATGAAGTCGGTCCATGTATTCGTGATTGCATTGTAGCTGTGCAGTCCGAGGTCCGTAATAATAAACATGGAACCATTGAATATAGCACCAGCATTTGCTGATGCTGAGATAGTATGCAGGTTCGTACCCCATGATTGTGTGGATTCGGTCCACTTGTAGACTTCCGTACCTACAAACGCATAGAGTGTGTCCGCATATTCCATCAGGAGTTCTGCCTTATCCGGCAGGTTACCTGCGGGATGTATGAGTGTGTTGAGTGTTAGATATTTGTACAAACTTAGAAGCGTACTGTCAGCAAATCTATCTATATCTTGTGGAAGTTGTCCGTTCAAAATACCAAAGCCACCAGAGAAGTTAGAGATAACCCACGATGATGTGACTACCTTATCCTCTCTGGTATAATCTCCGAGAACAAACTTTGGTGCGAAGGGTGTAACAGCAGTTCTACGGACGGTACCTGTGATTGGAAAGTTCTGCCCATAGAGCAGTATCTCATTCTCTCTGAGAACGTTCGTAGACTCATGTGGCATGTACTACTCCAATACAGGTCTGCTGCCCGGTGGTATTCTACCAACAGAGTTGCGCTTACCGCGTTCATAATCATCAGATGCAGCAAGCTGTCTTCTCAGATGTTCTTCTGGATCAATTGCTGCACCACCGGCCCGGTTGGCATGTAAGAGGAACGCTGCACGGGCTGATGTAGTAAATGGATCAGATTCTATGATGCTATCTTCCCACAGTGGAAAGGTGGCCGAGCGAATACCAACCAGATCAACTGGCTCAGTTGGTGTGGCTTCCCACGCGATCCTACGACCGGTACGTACGTGCCAGTCAACTGGTAGGAGCTTGTCTTCATTAGACCATATCTCGCTGATGTGGGTGATACCAGCAGGCAGTGTAAATAAATCATCCACCACCAGCGCATCCTCGATGCGTACCTCGATACGTGCCTGTTCCGATAGCTCGTTCACAGCGATCTGCATTGCTTCATCTATCTCCGTGGGATTGATTTGGAACATGGTGTACTTGGCACCGTAGGTTGGTGGTGTCGTGAATGGTCGATGTAGCTCAAAGGCCGAGCCGTTGTATCCAACAACCCTGAATGGGATACCCGCATCCACATGCAGTGGATCGAGCATAATCCAGTAGTAGTTGTACTGTTCTGGATTACCAACAAGACTCAGGTCTGCGAGTGTGTTTATACCTGCATTTGATACGGTACCTCGCACAACCTCACTGACACGTGAGCCTATCTGTGATCGTAGAAGAAACTTTGTGATGCCTGCTGTTGGTTGTCGGCCTACGCTGAATACCTGTGTGGTTGTTGTATCTGCTGCGAGTAGGTGCCACTCTGCTGTGTAAAGCCCAGCGAACACGAGCGGCAGCAGTGTCGTGTATCGATAGCGGTTCCAACCAGATGGTGCGATGACTTCTGCCGCTAACAATACCAACCCATATGGATCAGTAATTGTCAGGTCCACAATGTCATCATCACCACCCGGAAGGTCAGCAATGAGCGTAGCTACACGTAGAATCTCTCTGTCAGCCATGCTACGCTCCTTATATTAGACTGGTGGTTCAACTGCTGGGTATCCACCAGAAATCTGTGTTGCATACTTAGCTCGAAGGGCTTCATCGATGATATCGTTAGGAACACGAAGCCTTCGATTGAAATCCTTCAAGTCATCCACACCATCAGTCTCGATTAAGTCGTGGATGTTGTTCTCAGGTGGCATAGGATCACCGACTACGAGACCAAGAGCCGCGAGTAGCGGATCATCTGTGAGGTCCACTCCGGTTGTACCGAAACCACCACCCGACACAATCAGATTGTTAGTACCGAAATCTGTTGGTGGGTATGGGTTCGGATCAAGCCCCGGATAGCCGGTTTCGGTATCAGAACCAAAGCCCTGAATTACCTTTGGTGCCACCGCTGCACGGTCTGTCTTATTAGCCATTGTCTTCTTCATTCTCCGCATCATCCCCTTCAACATACACTACTTCGGGCAGGGTAGCCTTGAAGCGTACCTTCTCAGGCTTGCTTTCCACTACCGGCTCTGCCTTCTCAGGACGCTGAACAAGATAATTGGTAATAAAAGTAAAGGTGCGTTTTGATGCCCATGTCTGCTGCTCTTCGCTGAATGTTTCTTCCTCTCCATACTGCACACCGGTAGCTTGGTCTCTACCATAGTAGCGACCATCCTGTCCGTAGAGTTGGAGTAGTCTGAGTGCATTTTCACGTGTTACTCTGCGTCCAGCGGGAGGAACATTGTACGGCTCACCCTGATAACGAAACTGCATTGACTGCCTGTTCGGTGTGCCAATGAGTACGGTACCATCGTGCTTCGTATCATAGTTCCCTGCCTCTAACCACAGTTGTAGTGTGTTAGTGCGCTCTGGTTCAGCAAGCGACAGAATGTCCTGTAGAAGAGCAGATGAAACATCATCCTCTTCATACACGACTACGGCTCTTCTTCTCGTAGATTGTTGCGTGACCATTCCTTAACAAACCTTTCTGATTCTTCTTTCGGTAGATCAAAGTATCCGGGGGCATCGGGAGGTAAACTCCATCCCTTTGGCCGGGAGATACCTTTACCCACACTGTTATATATTCTATAAGCATCCATTCCGCACATCTTACACATATATGTAGGATGATTGATGATCGAGTCTATGGAAATGTGCTCATCAAATTCGTGCCCACAGTCACATTTAAATGTGTATAATGGCACTTAGTGATTCCTTTCTAGGTATTGAGCACCAAGTAACAAGAGGTCTGGATTGTCTCTAGCGTATCCTAACATAGAATTACAACTATTACAAAGCAGACCTCTAACCAGTCCGGTGTTGTGGTCGTGGTCCACACTAAGTAATTGGTGGCTATCTACACCACCACATATAGCACATACTCCTGATTGATTATTGTGTATAATCATATAGTCTTCAAGAGTAAGTCCGTATGTTGATTTCAGATAAGTCTGTCTCATACGAAGTTTGTGGTATGTAGGATCAATATCGCAACGGTGTTTGTACTGCTGTTTACTATAGGCTGATTTACACACACTGCATATAGGCTGTCTATCATTTTTCTTTTTATTTCTAAAGTGAAAACTATCGACAGATTTTGTTATACCACACTTACTACATGTTTTACTATCTACCAAGATAAGGTTCCTATCTATTCTTAGCCACCTACAGCGGTAAAGGTAGTACCAAGATCGATGATCTTCGCGTTCTTTCCGGGGTTCTTGCAGACAAGGTTAGAGTAGTGTGTGATGATGAGTCTGTCACTATCCTTGTTGGTGCTCTTTGGCTTAGTCTCGAAGTTTTCGAGAACATAGTAGTTCCATGTGCTCTTGTCGAGGAAGTAGACAACACCTACTGGTAGGTTTGGCACAGATACGAAAGACATACCTTCGAAGTCGAGTGCCTTGTAGCCACCATCAAGGGTTGTTACATTCTGGAACTGTCGGAACTGCTGCAAGGTGTTACCATACTGGTAGTAGTGAACACGGTTACCGATGATAAGATCGATGCTAGCCTTGCGGTCTAGCTGCTCCATCTCAGCAATAACCTGCTGCATCAGGAAGGTAGTAAGAGGTCGTGGTGTACCTGAGTTGTCAAGTACGAACGATCCAAACCACGGATGGGTAGCACGGTTGATACCTGCATACACACCAACATCTGATACAATATAACCAACACCGTGGATAGCACGACCGTTAACATCTGCGGTAGATGCCATCAACTGATCGTTAATCCTATCCTTCAAGTCTTCGAGGGCTTCCTTGGTTTCGTTACCAAGTACCTCCTTGAATGCACCACCACCACGAGTAGCAGCCTGTGCCATACCTGTGACTTCTACAACCACCCAATTCTGCTTGAATGGTGTACGTGCATCTGCGTAGCTCTGCATTCCGGCCTCTGGGATGAGGTCGTTTTCACTGTATGGACCAGCCGACTGGTTTCCACCATAGTGAATCTTCCAACGTACTTCGGCCCCTTGCCCTTTCTTAGTCCCGAACATATCCAAGAGCAGGTTGGAGCGTACCATCGCATCACTCCACGGCTCTTCGAATACTTCCTTGATAAGAGCACCGACCTTATTTAGATCAACTGCCATGTGAGAAACTATCTTTCACTATACGGTTGTAGAAACCGTGTACTACCTGCGAATTCTCGCAGTCATAAAGCGGTCGAGTGCTTCATCCATATTCTTAGCTGGCTTCTTTCTAGGTGAAGTTGAGCCTTGGGCTGTGCCAAATCTATCTGCACCACTACTCTGTCTCTTGGTCTTCGTTGCTGTGCGTGTTTTCACACGCTGCTTAGAAGAGATAAGCGTAGCCATTTCTGCCATATCTTCGGGGTCTTTCACAAGGATGAGCCGCTTGAACTCTGCTGAGTCCACTGGAATACCATGCTTGACTGCAAGCTGCTGTGCCCAAATCGCACGAGATGCTTCTTCAAGTGCCTGCTTTTCAGTGCTAATGCTATTGCCCTGAATGTGCAAGACTACTTCGGAAAGCTCTGCACGAATCTGTGCTGCTGCTGCTTGTTCATCCATGCCACTCGCTAGCAGTTCAGTGTGTCGTAGCTTGGCTTGGTTGCCAAGGAACTGCATCTGCATCTGCTGCTTCTCTTCTTGTGATTTCTGGAGAGCACCCTGTAGCCCACCGAGCCGTGCCTGTAGCTCTGCTACCTGCTGGGCTATTTGAGCATTGTCGGGAGTCTCCTTTTCATCTGAATCTTCGGACTCTTCCTCATCATCCTCTTCTTCAAAACTATCATCATCGGTATCACCGGTATCAAGTCCTGCGAAGGGGTCTTCAAAGTCATCATCATCCTCATCATCAGTGAAGAACGAGTCTCTTCCTGACATGTGTTGTACCTTTCTAGGTTTTCACGAAAACCTATATCATTTAGTAGGCTATGCCGTACTCATTAAAGAAATCTGTTGGGGATCGACTACCCTCTGGTTGTCGTGTGATCCATTTCTGGTACGCACGGAACAACACCAAATTATTATATGGTGCTGGTAATCCTTCTCCCCATACCCCACCATTCCACTGCATCACTGAGTAGTCGTTCTGCGTGGTAGCACTACCTGATGTTGGTGCGTTCTTCTGTATCTCACTCTCTGTCTTCGGTCGCTGGAAGCTCTGAGTGAGTGCAGCCGCATTGTTACCAAGCCGTGCCATCTCGCGGAACTCTTTGGTTGCTAGCAGTTCTTCTGGTAGATCATAAAACTCTTCTTGTGATTTCTGAATAGCAAGTCTGTTCTTGGTGACATTGCGTGTAGGGAATGGGTTCACAAAACCTATAAGGCTTCGGTGGAACTCACGTCCTATATTATCCTTAGCTGCACGGTCCCACTCTACATTACCCGGACCTTCTTGGCTTGCAGTAATGTAGCGGTCTCGTACATCTTTGGTATCCGCACTTGGATTGACAGCCTGCATCAGCGCAATCTCTTGCAACATGTTTTCCTGCAAGCGACTGACTATTGCGTTATCTGTATAAATAGAGTCAGTGTGTCGCTGCACAGGTTCAGTTGTGGTTGCGCGTACTGCATTCTGTAGCCTACGCATGGTGCCTTCACCGGTTATATCCATCGGTCCACCACCGAGCTTCTTAGAAGCTAAACTTGCAGTTGAGTTAATGACCGATGACCAACGGAAGATCGGCATTGGTTCATCTTTAGGTCCGTAGAATCCCATCATACTCATTGGTATCTGGAACCACGGAGCTACACCCAAACCAACACCAGCAATCTTGTCCAACTGTCGGCCCAGATTCTCCCTGCTAACTGTAGGAACGGGTTCCTCTTCAAAGTTGTCAGGAGACATGAGCTTCTTAGTCTGGTCAAAGATAGAGAATGCTGCAAGCGGATTGAAATATGCCTGTGCTGGGCCAAATATGTTTGCCAGCATACTGTCTCCCAGCGGCATATATCCACGATAGCGAGTTGGTAAGCCCATATTGATACGGTCCTGCTCCGATATATCTTGATAGGCTTGCCATGCATTAACCATCTCTGGATGTGATGCGAGTTGTTCGAGATACCACGGAAGGTTTCTCGTTGCGAAGAAGTGGAAAGGCATCCAACTCTTTAGGAACAACGCGCTTTCTATATTGTATGAAGTCTCGTAGTCGAGATGTGTCTTACGTGCGAAGTCCATACCTGTTTGAGAGGCATTCTCTACTGCTGTTCTCCAAGCATTCGATAGCTCGTTTGCAGCAGCAGCACTACCACCCTGACTGATAACAAATTTGTGTACCTGCTCAGGTGAAAAGTCTATGCCAAAGTTACGGTTGTGTTCTGCACCAACACGATTGAGTTGTGTGATGATATCCACACCGTTTGGACCCGGAACTGCTCTACGCACGAGGGTATCAAACTCTGGCTTGTAGGCCAACAGATAATCCTTCGTTCCATTACTCCATGCCCACTCACGGAAGGTGTTGTCGCTTGCTCGTGCAATCGCACGGTTGAATCGTACAATAGGAGATAGCACCTTCTCACCAACTACCGGCACGCTTGCCAGTGCTGGTCGCATTTCTGCGTTGAGAATTTCGCTATAGCCCCCTCTATCTCCGAACTTGGCAAGGTCTCCGAGGTTACGCTGTGCTGCACGACCAACGAAGAGTGCCTCTGGTGGACCCTGTAGTCCCCAGCGCTTTGCTTGCTTTCTTGCACCAAACTGCTCAACCGGATTGATACCTGCAACAGCACCACGTACGATCATATCCATCCAGTTAGCCATTTGGTAACGTGGAGATACAAGTGCTTGTTCTCTCCATGCACGTGGTATCCAACCAAGTGATCCCCAGAAACGGTTAATATTTCCAAGCTCTAGTGTTGGATCAGCGAGTGCTTCCTTTACAAACTTCTCACGAAGGTTGTCGATATAGGCACTACCAACGGTGTACTCATGGAAGTCAATTCGATCAATGCCTGCTACCCGCTCAAAGAATTTGTTGCCTATGAGCTTCTGGAGTGCCTCTGGTGTCATGTGATAGCGTTTCAAGAATGCGTTGATCTTCTTAGCATCACCGGGATCACTGATGATGCCGTTCTCCACGTAGTCGAATATTTCTCCAGCGGTCATGTTGTCGTTCAGGTGTACAAGATCATACTTCGAGAGTATGACATTTATCTTATCAACATCTTCCTTCCACTTCGCATCTGCTTTCTGTACCGCTGGACTAGCCTGCATTGTTTCCATCATCTTCATATCCTTTTCGGATAGGATACTCCAGTATGGATTGTTTGATGTCACCTGTTCGGTTGGGACATTAGAGGTTGCGATTGTTTCTGGAAACATGCGACCGATGTTTCGCATAGCAAGCGGGTGGAGTACACCCGATGCTGCACGATGCATATTCATACGCGAGAACATGAGGGATAGGTTTGCACGTGCCTCGCGCTCTGATGTTGAGAAGAGAGCCTGTGTAAAGAGCGGTGCATATTGGCTGTTCATCCAGAGTGACTTGTTCGCGAAGGTACCCGGATTTCTCTGGGCCTGTTCGGTAACAATCTGCTCTACGATATGAGCCATTGGGGCTGGCTTGCCCTGTGTCACCTGTGCGATGATCTGTTGGATATTGTTCTCTGCTGCCTGTGCTTCAA
>Ga0184628_10000227_pt1 | contig 33365 bp, 43 predicted proteins | sample PLM4_5_b1_FD_133149 | JGI IMG/M metagenome (GOLD analysis project Ga0184628, IMG submission 133149) | Groundwater sediment microbial communities from an aquifer in East River, Colorado, USA - PLM4_5_b1 | ecosystem: Environmental > Terrestrial > Soil > Riparian zone | place: USA: East River...
CCACCACCGCCTTTTCCAAAACCCAATCCAGCGTGCGCGGCCGTTCGTCATAGGCATCGGGCGTGGACGACTGGAGAAAGCATTGCGTGGTCGCGAAATGCTCGAAACTATCGAGGCTGCCGACCCACAATTTCTGGAGTTTGTCGCGCAAATAGGCTTCGTTTTCCGGCACATACATGAATGACCGGATGCCCTGCTCGCGCGCTATTTTGGTCAAGACATTGAGCAAAAACGTCGACTTGCCGTGGCCCGCAATGCCGGTGCAAACCACAAATTGGCCTGCGTAAAACTTGAAAATCTGGTCCAATTCCCACCAGCCCGTGCTGATGGCTTGCTTCTCGATCGACCCCCTTTGCGGTAATTCAGCGAGCGAATAATAGCCCGGCTGGTCGTGACGATAGAGACCGGGCAACGGGACCACATTGGCCATCAAACTACTCCCTCAATGGGACCATTCCAGCGGAAGGCCGGATCGGTCTTGGCTTTGTCTTTTGCGGCTTTGACTTCGCGGTTGCGCTTGGCGAGCGCGCCAGAAACGGCGGGGAACCAGCGATTACCTTGTTGTTCAGCCCATGCTGTTAGGCCGATTAATTCAGCCTTGAGGTCGAGCTGAGAGAAAGCGGCTTGCCAATTATTGAAGTGCTTTTCGGTCAGCCGAATGATGCCGCTCTCGAAAGCGTAATCTTTGGTCGTTGCCACCCCGTCAGGGGTATTCTTCTCTTCTCTTTCTCTCTCTCTTCTCTTCTCTGGGCTAGCATCTTGCTTGCAGGGTGCTAGCAAGTTGCTAGCAGAGATAAAAAACTCATGTTCAATCAGTGGCTTGAGAGCATCAATTAAATCGGACTCCGCCATTCTTAGTCGGAAGGCTATTTCCTCCGTCGTCGCCGTTATTTTTCCTTCGTCGTATTCGCTTGCTAGCAGCCACAGCATCGGTGCTAGCGCCCTGCTAGCAACCGGCAAGCGGTGAAAATCAAAATTGTCGAGCAGATTGCGATGTAGTTTTATCCAAATAGGCGAGCGGTTTTTGTAGTGCTGAAATTCAGTCCAGTTTTTTGGTTCGAGGCTCATGTCGTCCTCCCCCTTAAAAGCTGCCATTGCTCCAAAGCTTTAATTGCCTGGTCTATCCCCTCGGCCACGCACGTAAATCCGCCCGCCGCCTCGATGTCGGCGATGAACTCCAACTGCGCCACGGTCGGACGGCCGCCGGGGGCTTTCAGTTCAAGTGCGTAGAGTTTTGAGTTGTGGAAAATCAGCACGTCGGACACGCCGGCCCGCACGCCGTTCTTTTTCGCTATCGCGCCGGCGATCGAGGCCCCGCGGCGGTTGCGCTTGCCGCCCAGAAACCCGCCGTTATTTGTGTGCCAGTACACCGCCCCCGGCACCGCGCGGAAGCGGAGATGGTCGAAAACGGCCTGTTGAACAGTCTGCTCAGGACGAAGCACGGCGGCGCTTCCTCCTTCCCTTTGCATCCATGTCCCGCATGTTGTCGGACTGGGTGCCGAAGAAGAGATGGTCGACGTTGACGCAATACGGATTGTCGCAGGTATGAAGCGCCCACTTTCCAAGTGGGACCGGCCTGCCTGCTAATTCAAGAGCGATATGCGTGGCTTGGCGAAGCGAGCGGCCTATTTTGAGTTTTCCATAACCGCGGGGACGGCAACACCCCAGCCATAAAAGGCACCCGCTGTTTGGCTCAGGAATTGTCAACCGCTCAAATCGGATTCGAATATCTGTATTTTTGTTAGTTCTCTGCATGGCTAAATCATCTTCGCGATCATCATGCCGAGCGCTGTGATGCTGGCGATCGAGAGTGCCAAGACCACGACCAGGATCAGGAAGGCCGATCGGTAGGTGTCGAGGCTGTTGAAGCCGCTCATGGCTCGTTGCTCCCGGCCTCGGCCTTCCTCAGGAGTTTCACCATGGCGAGCTCGGCGCTGTCGGCTAGTTCCTGCCAGAGCTTGGCCTCGGCCCGCGTCAGCATCTGGCCAAGGTCGTCGGCATCGCCAAAACTCGCGCGCCGCAGTTTCTCGGCCTGCGCCCGCGCCGCCTTGATGAGTTCCGCGATCGAGGTTTTCATGGCCCATCCACCACGTCGCCTAGATGCGGGTCGGCCGCCTGCGGAGACACCCCAATGTGCCGCAGCAAGCCGTAGATCGCCTCCAGGTGTCCGCCGATGGCGACGAGGCTCGTTTCACGTGCAACACGCTCGGCCACCGCCTGGTCGCGCTCCAGCACGCAGGACGCCGTTCGGCTCTCCAGCGTGGCGATGTGGCTGCGCAGCGTTTCGTTCTCGGCCTCGACTTGGCGGATGATGACCTTGGCGTTGGCGAGTTCGCGGTAAGCCGTGTCCAGTTCGTGCTCGCGCATCTGCTGGTGTTCCATCGACACCCGCATCGCGTCGAGCCGGAACGTCGGGAGCGGCAGCATCGGTGCCGGCGGCAGGGTGCCGTTGGTCTGGTCGTCGCTCATTGGGGGTGTCTCCTATTGTTCGAAGTTGGATTTCAGTCCGCTGTCGATCGACGGCGCCGACACTCGCCGCGGTAGTTTGGTCCCGGCCGGATGGCTCTCCGTGGCGCGCTCCGGATGCTCGCGGGCCAAGGCCTCCAACATCGCCTCGCCCGACCGCTCCCGTTCCGCCTGCTCGCTCGGGTCGAGCGCCACCGCCTCGCCCGGCACGGGCTTGAATTGCCGCTGCCTGCTCGGGATGCCGCCCCTCACGAGTGGTGCGCCTCTTTGTGGTGGTCCGGGCAGTAGCTCGATCCCGTCCGCGCCGTTGCCCCGCAGTAGTGGTAGGGCGGCTCGCCGGTCGGCCACCGGCAGTGGTGGTCGAGCAGGTCCATGATGGTGAGGGTGCCAATCGGCAGTGGCTCGGGTGCAGGCAGCGGTGGTGCGGGCGGAATGCGAGTGTCCATGGGTCTGACCTCCCTCGGCAGTGGACGACGCTTGCGTAGTGGCGGTGGTGGGCTGGTCGGCTTGGTGCGGCGCGGCGGGCAGGTGTAGCCCTGGCGGTGGCAGAGCCCGATGATGGAGTTGCGGCTCACGCCGAACACGGCGCCGATCTGGCTCGCCGTGTAGCCCTGCGCCCACAACTCGGCCACGCGGGCCTTGGCTTCAGCGGTCCAGATTGCGGTCTGCCACGGCATGGCTAGGCCTCATCATCGGCCAACCACGGGGCGATCGTTACGGCCAAGGTCGCGCACCGCCTCCCGAGTTTGATCAATTGTCGGGCGATGAAAGTCCGGGTCCGTCTGAATGAGTAAGGCTTCAAGGCGGAGGAGCCGCGTTCGGAGGTCGTGAAGTTCATTGCGCGCGTGTTCCTCGGATTTGCGCCGTAGCGCGGCTTCAATGCGGTTGATTTCCGCGAGTTCGATCCGACGGGCTTTGCCGTACCAAATGTCGAAGGCGCGCCAGTAAGTGAGGTCAGCGGCCCGCGCCGCCCGCGCGATGGCCGCCTTGATCTTGTCGCCACGTTCCCACGGCTCCGAGAGTTCACGCAGGGAGGCAGAAATGTCCGTCATTTGGGTCTCCCAAGACTTTTGGGAGAACTCCCAACATTTCGCTGCGATGGTTTGCGCATGAGTAGTCCTCACCCCGCGCTTATGACGCTACAGTTTCGGATCGAATGAATGTCCGAACAGCGACGTCCCCGCCCGTGGCATCGCTCAGTCGCTGAGCCAGCGGTAGAGATACGCCGCGCTCACCTTTCAAGATCAGCGACAGATGGCTTTCTGAACATCGAACGGCGCGCGCGAATTTGGCCTGTGTCGTGTTTGCTTCGATCCAGTCGGCGAGCGGATGCTTTTCAGTCATCCAATAACTTTGCCACCAGCAAAGCCTTAATGTCAAGGCGAACTTTGCTGACAGGAAATCGACATGAGCGGGTTGACGACGGAAAATCCCCTCATGAAGCCTAGCCCGTCAATTCTCGAACCAAAGCTTTATATTGGTGAATGGATCGAAGCTCTTGGCCTACAGGCGCGAGCGGTTGCTAAAGATGCTGGCGTTAGCGAGCCATATTTGAACCAACTTATACATAGAACCAAAGACAACCCTAGCTTGAAAGTTCTAGTTAAGATTGCAAGTGCTATGAGGATGGGGGCCAGGGACTTACAAAGCCCACCTCCTCCTCGTGCTGTACTTGAGGAATTAAAGAAAATCCCTTCCGATCAGCTTGAGCGACTAAGGCGTCGACAGTCCGCCCATTGAGCGCTGATTCTTCCACTAAAACCTTTGGTTGAGCCCTCAAAAGAAAATACTTTGCTGAGCGCAAAGATTATTCTTGACGTTAAACTTTGCTGAAGGCAAAGTACTCCCCGTCAATCGGGAGCACGCCATCACCATGGAACTGGTTCGCTACAACGCCATGTGCCGCGCGATCGCGGAAGCACACCGGGTCGACGAGGCGAAAGAAATTCATGACCAGGCAGTGGCGCTCGAAGCCTATGCGCGCCAAGCCTTAAACACCGATGCCGAGCGCGAGGCGACTGAAATTCGCCTGCGCGCGGAGCGCAAGGTGGGAAAGCTTCTCAGGGCCTCACCCAAAGCAACGGGGACATTGAAGCAAGGCCCCAATCTCCCGCGGTCGACCAGCACGACCACGGGAACACTCAAATCTCTGGGCATCACCAAAGACCAGTCATCGCGATGGCAGAAAATCGCTGACCTGTCGGACCATGAATTCGACTTGGCGATTGGCACCGCAACCTCAAAGCCATCGACCAACGGCATCCTGAAGGCGACCGCTCCACCGGAGAGGATGGTGGTTTCAAAAGATGCGCTCTGGCTTTGGGGGCGCTTACGCGATTTCGGCGGCGATGAGTGGCTGGCTAAGTCGCCTACCGACGTGATGTCGACCATGACACCCGAAATGAAAGACGACGTTCATCAACTCGCGCCGCGCTTTGCAGCATGGCTTAAGCGAATAGGAGAGATGCCATGACCCACGAAGAAAGTCAGTTAGCGGATATTGTCGCGCGCATCATTGATGTTCGCCGCGTGCAACCGAGGATTAATCCGTCATGGATAGCGACGGAAGCCCTTAAGGAGCTCGACCCGTCCGAAAGCTCGCACCCGCTGGTCCGGGCTGGATGTCATTTACAATTACGCCAGATTGCGCGAGCGCAATGCCGCAAACTTTTCGACGATGACAGCGAAGACGATAGCTCGCCCCGCTTTACTGGCTTTAGTGGGCTGCAATGGCGATACCCGGCCGTTCATTCGAAAAACAATCCTGAGCCTGAGTATGTGCTTCTCGAACAGATGAGCCGGGCCGATATCGACTACAACGTCAATCGCCTTACCCTTGAAGGCCACGCAAAACTAAAACACGCCGACGCACTTGAGGCGTGGGGCCTCTCGCGCAAGGCTGCCGTGGGATGACGGACCCCATCCGCAACCTCGTCGACCACCTGGCGAACCGCGCCGTGCTGTTCGAGGTCGACCCCGACCCCAGGCAGCCCAACCGCGTGCTCTACAAGATCACCGCCGCTAGCCGCGATGCGGTGCAAGACGCCATCTCAGAGATCATGAACCGCGTCGACGACACCAGCGGTTATGCGGTGTTCGCCGGGCCGCGCCGCAGCGGCGACGGGTTCATGGCGCAGGGTGCCGTTGTGATCTACGGCGCGGGGCGCGCGTCGTGACCTTCACCGACACCGAGAAACGAGAAGCCGCAGAGCGGGAAGCGAAGATGCGCCGCAAAGTCTATCCGCGCTGGGTGGAGCAAAAGAAAATGTCACTCGCACAGGCTGACAAGCAAATCGCGCTGATGGACGAGATCGCGGACGACTACCGCAAGAAAGAGTTGGTGCTCCTGTGATGATGCTCACCGACGACCAAGTTGAGAGTGCGATTGCCGCCTGCGACGCGATCATTGCCGCCATGGCGCGGATCGAACGGATCGCGACCCAGGTGGAGCGCGATCTAGCCGACTGGAAGCGTGAGCTTGAGGTGATCAGCGAGCAGAGGAAAGCGTAATGCTGTCGCCGGAACAGATCGCGGCGAGGAAGGGCAAGCTCACGGCGTCTCGTGTGGCATGTCTGATGCGCGGCGACACCGCCAAGATCATGCAATTGTATATGGAGATGACGGACGACCCGAGTTTCGTCGCTGAAAATTTGGAGGAGGTCTGGCCGGTTAGGCTCGGCGAAGTTACTGAACATCTCCAAACCATGTGGTTTGACCTCAAGCACGGTCCGACATCGAGGCACGGCGAAGTTGTTGTACATGCCAACGGCTGGGCCGCCTGCACGCTAGATGCTTGGTCTGATCTGCACAACTGCGTCATTGAATGCAAACATTGCGGGGGACACGAACCGTTCGAGACATTGGTCGAGCGGTATCAACCGCAAATGCACTGGCAGATGATCGTGACCGGCACGAAACAGTGTGCGCTGTCAATCATTCAGGGTGCGCGCGAGCCGATCGTGGACTTCGTCGACTACGATGAGGACTACGGTGCCGAGTTGATGCGGCGCGGGCAGGCATTCATGGAGTGCGTGTGGAGCAAAACGCCGCCGATCGACATCGGCGAGCCGGTGGCCGCGCCCGTGCCCGGCAAGGTCTACGAAATGTCTAGTTCAAACGCTTGGGCAGCGTCGGCGTTCTTATGGCGCGAGAACATCGCCGGCAAGAAGCTTGCCGAGATGGCCGAGAAAGAACTCAAGGCGCTGATGCCGCCTGACGGCAAGAAAGCATTCGGTCATTCGGTAGTCATCACGCGCGATCGTGCGGGTCGGCTATCACTTCGCGAAGAGGCAGAAGCAACATGAACGAGATTGCAAAGATTGAACACGGGATGGCTGTCTCACTTGAGCCAACCAATATGCCAGAAGCCATGGCGCTGGCCAATCTTATGGCGGGCGCCAAGCTGGTTCCCACGGCTTTACAAAAGTCGCCAGCGGATTGTCTGATGGTGATTATGCAAGCCAAGCGGTGGAATTTAGACCCATTTGCCGTTGCGCAGGAATGCAGCGTCATCCAAGGCAAGTTGATGCACAGCGGCAAGCTCGTCGCCGCCGTCATCAACTCGCGCGGCGGTCTCACACAGCGGCTGTCATTCGAATACGATGGCGAGGGCGACAAGCGGACCATCACGGTCAGCGGCCAGCTCCGCGGCGAGCCAGAGCCGCGCACAGTGAACGTGACGCTGAAAGAAGCCCGCACGCCAAACAAAGTCTGGCAGACCCAGCCCGACCAACAGTTGATGTATCACGGCAGTCGCGTTTGGGCGCGACGGCACACGCCGGAGCTCATGCTCGGCGTTTGGTCGCCGGAGGAGTTCGACGATGGGCCAGCCAAGGAACGGCGAGCACCGACGCCTGCGCCACTAAAGATGGCCAAACTCGCCGAGGTCGCGCCCGACCCGGAGACGGGCGAGAACACAGATGACAATTCAGTAGTTCGGGAAGCCGACGCAGCCCCCCTGGTCGCTCCCGATGACTCCTCCGCACCGACTGGTAGGGAATACGGTGCGGAGGAGACCACTACCGACCGCATGGAGCGGCTCGATAAGCAGTTGAGTGTCGCCGCCACCAAGGGCACGGCCGCGCTCAAGGGGGCGTGGGATAAGATCGACAAAGACGACCAGGCCATCCTCAGAGCCGCCCTCGACAACCGCCACAGACCCACAGCAGCAAAAGTGGACAAGGCCGGGGCGACACCATGAAAGTCAGTGAACAGCGGTTGTTTTTTCCACCTTATCAAGACATTGAAACTCTCTCACATCACCTCTGCGTCTCACGGCGCACTGTTGATTCATGGGTGAAAGCTGGCAAGCTTCCGCCCCCACGGGTGCAGTATGGCAAGCGGATTTGGAAGTGGACAGACGTGGAGAAGTGGCTTGACGGCGAGTCCGCTATGGTGACGTCGTCTCCCGACGAGTTGGCTAGCCGAATAACGGAGGCGACCCGCAATGCCATCGCGTCCCGTTCTCGCTAGGATCGATCCCGACAGTTTTGCCGCGGTGATCCGGGCCTACATCACGAGCCCCAAATTCCAGGCATATGCGAAAAACACCCGCATCATGTGGTTGCGTGAATTGTCGCTGGCCGAGATCCCTCCGCTCGGCGCGCTGCCGGCCGCGCAGATCCGGCCGTCGCTCATCCAGGCCTTCTTGGACGGCTACGCGGGGCGGCCCGGCAAGCAGATGGCCGCGCTGACGGCGCTCAAGCAGCTCGAGCGCTGGGCCGTGGTGCGCGACCTGTTGCCAAACGCGATTACGCTCGGCGTGGAGGTCGAGCACTCGGACGGCGGGCATGTACCGTGGACGGACGAACAGGTGGCGATCGCGGAGGAGTTTGCGCGGCCCGACCTGGCGCGTGTCATCACGCTTGGCGCCAACACGGGCCAGAGGGGCAGCGACCTCGTGAAAATGAGGTGGACCGATATCGAAGAGTTCAGGGGCCGCCCCGGCATCAACGTCGTGCAGGTAAAGACCAAGCGGAAACTGTGGGTGCCGATGACGGGAACGCTGCAGACCGCCATGGCGACCTGGGAACGCGCCCCCGGCTTTATCCTGCTGCGGTCCACAGGAGGCCCGTGGACTCGCGAGGACTTGAGCCAGACTTGGAAGCGGGAGCGGGATGGCAACGCAGCCCTAGGGCCGCTACGGGCCGCTGGCCTCGTCCTGCACGGGCTGCGAGCGGCGGCCTGCGTGCGGCTGTCGCGCTCCGGTGCCTCGACCCGGCAGATTGCTGACATGGTCGGCATGTCGGAGGATATGGTTGGCCGTTATTGTCGGCTGTCGAGCCAGCAGGAGAACGCCTCGGCGGCGATCTTGCATCTGGAGGGAACGCCGCGCGAGCATGTCACTAATCGGTGGCAGAGTGGCCGTGAACGCCCGAAGAACAGATGAACGAAAATGCCTGAATTCGAAGGCCGTAAGTCCTTGAAAACACTCGAATTACGCATACTCGGCTACTGTGGGAAATTTAAGGCATTACGACAACTTAGCCGTCGCTGCAATGCAACGGGCTACACCAGCAACGCAAAAAATCCAACATTGACCCACCCCAGAGAGGACGACGACGATGAAGACTCTAGCCGCAGCTTTGTTAGCCGCCACCGCCCTAGTAGCCTGCTCTAATCCGACCCGCGCCGACATTATCCTCGATACCCACGGGTTAGGCGGTACTGGCGATAATGTCATCTTCAGCCAGCTCTTTCCCGGTCTCGTCCTGGGTCACCTCAATGGCCAGCACGACGAGGTTGTTCGATTTCTGGACCGCTCCGTCTTCAATCCTGATGGCGGCATCCTGGGCGGTATTTTCTCCGGAGCGGCTAACGGCAATGACATCAAGATCGTCAACACTAACGAACTGGATATCAAGGTTTACGATCCCACAAACGTCAACGTTGTCACCACCACCAGGGAGATATTCTCCCTAAAGGGGACCGGCGTTGCGTTTCTCACGGTGACGGCCTTGGAGGCGGACGGCACCACCAAGACGTTTCAGTTCAACCCGCTCACTCCCGGATTTTCTCTCGCGGACTTCCAACTCTCGGCCACTGCGCAATCGGGCTTCGATCTCAAAGCCATCAACGGCGAGCGCATCCTTGATCTGGACATCCGAATCGTCGGCGGCTCGATCGCCGATTTCGAGCATTATCGGATCGAGGTTGGCCCGACAGCGGCTGTACCCGGACCGATGGTCGGTGCCGGCTTACCGGGCGCGCTCGCGGGCGGACTGTTCCTGCTCGGGCTGGCACGCCGCCGCAAGGCTGCAGCAATCGGCTGACGCTCAAGGGTCGCTCCTAGTCGTCAGCACGATGGACCCGCCGGTAACGGACCAACCCCCTGCGCCGGCGGGTTTCTCTTTAGGCAAGAGCCATGGGATGGATATGGAAGATTGCGCTGGTCTGGGCCATGCCTGCCGTGGTCGCACTCGGCTTCGCGCTGTCGCCCCCGCAGGCGCGCGTGGAGCGCGTGGAGCCGCCGCCGCCCGTCGTGAGGACCGTGCGCACGGTGCAATACCTGCCGCCCACACCGGTCGCGGCGCCGCCCGTGCGGGTCGCGGAGGTCGTGCCGCTGCCGCGGCCTAAGCCGGCCATGTTAATTTTTGCTCCCTCAAATGAGGCGAAGAAAATTAACATGCCGCGCAGTGACGGCTTCTGCGCGCGCCACGGGCTGCGCAAGGTCGAAACCCGCGGCGGCAAATCATGGAGGTGTCGGCGGTGATAGCGCGGCACATATCAATGATAAGGGAATGAACGATGGCGACAGAACTCGGCTTAGGAGTTGCCACACCAGAATTTGCGATGGCCTTCGCACTGGTCGCCGTCCCCCTAGTAATGGGGCTGCTGCTAATTGTTTGGTTTATGATGAAGCCGCGTTGATGGGGAATGAACGAGGATAATAATGGCATTCAAACCTTACTGCCCAACGTGTAAAACTTGGCACTCTGACAAAGAGGGGCACCAGCTCCTCTACAGCGAAACTAAGACCTTGTGCAACAGGTGTGGCGGGACCGGATGGCTAGAGCCCATCGGACCTAAATCTGACGGCTCATACATCACCAGCCGACCGTGTAGCTGTTCTCGTTGATGCGTCGGCAGCGGGGGCATTTGCGGAGCGGCGGCGTGGAAAGCAGACACGCGCTCTCGTCCACACTGGCACCGCAGGCTTCGGCCGTCGCAGATGTGGTGGTTCACCCAGCCGGCGTAGCGCCCGGCCCGCTCCGCAAAGCGCAAACCGTTTGCATCATATGAGCGAGAAAGGGAATGAACGATGTGCGCCAACAACGAGAGCCGTAGCGCGGGATGGCAAGAGCGGGGGCCAGAGGTGCTGGAGTTCATGGGGGATACGCTCGGCTCTGACACCGCCCTGGATCTGTTGCGGCGCGGCGCTGGCGACCTAGGAAACGAAGCTCGCATTCGATGGAAACAAGAGGTGAAGGATTTTCTCAATGCCAAGGGAAAAAGCCGCCTCCAAAGAGACGGCTTTCCCGAAGACTAGCGCGGCTGGTTAGGCTGTCCCGGTTTCGGGTTCTGCTTGTCGTCGTCCGGCTTGTTGGGATCGCGTGGATCGGCGGCCATGGTCGTTTCCTCCTCTTCGGCCCCAGATTGGGGCCTGAGGCTGGGACAACGCCGCGATGGCCGTCACCGTTCCTACGACATCGGCACGCTATTCACTGTCACCACGACATTGCCTTCCGCCTGAATGTCGACAACAACCGTCGCCGGTTTCTGGGGCGGCGGCTCTGGTTCTGGCGGTTCAACGATGGGCAGATCGCGCACCATCATCTCCACCGTTTTCAGAAAATCATCAGCCTCCTCCGTCAACTCGACCTCGCGCCGGTTGATCGGACCCCAGTGCTGCCGCCTTGTCCGCAACCCGATCGCCGCGACCATGACCGCAAAGGCCGGGCTGTACTTGGCGAGGAACTGATACGCCGCACCTTGGCCGGTGCCAGCATTCTGTAGTTCATCGGCCGACGGTGTGATCCCATCCGAGAAAATATCCACAAACCCCTGCGGATCGGCCCAGTACGCCTCCAACAGCAGCCCCATATTGGGGCTGGCTGACTTGATGTTCCAACTAGCCTGGAACAACCCCGCCTCGCAGGTTTCCGCCGATGTATTGCTGGCGCTCATGTCGCGCCCTTCGCAGTAGCGGCCGGAGCTCTCCCGCATCCCCAAGCCAATCAGCAGCGCAAACAAATGCCGCAGCGTCTCTGCGCCCGGCTTCGAGTTGTCCATACCCATCATGGAAAACTCGACTTCGTACCAAGCCAGCGCATCCAGGTCGGAATCGCCCTCAGCTTGCGCCATCTCCACCGCCGCTGGATCGCCCGCCAACAGCCACGTCAGCGCCAGCGCAAACGACTGCCCCATCCCTGCCACATAACCGCTTGGCGAACGGCCCCGGTCATTCCAGACGTATTCCTGAAGCGGATGCGTTATCGCCAACTCATCAATTTCTTTCTTTAATTCGTCGTCCAGCCCGTCACTGCCGGTGTCCATGCGCAGCACCAGGGCGTCGATCTTCTCCCAGGTAGCCGGACCCACCACGCCATCCGACTTCAACCCGGTCGCGGTCTGAAATCCCTTCACGCCACTGGTCGTCACCGGACCAAACTCGCCATCGGCGGGAATGCCCAGCGCCGCTTGTAGGTATTCGACATCGGGACCCTCGTCACCCTCTCGGATGGTGCGGCGCGGCGCTGGTGGTGGTGGTCCGGCCGCCTTCGGCCACATCAATGCAATGACCGACGAGATCTTGTAGGAAGACTGATTGACGGCATCGCTTTGATTTCCCCCGCGACACACATAAGAACTACCTTCGGTGCGCTCGTAAAATGAAATGTGCCCGCCCCCGTCACGAGTCATGACCACTGCACAGCCGGGGCGCGGAGCACCCAACTGGTAGCCCCACTCAAGATTATTGAATGATTTTGCCCACAGCCAACGATCCGTATCGGTAGGCCCCCAAACCGGACGAATGCCGGCCATGGTGAAGCAATACGCAGCAGTAAGACCACACCACGCGGTACTATCTTGGGTGTAGATAGAGCAATAGGAGGCCATGTCGGGATAAGCCTTCGCTATGGCCTCGGCCATCCCAAGAATTTTAGGGTTGTTTTCGGCCCCTGGAGCCTCAGTTAGTCCAGTCAATGACCTCATTGTTAGAAGCCAAGGAGGTGCGGGCTCGTTCATTTTGAGTGCTCTCGATAAAATTCGCCGTGAAGTTCTCGCGCCGCCTTCTCGTAGGCCAAAGAAGCTCCTTCGGCCGTATCAAAACGACCGAGATACCGTTGAACGCGGTGAATTTTGATTTGAGCTACCCACTTTCCGCGGGACCAATTGACGCCACGATGACCGGACGTATTTCTCTTTCCGAGCCCCTTGTTCCACTTCTGCTGAGAGCCGTTGGCCACCCGAAGGTTGTCAAACCTGTTATTGCTGGGGTCTCCGTCAATGTGATCAATGGTGTTAGGCGGATCTTCCGCTGTTATGATTTTCCAAATCAAACGATGCGCACGATAGGTAATATAATCTAGAGCAACAGCAAAATATCCTTTCTTGTCTCTAGAGCTGGACGTCGTATTAGCAAACCGCGCATTCCAAGACGCCCACACTCTCGCATCAACAAAATGCTCTTTGGGACGGAACTTCCACCTCATCTCGCCGGTCCCTGGATCGTAAGTGAAGCATTCCCGCAGATATTCGACAGGCGGCAGAATCTTGGTAGGCTTACGTTTAGACATCGAAGCATCTCCTGTGCTTTGGTGTTTAGAGGCGTCGCCCTGTGAAGAGGGCGGCGTCTCGCCTATTGTATCATCATTATCGCAGGCTCGGCACATGCAGGCCGCCCCCGCCCGTGGCACTCAACAAAATGCTTATCAGGGCGATAACACAGACAACGACAAACACGATCATGACGATCTTACCAAGCGGCTCCGGCAGCGGCACCTGCTGCAAAATCCACCAGATCAAAATCGCAAGGATGATGAAGACCGTGATATAGACGAGCAACTGGATCATGGCGACCTCCTATGGATTGATGTTCAGCCTCTTGGTCATGACATCCACAATACGATCGATGCGTTGCTCGTTGCCGTGGGCAGTGGTTTCCAGCTTCGTCAGTCGCTCGTCGATTGTGGTAAGACGCCCAGCCGTGTAAGCGGCCCCGCGCGTCTCCATGATCGACACCCTTGTCTCAAGCCTCACCATGTACGTGATCACACTGACGCCCACGGTGCCGAACGCTATCGCCTGCGCCACCAGGAAATAGACGAGGGTGGAGTTGTCGCGCAGCCATGATTTGAGCTCGGTCATTTCTTCTTGCGCTTAGGCGCGGCCTTCGCGGCTGCCATCTTTGGCGCCGCCATCTTCGTTCCCTCTAATTCCTCGACGCGCGCCGCCAATTCCTTGCACGCGTTTATAAGGGCGAACACTAGCGGCGTGGTGTCGAGCTCACGCAAATCATCCACCGCCACACCATCAATATAGCCAGCGCGCAGGCTGACCATTTCGGGCATCGGCTTCTCGGCGTCCTGGGCAATCAGTCCGACAAATTCTGTCTCGCTGGCAGCAACGCCATAATGCCGGGAGTCCGCATAAGGGACGGCCGACTTGCCATCCGGCGGTGCCGGCGTGTCATTGCCTTTGTAAGTGTAAATCTTCGGGGACAGCCGCAGTATTTCATCGAGCCCGCTCTTGTAATCCCCAATGATATTCTTGATGCGCGCATCGGACGGTGCCGTCCAAGAACCGCCGCCCGGCTTGTAGGCATTCGCGCCAAAGATGGCAAAGTTTCCAGTGTTGTCAAAGTTGCCGATAGTGCCGGTCGTGCCGTTTTGGAACCAGACGCCGCCGTTTCCACCAGCGTGAACGAATAACTCGCTATTATCGGTCGAGATACCAAATGTGCTCCCGGTGTTTAGCCAGAGAGCCCCTGCTACCTTCAACGCACCGGTCATGGTGTCGCCGGCCTTGGCCACGCGCGACGTGTCGGTCGGATGGACATGATCCTCGCGCGTATACGCCGTCGCAACGCCAGGGGTCGCAACGCCGTCCACGATTGGATTGATGATGCTTGGCGTCCCGCCACCGCCGGACGAGTTGATTGTCAGCGTGTTGGCCACATCGTTGTAACTCAGCGTGACGTTGGTGCCGGCCACCAACAGTGAGCCGACGCGATCATCGACCGCCTCTGCGAAGTCGGTGATGGCTGACGCGGTGTGAGTGTGTGAGACTGCAGCACGCGATGTGTCGCTGGGGTGAATGTGGTCCGATCGCGCCCAGGTCGTTCCCACCCCGACAGCCGCCGCACCGTCCATTACCGGCGTGGTAGAGGAAGCCGGCAGCACCGTTGTCACGTCGCCGCTGGTCAGCGTGACCGCGCCGGTCCTGGTGTTGAACGAAGCCACGCCGGCCGTCACGGTGTCGATCGGCGTCCACGCTGGAACACCGGCAACGCTTTGCCTGCCATACTGCACGCCGTCGATAGGAACATCCAGAAATCCACCGCCGCCACCGAGTAGCACGGTCGGCACCAGCGTGTAGATGTGCGATATGGCATCGTAGTTGAGAACATAGTTGGTCGAACTGGTGGGGGTAGACGAAACGGTTGCAAAGTCGCTCCAGTCCGTTTCAAACGTCCAAACACCGTTTTCCTTGGTGACCTCGATGCCGGTCGTGGCCGCGACCGTGCCGGGAAACTTGACGAGCGCCCGCAGTTTTGGCGTTGGAGCAGCCTTGGGCCGTTCGCTGAAAACCGGGATTGAGGGACTCATTGCACGGCCACTTTCTCCCTGTCAGGCAAGGATGGTGTCGGTATCCGTCACCGCCGTGGAAGTCCCGGCAATGGAGTTGACGCCGGAATTCCTGTTGATGCCCATATTGCGCAGCAGCCACACCTTCGATGCGCCGGTATTGGCCACCCGGATAAGACCCGCGCTGCCGTCTCCGTTGATAAAACGAAAGACATTGTCGCGGATGACGATGTCGCGCACGGTGACGGCGCCCGGATCGAGAATGAGGCCCCAGCTTCCGAGGTTGGTGAGAGTATTGTTGTCGATCTCAACATCATAGATGGGATCGGTGGACAACAGCGAGGTCATGGAAATGCCGATGGTGGTCAGCGAAATTCGGTTATTGCGAACCGCTATATTGGTAGATCGCCCGTCGATTTGAATGCCGCGGCCGTGCCCGGTGGGGGTGCCCTCGACGATGTTGTTGCCTTCAACGATTACGCTCTGCGCTGCCAAGACCAAAATTCCGGCCGTGGCCCCGTCGGCCGGGAAGGGGGCCGCAAAGGTTGGGTCGCCACTGTAGTGAAGACCGTACAACAGTATGGTGTTATTGGCGATCGTGATGAAATTGCAGGTATCGGAAGCGCCGTCTGGCGTGCAAGAAATTCCGGCTTGCGGGCAGCGTAGAATGTTGTTCCCGGTTATGATGATGGCGTCGGACTGAAGAACGCGGATCGGCGTGGCCGAAGAGAGCGTATCGCGGATCGAATTGTTGGAGATGATGCCGCGATTTGCTTTCACCAGGGTTGGAAATGTAATTGGATCGTCGGTCACGAAATGAGCCTCGGTCACCGCGCAACACACGTCATCCGAAATGCGCAGGCAATCGTTGCCATGAATGATGAACTCCGACGCTCCATTGCTCATCTGAAAACCACCACCGCTCAAATCGGTGATGCGGTTGTATAGGATGCGGATGTTCTTGCAGTTGAACAACCAAACGGCGTTGAGCAGATCGTGGATATCGCAATTTTGAATGAGGATATTGTCGCAGGCACCATAGATGGCAAAGTTTGCCTGGGCGCGGGGAAGCGCATCCCCTTTGATCTCGATGTCCTGAAACGTCAGATTGTTGGCCGCAACATGGAATACCGGCGTCGATCCGGCTCCCGATAGCCCATCGCCGCGCAGCCAGACGCCGCCACCATTATTCGACGTGAAGGTAATATCGGGCTGATCGATGATCAGGGTGTCGGTGCGCTGATACATCTTGTCGAGGATGACTTTGCCACCGCCGCGCACGCCGAGATAGGCCACACAGGCCCTGAACGCCGCATCATTGGCGGTAGTTGCGGTTGGGCTGCCGCCCATCGTCTCTGGCGTTATGACGTTGCCCTGCAGTTCCCACCACTGCCCGTCTGCCGACTGAAAGTGCCAGGCCTGGACCGGAGAGGGCGTCGAGATGCGGGCATATGTTGCCGCGCCACCATCGCCCACCGAAGCATAGCCGCGCAGTTGGATTGTTGCCCCGCCGCCCAGTATGGTGGTGGCAATTGCCGTCGCACGGGTGTCAAAAGCAACCGGCGACCACACCCCGCTCTGCCGACCATATTGCACGCCACCAGTTGGCGCGTCGGCGATGCCGGAGGCCGCACCGCCGAGCAGATGCGATGGAACCAGAACGTAAACGCCGGTCGCCGAGTCGAAGGTGAGGATAAAACTCGTCGGGCTGGTGGGAATGGCAGAGATCGAACTGAGATCGCTCCAGTCAGTATCAATTGTGACGGTGCCATGCGCCTTGGTCACTTCAATGCCAACGCCGCCGACGATGTTGCCGGGGAAGCCGACGACCTGCCGCAGCCTGATGACCGGCATGCTCATCGCGCCACCACTCCCGCCGCGATCGGTAGCGTGCCGATCAGGGCCTGGCCGGTCTCGTCGTCATCGCCGATGGTGATGCCGAGGTCGTAGGTGCCGGGGCAGAGGTTGGTCATCTCGCTGCGGGCAAAAGTCACGATAAAGGTTCCGAGGTCGACCACCGTGATCTTGCCGTTGTCGATGGTCGCCGAGAGAACGGCGCGACAATCGGTCGGATGCTTGACCTCGAAGATGATGGTCTTGTCGGTCAGGTCGAGCAGTTCGTCGGTATCGTCGTCGACGATCTGAAACTCGCGCTGGAAGGTTGCGCGGTTGGATTGTGCCTCAAGGCGTCCAAAGTCCATGGCTACAGCTTCACGTAAAACGTGCCCATCATGGTGCGCGGCGTGTTGTTGTGCCCGGCGCCAGAGCCGACAGTGGCGGTCGAGAATGTGTGGGTGTGGGATTGGCTCTCGTCGTCGGTGGCGCCACTGCCGCCGGCATTGACGGCGTTCACAACGAAGACGCCGCCGGCGGTTGCCGCAATGGTTCCGCCACCAACCTGATCTAAGAGCGAGCCGCCGCCGTGCGTATGACCGCGGTTGTTGTCGCCCGTCACGCCGGCTCCGGTATGATCGTGCGCCGCCAGTTCGGCGATCGTGAGCGGGTGGGTTATTTCGCCAATGATGCCGGCCGGGGTGGTAGAAACGTAGCGTTCGGTCGGCACGGCACCATAGCCGCCGCGGTAACTATTGCCCATCTCGGACATGCCGCCGATCATGATCTCGCGGAAGTCGAGCGTGGCAATGGTCTTGCCGTTGGTCCAGTCGTTCTCGGCATTGCCAGTGCGACCGCCAGATACCGGGCAGGTTGTCTGGTCATAGGTGCCGTATAGGTACAGGAACAGGAAGTGGCAGTCAGCATTGGCGCGGGTCGCACCGCTGCCGGAATTGCCAACAGTGAGGCCGTTGCTTTTGACCCAGCCGGAGCGGTCAACGCCCGTTGGCAACCACAATATGTCGCCGGTCTGGAAGATTTTGGTGGGGTCAACCGAGGTGCCGCCGCCGCCGCCCCCACCGTCAGACGGCCCGACCACAAGAACAAAGTCCTCGTCGAACTGCACCACCCCGCCGCTGTCGGTCAGCCGGACGTGGATCGAGCCGTCGGCGAAATACAGTTGCGGGATGCGGCCGTCAGAGGCCAGGATGATGGGGTTGGGGTGGACGAGGGTGAGCCCGGTGTCCATGTAGGCGTTCTGCGGCGCGTCAGTCCCGGCGGCGTAGAAATAGAGCCGACCGCCCGACAGCAGGGTGCCGTTGAGCTTGTCGAACTGCTGCGACAGCGAGAGATTGATCGAGCCAGCCATGGGCGCGAGAGTGGCCGAGGGGTCGGTTTGAGCAACGCACCAAGGGGGCCAGATGATCTACGTCGCCCAACTCCTCATCATCTTCGCGGTGGTCGCGGCCAACATCCACTGGGAGGCCACGCCCAACGGCCTAATCCCGGCTGCGGCCGGGGTGGGGTTGGCCTATGCCCTAACCGTTTGGCTGCCGACGCTCTTTCGTCGCCGAAGCATCCCCCTGCAGGATCAGCCTGGCAGCGATGGCACCGGCCTCATTGGAATTACGCGGCAACCCAGCCAGGCGCTGGAGCAGGGCCCCCGACGCTGGATCGGTAATAATCCGCGCTAGGCCGTTCAGGTTTTGACCCAACTGCCATTTGGTCCATTTGTCGTTGACGATACCCAACCACTTATTCGGACTGGCGGCGGTCTTGGCGACCTCGGAGAGGTTTGTGCCGCCGGCCATAAGCTTTAATTCCTCGGCGTTGAAGGCAGTCAGGGAGCCCTTGGCTTGCCGCTCCCCGGTAGCTGCGGCGATCTCCAGCAATTGCTCCATCCCTCGCCAGCGGGCTTGCCCGTTCGGCAGCGCCTCGACGGCGGCCTGTAGGTTGGCGCGCTGCTGCGGGTTGCCGGTCAGGCGCACGGCCAGTTTGGCCCCCAGGGCTTGGTTGCCGCCGGTCTGCAGGTTGGTCGCCGCATCATTCAGGGTGTATTCGATATGGGAGCGAACCAGTTGGCTCGCGGCACCTGGATTGCGCGCGGCTACCGCACCAACGGCCTCGGAGATTTGCCGCTCGTTGGCGGTGGGGTTTTTCGGGAAAAGCGCATTAATCGCATCACGGGTTTTGATGTCGCGGTTGGCAAGTTGGCCGAGCGGCCCGTCCAAGAGCGGTTGCAGGATGCGTCCTCGGAGGTTTTCTTCAACGGCTAGTGCGGTTGTGTATTGGCGCGTCGGATCGCGCACAGCGTTTGCCGCTGCGTCTCGGACGGCCGTTGCGTCCTGTCCGAGCCCGGACGTGATCTGCATGTTGGGGTTCTGATACAGCGGCGAGCGTGAATTGATGGTCTGCTGGTCAAGATACTTTTTGACCTCATTGAGAAAACCGATCGAGTCGTCCGGTAGATGCGCAACGTTCCGGTTTAACTGGACGTTGTTGCGGACAGCCTCGGCCGCCTCGCCATAGCCAGGAATGGCATATACCTGACGCATTTCCTGTGGCGTGAGGCGGACGTTCTCGGCCTGTTGATAAAACGGCCGGGCCTGTGTGTTGATGCCGCCACGCACGTCATTGACTGCGCCCTCGGCGGCCGTTCCGACCTCACGGCCGATGCTGGTGGGACTGGCTGGGCGTGGAGCAATGTTTCCGATTTCCGCCCGCGTGGCTCCCTCTATTTGCTGCGGTCGATCGGCAAAGAAGTTTTGCATCGTAGTCCGCGATTGCGGCGTGCTTTCGAGGATGCGCTGCGTGTCGGTCAGGACCGGACGACCAGTGACCCGACTCAGCGCCTCTGGCCAGGTCAGACCCACGCCGCGGGCCTGTGCGTGGTTGATGAGGAGTTCAGCGCGCTGCACATGCGCCGGGGTGACATAGTCCGGCAGCTGGCTTCGGATGGCGGTAGATGTGGTGCGACCGGGGCTCGCCAGGATGGCCCCTGCTCCTGCCGTTAGGGCCGCAGCCGCGCGGGCATAGGGCTCGATATCTGTGCCCTCTGTGGCCTGCCCTGCGGTTTCTGACGCTGCTCCTGGGATGACCGCTCCGGCGATGACGCGGCGAGCTATGCCGCCGGGACCAGCGAGCGCGGCCGGTAAAAACGATCCGATCGTCTCAGCGTATTTCTCGCCCGTCGTCTGCGGCTTGCGAAACTCGCCGGTATAGTTTTCGATGCCTTTTTGAATGTCGGCAGAACCTGGAATGGCAAACCCCTTTGCCGGATCGATCGGCGGAGGCGCGTCCATCCCTAATTTATCCATCACAAAGCGGGTTGCCGCGTCGATCCCGCGGGCCCCGAGGTTGCTCACATCGCCGGGCAGACCCGCCAATCCGATCGCGCCTTTGGCGAGGCCTACACCGCCAGCCTTGGCTAATCCCAGCGCGGTTGCACCGGCACCGACCTCCGGATAGGCGTCCCAACTGTCGGGAGGATTTGCGTCCTGCGGGCGCACGGTGATCCGCGCCGGGTCAGATGACGGCGGGGTTACCTCGGGGTAGGCACTCCAGTCGCTCACGGGACTTTCCGAATTTTTCCATCCCCAGCAATAAAGGTGTCGCCTCTACGGAGTTGCCCGCGGGCAACGGCGGCATCCGCGTCTGACTGGGTCTTAAAGACGGGCTGCGTTTTTACTGCTTGGGTGCCCTGCGCTGGAGCCTTCGGCAGTTCGGTTTGTAGTTTCGGTATCTTCAGGTCGTAAATTTTGTTGATGCGCTGATCACCGGTCAGCGACTTATCTGCCGCAACCCGCCCAACGTCCTCTTTGTATTTTGACAGGATTTGGAGATTGCTGATGGAGAGTTCTCGGCCTTCTGGCGTGGTCATCAGGCCGCCGAGCGCGCTCTTGAACGCGGTCAACTCGTTCTGCAGCAAGCGCCCCGAGCCGATCGGCCGCAATTGCGGGGAGAAGAAATCGATGGCGCGTTCGTAGGCTTGGATGTCGCTCAAGCCCTTGGTTTCGATGCCGTAATGGCCAAGGAAACTTTGAACTTTCGGAATGATGCCGTAAGGCACCCGTTGCCCAAGCCGCCGGATTTCTTCCAATTGAGCGTCGTGCCCGCGAGCATCGATGCCGCCCTCCACAAATTCTTTGAGGGTCTTGGAAAGTTCCTCGCCCTCCTTCGTGCGTGCGGAGCGCTCGATGCCAGAGTTTTTTTCCTGCCAATCCTCGACAGCCTTGATGGTCTTCTCGGTCTGCTCGCGCCCTTCCTTCGTTCCCATGCCCGATCGCAGGCGCAACCGGGCAAGATATTCGTTAACCCCATTTGCCCCCTTTGCCTGCCAAAACGCCGGAACGGGACTGTTCGGATCGATGACAGGGTTGGCCGCTACCGGCGGCCGGGTAATGGGGGCGTTGTCGGTGGCGACGGGAGCGACTGCGGGTTGCCGCTGTGGTGGCCGTGGCACTTGGGCGACAAATTGCTGGATCTCGGCGACCTGCTGGGGCGAAAGTTGTTGGGTCTGATCGACCTTAAACCTCTTCGCCACGGCGTTAGCGACGCGATCTGTCTGATCGCCAAAGTCCGTTGGGGATACGAGGCCAGTAATGGATTGCCCGGTGCCGTCGCTGGGAATGCGAGGGGCGGGAGGAGCCGTAACCGTATTGCCGGGCGGGGTAGTGGTGCCGGTGGCTGGAGGAGCGCCTGGCACCGGATATCCGGCGCGCTCCCGTGCCGAGTTGAGGTCGGCTGCCACGTTCTGCCGGTTGATGTCGAGCCCGGCCAGGGTGGCAAACGGTGCCACGGCGGGAACGCCACCCATCTTCAGAGCAGTGACGCCGGCGGCGTTATAGTCGGGAGCTTGCGTAGGTTTCCCGTCCGGGCCTATTACCGTGATTGTCGGCACGCCGTTCTGGAACGCATCCTGCTGGCGCCGCTTGTAGGCCTCGTCGAGGCCGGCGTAGTAGGCCCCCGGCAACCCTGCGATCTGCTTGGCGAAGTCGGTCGCGTCCGGCGGGCCGTGGGCGATCAGGAGGTCGAGGCTGTCGGCGGGGGTGATGGGCATGGGTTAGGCCGTCGGGGGTTTCGGCGGAACCGGCACCCCGGCAGCGGCAGAGGCCGCCGCTTGCAGAACACCCATCCCGGTCGTCCAGATGTTCTTGGAGGCGTTGTAGTCGGCCAGTTTGGCGTCCGCATTGGCGTTGCCGATGCCGGTCTGGGTCGCCTGTGCCGCCTGTCCCTGCTGCCCGTACAGGCCCGCAAGTCCCTGGCCGAGGTTGGCATACATGCCCGCCGCGCCGCCCACCGCGCCCTGGTTGGCGCCGAGATAGGGCTGCAGCCTGGAAACGTAGTCGCCATAGAGCCGGTTGGTGTAGTCGGTCGCGAGCTTGGTGGTGTCGGCAATGGTGTTGCCTGAGTTGAGCATGCCGCGCGAGGCCGCACGCCGGTCGTTCTGGTCGAGCGACTGCGTGAGCCCCTCCTGATAGCCGGGGTTCTGCGTGAACAGCGCCCGCGCTCGCGCCAGGCCTTCCGGGCCATTGGCACCCGTCGCATCGCCAAAGGCACCAGCCCCACCCGAAGTGCTCGCGATGAGCGGATCGTAGAGGCTGATGCCCTGATTGACGTTCGAGGTCAGCGCGCTCGTGCCCCTGTCGTACAGGTCCGACAGTTGGCTGTAGCCCTGGTTGAGCCCGGCTACGCGCGCCGCGGCGGCGTCTTTAGCGGGTTTGCTCGAGAAGAAATCAAAACAGGCCCATGGGGCTTCATCCTCCCTTTTAGGGTCGCCAACTTGGCGACTCTAACCATCCCTTGCAACGCACCCCTAGACCTCGGTGCGCAGCGTCCGCACGATGGTGTCGACGAGCTTCAGCCACGAATACCATTCGGAGCTGATGAGGCCGGTCTTGGGGTCGATCACCGGCACGGTGACATTCGGCAACGGCGGCAGCTTGGGTGACAGCGTGGCCATCAGTTCGATCCCAGTATGGTGGCCTGGTCGCCGCCCACCAGGCCGACATGCACGGGGTCGGTGACGTCGAGCCGCCAGCGCCGTCCCATCGGTCCCGCCATGCCGGTGCGGGTGACGGTGACGCGCACCTCGCCGCGGCCCTGCGGTCCCAGTAGCCGGTGCAGCGGATTGCCCCACGACACCCCGCCGTCGTCCGACCAGGACACCCGCACCCGCGGCTGGGTGGCGATCGGGTCAGGGCCGGTGGCAATGCCGACACCGGAGGCGAAGTTGAAGTCGGCGCGCGGCACGACGGTGCGGTTGGGAAACTTAGCCACCGGGCCGCTCTCGATGCGGTAGAGCAGCGGGTCGCCGTCCTCGGTATGCGCCATGTTGTCGACGGCCAAGAGCTTGTTGCCAGACACCGTATCGCCGACGATCCACTTGCCGAAGGCGAACAGCGCCTGGGTGCCGCGCCAGCGCGGGATCAGATAGGACGCGCGCTCGTTCCACTTCTGGGTGTTGAGGTCGAACTCCCAGGTCCAGTCGGCGCACGACAGCACCCATTTGGGATGCCCGCCTGAGATGTAGCAGGAGGCCTCGAGCGTGTTCTTGTCGGCCACGGCCGCGATCAGGCGATCGAGATGCGGTGGCGACACCTTGTCGGGCTGGTAGCCCTTCAGGCGGCAGACCGTGTTGTCATCGGCCACCCAGAGCAGTTCCTGCCCGAAACCATCCTCGTGCCCGGCGACGGCGTAGCGGCCCGCTATTCCACGTGAAACAGTGGTCACCAACGAATAGGGAAAGGCGGGCGGCGTGTTGGCGGTGTCCTGATAGATTTCGATCGAGGCCTGGCCGAAGATATAGAGCTGGTCGTTCCAGGGAATGGCCCGCAGCGCGCCGTCGGGCTTGGCTTCCGCCGTCGTGAAGCCGAGCGAGTTCACGGTGACGGCGTTGAGGTCGCTGTTGAACACGCGGCCGTCGCCGATGGTGAAGAAGAAGTAGCCGTGCTGGAAGCACACGCTGTTGGGGGTCGGCAGGTCGATGTCGGCAAAGGCCGAGACCGCCGACGAGGTCACCGTATAGGCGCCGTTCTGCGGATCGACGAACACGACATCGGGCGTGGATCTGTTGTTGCGCGCCCAGAAACCTTTGTTCGTGGTTGTCAGGAGCGTGCCGCTCAGTACCGTCTCGGTGCCGCTCGAGTTGAACGTGGTCACCTTGCCGTCCCACGCCGTGTAGAGCGTGCCGGCGACCTGCAGCCCGCCGCAGAACGTCTCCTGGGTCGAGGTAGCGAACAAGGTGAGGCCGGGGCAGCGCGCCCACACGGCACGGCCGTCGCCGAGCGGTTCGGCGAAACAGTTGAGCAGGCGGCCGGCTCCCTCCTGCGGCACGCGGCCAGGGGCCGACGAGAGGGGGAAGGGGATTGCCACCATGTCAGTAATAGTCCGAGCGCATGACCTCGTAGGTCGGGCCGCCGCGCGCCGCCACCCGCATCTGCTGCTTGGCGATTTCCATCACGCCGATGTTGCCCGCGCGCCCGTAACCCGGCGCCGCAAGCTCCGTGATGTAGTGCACGAGTTGGTTAAAGATCGTGAGCGGAAACTCGTCGCTGTCGGCGAGCCGGATGACCTCCTGGCCCTCCAGATCGGCAAGCGCGGCATCGATCAATCCATCGACGGCATCGACATCCTCGGCGGACGCCGCATGCCCGACGCCGAGCACGCCGAGCTCTTTCAGAACCCCGTCAATGAGTTCAGGCCGCGTTTTGGTCGACGGCATTTGGCTTCACTCTCGGTGGCCGGCCGGGGCGGCGCTTGGGGACATCCGGCGCGTGGTCGGCGGGCTCGGGCGGCGGCTCGACTGCGGGGCTCTTGGCGTCGAGTTCGCGCTGCTCGGTGGCGGTCAGTTCGACTTCGAAGGACGGGTGCCTGACCGCTCTCCTGAGAATGGAGAGGTCGGTAACAATCGTCGGCTTGCCCTTCTCGAAGCGGATGTCGCCGAAGGCCGTAGTGAACCGCGGGCCTTGGCCGCTGCCGTCTTCCTTGATGTGCAAAAAATCCTCTCCCTTCCAAATTACTTTAGCCACTGACATGCCTCCATGTGCTGAAAAGGGCGTGGGGAATTGCCCCCACGCCCTGATGCTCGTTACTCGACGGGCAGATACTCGACGATCACGTAGCCAGCGCCTGCTGTCCCCGCAACGGTCGTGGCATGAGTGGCGATGACCGCGGTGTCGACCGTCGGGTTGACCGTCGTCGCCGTAGCCAGAGCCGTGCCGCCCGTGATGACACCGGCAGTGGCCGTCGAGATGCCAGTGCCATAACTGGCATCGGACGCCACAGTGCCGATCTTGATTGTGTTGGTGGTGCCGTTAAACGCCGTGGTGATCACGACGTAGGTGCGCAACACGATGGATTTGCCGGGAATGGTGCCGACTTGCACTATTCCCCCAACGCCATCGCTGAACGAGATGGGAGCGCGCAGGTAGTGAATAACCTGGTAGCCTACTGATCGGGCTGGTGCTGCCATGATGCTGTTCCTTGTCTATGGGTTTGAGGTTGCTGCTGTTGCCATAGATTAGGAGTCAGCCGCGGCAGCGAAGTAGCCGGTGGCAATCGACCATTCCTTGAGGAGGCCGCCGGTGGTTTTCTTAAACATTTTGCCCACGCCGTAGGCCATTTCGACGCCGACGCCCTTGAGAAACTGGTAGTCGGTTTCGTCGCGCTGAGTTGGCCTTGCCATCTGGCCCCAGCCGAACGCCATTGCGCCCTGGCCGCACAGCCAGACCGGACGCGCATCGGCCGATCCGCCATAGTTGGCAGCGGTGAGGTAGGCCGGCGCCCTTGTATCGATTTCTGGAATCTCCCGATGTATGACTCCGTCATCGAGCAAATCCCCGTCCTGGAAGATGGGATTTTTGCCGACATCGCGCGGGCGGGCGTTGGTGTTGATGGTCTCGAGATCCTGCTTGAGATCGCGGAATGTGCGCGAGCCGTGGAACGCCACGAAGTACTCGCGACCCTCCTCGGTCCTGTAGGGCCGCAGTTTCGGGACGGCGGCCTTAGCAATCCTCTTGAGCAAACGCAGGTTGGCGCGGTTGGCCTTGTCGTTGGTGGTGTCGAGAGTTTGCAAAGCGGTTGCGAAGGTAGCGCTGTAGTTGGATTTCAGTTGTCCAAACAGTACGCGGTCGACGTTATCAACCACCCAGGTATTGCGCTGGGCGGCGGTGGCGGCCTGGAACAGGATGCCGTTGACGCGCTGGCCGGCGCTGCTGTCGAGACTGACCGGGGATGACTCCGAAGGCAGTGCGTAGAAGGCATCGACGATTTCGTCGCGCTGCAGCGACTTGCCCCAGTCGCCCAGGAGCGAGCGGGCGATGTCGAAGATCTCGGCACTGTCCTTGCGGCGGCCGGCCTTGCTGGAAACGATGGCGTTGCGGGCGTAGTCGATCCACAGCCGCATGCCGTAGTCGTCGATTTTTTCTTCGTTGCCGACCAGTGTGCCGGAGCCGATCGCGGCGCCAGTGAGGGCGGCGACGAGCGGAATATTCATCTGATTTCCGGCGTCCGTCAGCTCGCGACGGATGCGGATGATGGCACCCATGTCCTCGCCCATGTACGGCGAGAACAGATTCTGGCGGACGAACTCTCGGTTGATATCCTTGGTGAACTTGAGGAGGACGTTATTAGTCTGTGGAGTGCTAAGGGCCATGGCCCAAATCCTTTCCTACAGACAGCGGGCTCTTAGCGCCGCATGCCTGTTGTCGCGTGCCGAAACAGGGCCTCGTCGGAGAGGTCGCCGCCGTCGTCGTCGCCGCCGTTGCTGGCGGCCCCGGACGGGGTGACGTTCGAGAGGGACGGGGGCAGGCGGACTGGGGAAGGAGAACGAGCGCCGTTGGTCGATGGCACGACCGAGATGCGCGCGAAGGCAAGAGCTTGCTTAAGAAACTCTGGGTCTTTCAGAGCCTCCTCGCGAACCTTCTTGTTGTAGGCATCGAGATCGTCACCGACGATCGTGGTGCGCTCATGCTGGGCATACCAGGCCAGCAGTTCTCGGCCGGGGTTAGGAGCGTCCTTGACCCGGAGGATTTCGGCGGGAGAGGCTTTCTGCACCGCGGCCAAAGCCTGATCGAACCGGGCGGGATTGGAACTGCGGGCAAACTCGAAACTGAGTTCACCGCGCACATTCTTGATCTCGCTCTGCCACTCGTTCCGGAGATGCGCTTGGTAGCCCGCCGGATCGAGGAGAGGATCTGGCGGCTCCGGAGCTTTTGGCGGTTCTGGCTTGGGTTGGCTGCGCCGCAGTTCGGCGATCTCGCGCTCGTACTGCTGGGCTCTGGCTTCGGCTGCGCGACGGTTCTCGGCTTCCTCACGCAGCCGCCAAGCGGGGATGTGCCCGCCATCGGCCTCGGGAGGTTGCTGGGCAGCAGGGGGCGTTGCCTCCGCGGGCGCGGGGGTATCCCCGGCCTTGGGGGCAAAGCGTCCATGCTGATCGCGCGGTTGTTCGCCGGTTTCGGGCGGTGGTGGCTCGCTCTCCGGGGTTTCGGCGGGTGCGGCCTCTTGGGCCGGCTCGTCCGCCATTGCCTCGTTGAACAGGTCCGCGTCCGAAACGTCGACTTCAACCACTTGGGCGTCGTCTGCCATTCTATCCCCATTCCAGTTCGCGTTTCGCTCGCGACTGCGGAATCCACCCCTTGACGGCGGGCGTGCCGGTGCCTCGTTTCGTCGAGGCTCACGCGGCGGGGAGATTTGGCGGGAGGGGCGTCTTGAGCAACGCACCAGGGCGGCTGGCTGGGCGGGAGCGACTAGGCGCTAGAGGCCCATGCCGCCTAGCCTCTGCCGCCTAGTCTGGCCCTAATTTTTAGACGGCCGTTGACTTACAGAGTCCGGCGCGGTTGGGTGGGGGCGGCAAACTGATAGGAGATCACCATGCACATCAGGATGGCGGCTGTGGTCGCCTGCGTTTTGACGCTGGGCATCACGCCGGCGGCGGCTGATACGATCACCACGGTCTCGGCTTTTCCGAGCGTGATCCAGGCCGGCGAGACGGCCCGCCTCACGTTAATCGTGAGCGGCGACGTATCCGACTTCCACTTCTTTTTCCAAGGGGCCTATTGGGAAGCAATGCCGTGGGCAAACGATGTCACCTTTTATGATGGTCTTGGTGGCAGTTCCCATTTTTCCTCGGATTTTTTCACCGGCCTTCAGACGGCATGGACGATACCAGTCACTTATCCTGACGCCGGAACGTTTTACCCGCGGTTCGACGCTGACATCGTGTTTCGCTTGACCAGAGGCCGATCTGATCCCTCCGACTGCCCGAACAATGGCCACGCCTTCTGTCTCACATTTGTGAATATGGGCGGGGACTATTCAACTTCGGTTACTGTCAACAATCTGGCCGCTGTGCCGGGACCAATCATCGGCACTGGATTGCCCGGCGTGCTGCTACTAGCGGCATGTGGTCTGCTTTTTACTTACCGACGACGGTCCAGCCGGTCGGCGTGTATCTGAGATTTACATGATTTGATCCGGTACTAACCGCTGCCGCGCCCCACGTTGCCGTATCGGCGTTGCTGACGTTGAATTGGTAGCCTTCAAAAGTATTTGGGCGACCTGCATCGGAAACCACAGTAAAGAACCCCGTCCCAAAAACAGTCCCAGGACCACCCGGATCAGCCAACGGGAAGGTAATCGTAAAAAAGTTGGGAACGGACACATGCTCAAAAACACCATTATATCCAGATGGTGTCACGCCTGTAATGCTCACGTTTCCCAATTGCGCGGTTGGAAGATCGCCAGCACCCGTTAAAGTCACGGTCGCCGTGCCTGCCGACCATGATGCCGAGCCGACAGTGTAAGTTTTTGCTGGCAGACCTGCCATCGTCCAAACAGAGGCAACATTACACTCTTCCAGGGTCATTGACATCGCGGTGGTTGGAAGTTCCCAATCCACGCCGCCCAGGGTGCTGGTATTGTCGACACTGACCGCGGCGAACCAACATGGCGATCCCCCGCTTGCCATATACACGCCCGATTGTTCATACTGTCCGGTGATACTAATACCCTCAAACGCACACGACCCCCCAGCAACGGGATAAAGGCCGTACTGTGGATCGCCTGGAATCGAACCCTCGGTCGCTTCTATGAAGATACCGGCATAGCGGCTGTTGCCAGAAGGGTAAGCAATCGCGATGCCATTGTTTTTGAAATGACACCCTGCAACCACCAATCCGGTGCCTCCGGTCGCACCGGGCGATGCCGGATAAGGCCCCGACGAATTGGAAATGCCAATGTTATTATGTTCAAAATAGCAACCTCGATATATCATCGCGCCTTGACCGCCATAGGTGCGAATTGCTGTATCAAAATCTTTGAAGGTGCAATTTCTTGTTTCGCCGTTTGCCCCCCTGGCAAGACCCGTAGAGCCTGTTGCGAGAGCGTCGTAGGCTCTGAAATGACAATTGCTCATCGTGACTTCAAGCGAATACCAATACGCGCCTGGATCAGTGGGCGTCCCAAACTGATCGTTGTTGTCTGTAGTAATTCCAAAATTCGCTGTGACATCACAATCAAAGATATGTATGCCGACGCTGGTGCCCGCGCGTATGCCGCCCCCAAGGGCACCTCTATTAACGAGCGTTAGCTTTTCAAAGAAAGACCCGCCTCCGGCGAATGAGCCAAATAAATATCGTTTAATGATGTAATCATCGAAGTCCCCAGTGATCCTCGATGCGCCCATGGAGCCGAGAAAATAGGCTTGCGTTACAATGGGGCTAATATCAATTGGGCCAGATACATAATAGTCCCCCGGGGGGAAATAGATCACGCCCTTGACGGGATGGTGGAAGGTTATAGTGTCGCCCTCCTCAACTACCCCAACGATGTTGTTGAACGTCACCGTCGTCGCGGTCTTGCCTTGAACCTGTGGGTAAACCATCGTGTCCGGGTCGGTGACGTTTGTAGCATACATTCCGACCGCAACGTTATCTGGGACGCTCTCGAACGTCAGTACATTGCCCAGGTTGGTGTCAGTAGTTACCAGAGTCACCTGCCCCCAATTGAAGGCAGCCATGATGGCGTCTAGATCATCGGTAACGCCATCCCCCACGGCACCAAAGTCGCGGACGTTCTTTATCGACGCCAGCCGATCCGGCATGGTGCGATCTGTCGGCGCATCGGTTGCCGGAAATTCATAGGCCGTGAACGGGTTAGTCATTTACCAACGACCGTGTAGTTCGTGCCATTGAACCTCACCTTGACGTGGTTCGACCCACTACCGGCCGCAGTCGCACCCCACGTCGCCGTGTTGCAATCGGTGATGTCAAACTCGTCACCCTCCAGCACGTCGCCTCCGGTCGGTAGCTGAGAGTAGGTCCAGGTCGGGTTTTCGTTCGTGTTGTAAAACCTCGCCGTATAGGCGTTTGACGGGAACTCCCAAAACTCACCCCCACCACTTCCAGGAGTTGAGGATACTTCTCTAATTATGAGATTGGCACGACTAGACGCGGTGCCCACAGAAAATCCCGCTACTGTCGCATATTCGCCAATGGTACATCCCTGAAAAATCCCATTTCGCGCGCAATCATCTCTGATCCGAAATCCATATTGAGAGCCGCTAATACCACTAACCACTCCTGAATTACCAGAGTCATGCCCAAGCGCACCACAGCCCGCAACGACAAAGCCATCACATAGTCCTCCGCCAGCACCTCCAAAATCATATGCCGTCCAACATCCTTCAGTACTAACCGCCTCGATGATGAACCCGCTCAAGCCTACGGGGTTGTCCCCACTATCAACGCCAAACAGGAACGACGTATTGCATCGCTCACTGCGACAGCCAACAATGCTCAACCCAGAGCCATAGGCTCGCACCCCCGTGTCTGCACCCGACAACGTGCATCCCTGAATTACACCGCCGCCCCCAATGATGATATAATGAGACCCATCGACAGTTCCATTATTAGCAATCACACAACTATCAACGGATATATTTTGTGAGCTAACACCAACGTCATCTTCTGTTGTTAGGCAAATAAAGCCGCCAAGGCCACAGTTACGAATGACCCCGCCAATAGTTGATCCAAGCCTGATGCAGCCCCCGGTCGCGCTGCCGTTTTGAATGGCTAGAGTCTCGAATATGCGGCCGCCAGAAGTGTTGTTTGCTATTCGCTTGTGAACCCCGGACTGCGATCCGGTCGTGGCGATGACCGTGCCGCCAGGGGTGGCCGACAACGTATAAGTGTCAGCGGAAAGGACGGTCTTAATGTAGTAGGTAACCCCCGCCACAAGCCCGGTGGGCAATGCGCCCGTGGTTGATAGCTTAACCGGAGCGTCAGCAACCCGCCCGTGTCCAGTTTCGGTGACGACACCTGGGGACGCAATGGTGATCGTTACTGTGACGGACGTGAAGTGTCGATCGAATACGTAGCCGTCGACGTTTCCAAAGAGGTTCGTGCCCTTCTCGCCACGAAAGCAGATGCTTAAATCACCGTCGTAATCGAATGTGATTGGAGCTGAAACCTTGTATGCGCCGAGCGGGAAATAAATCACCCCGCGATCGGCACCATCAGTCCAATCAACGGCGGCCTGAATAGCTGACGTGCTGTCGGCACCTCCTAATGGGTCAGCACCAAAATCGACGACGTTTTTGATTTCGGCCAGCCGATCCGGCATGGTGCGCGGCGTGGGCGCGCCGGTTGCGGGGAACTCAAAGGTAGTAAAGGGGGTGTCGGTCATTAGTTATGTTCCCCTAGAGGCATAATCCTGATTGCGTTTGAGGGTGCTGTGGCTCTCGCTAGCCCAAAGCACAGGCGCATTACCGCAGTCATGATCTTAAGCCCACGCCGTATAGCCAGAGGGGATATGGGCGGGGTTGATGTTCGAGCCGGTTATCAGTTGGTATATACCATTGCTTGCCCCCCACACGGTTAGCATGGGGCGAGCACCAGGCATTCCGCCATTCCCAACAGCACCGGTCCCAGTGGCACCAGACGTAGGATCGCCACTGAGATACCAAACAGTATTTAGAGACACATAATAAAACTCATTGGTTGAATCGAGCGCAAAGCCCAGCACATCGTTGTCGGCCAAGCTTACAGCACCACCTAAGTTTGTGCCATTCCAGCCGTTGGAGGCCTGATTACCGTTAAAAATATTGTTCCCAACGCTGTTAGCAAGCAAATCAGCATCCATAGCCGCACCATTTGCGGTCGTATTATCCATTAGACCAAAATTAAAAATTGGCGTGACCGGCGCAGTTAAAACTTTGACTTCGAAATAATGCTTGCCGGTTGAATATGCCTGCGTTCCGCGCACCGTGCTTACAGAGCTTGCCAGTCCGGTGACCGTATCGTTAGCAATGGTTGTCGTGCTTAAGACTGAATTCGTGCCGTGATCGCCCCATACGCTGCCAGCGGCAGCGGCCGCAGCATTATCCCCCAGCATGACACTAAGAATGCCGCTCATCAGGTGAGCCCCGTGCCGCTAATCATCCACTGGCCGGACGCGACCTTAATGGCGGTAGCAATGCCGTCCGCTGCAAGCGTGCGGTCGCCAGTCGTTCCAGCCCCAGCCAACCTCATCGCGTCCGTGGTGATCTTAATGGTGACAACGCCGCCCGAGTGTTGGTTGACGAACGTGATAACGGTCCCAACCGGATATGCCACGCTGCCGTCGATGGTAAAGTCGCGCGCCGTGGTGTCGGCAGAGGGGTGGAATACGTGCTTGCCAGCGTCGGCCAAAACGGTCGTGTAGTTGGCCGAGTTCGAGTTCTGCGGGAGTCCGATATAGCCAATTGACGCCGCGGTAGCTGTGGTGTGTGTGACACCGTTGATAATCGGCGAAGTAAAGGTCTGTGCGCCGGTGAATGTCTGTGCCGCGTCTGTCCTGGCGACCGTCGCGCTCGTGCCTGGGAACGTCATCGTGGTGCTGTCGGTGCCGGCCAATGTCAGACTATTGCTGCCGGTGAGCGTCTTGCCGGAAGCGACCGACACAGAGCCGGCGCCGATCGCCAGCGTCTTGATCTGCGTGGCGGTGATCTTCACGTCGGCGCTCGACTGCGTGCCGTAGATCAATTCGGTGCCGCCGAGCGTGGTGGCTGCGGTCATCGAGGCGAGTGCGGTATCGGCCATGGGCGTTGTCCTATGAGGCGATCAGTTGATTGCCAGAATTGTCCTCGAGCGGAACCCCGCTGCCGTCCACCAGCGTGGCGCCCGCGAACGAGCCGCCGCCTGCAAGAATGAGTTTCCCGGTTGCGGCCAGAACGAGATAGCTGGCGTTGTCGACGAGCAGCAGGTAGTTGGTGGTCTCGGCCACGTCGGTGACGGTAACAGCGATGTTGAAGCCGGATGACAACTCGCCGGTGGCTAC
>Ga0184628_10000228_pt1 | contig 33275 bp, 36 predicted proteins | sample PLM4_5_b1_FD_133149 | JGI IMG/M metagenome (GOLD analysis project Ga0184628, IMG submission 133149) | Groundwater sediment microbial communities from an aquifer in East River, Colorado, USA - PLM4_5_b1 | ecosystem: Environmental > Terrestrial > Soil > Riparian zone | place: USA: East River...
CAGATTGCGCTGCCGGCGGTGCTGGGGCGCTGGCCTGGCATTGCATTGGCGGGCGGGCGCCTGGAATGGCTCAACTCCATGGTGTTCCGCGGCATGAAAGCCATGCCGGTGCGGGTGCGGAATTGAGTGCGCTGCACGGAGAGCACCTGCCAAGGAGCCTCTGGTGGGTGCTTATCGGCATCACGCTGGTTTGGGGCTTCAACTGGACGGCGATGAAGGTCGCGATCGCTGAAGTCGCGCCCTTCACCTTCCGCACGTTCTGCCTGGCTGCCGGGTCGGGGGTGCTGTTTGCGGCGCTGCGCGCGAGCCGGCAGCCGCTTGCCATCCCGCGCGACCAGTGGAAGCGCCTCGCCCTCATCGCGTTCTTCTCCATCACCTGCTGGAATGTGCTGGTGGTGTTCGGCCTGCGGCTGATCCCCTCGGGGCGTGCCGCGATCCTCGCGTACACCATGCCGGCGCTGGCTATACCGCTCTCGGTATGGCTCCTCAACGAGCGCATGAGCGGCAGGAAGCTCCTCGGCCTCACGCTTGGCATGGCCGGCATGGCCCTGCTGCTGTTTGAAGAGTTTGCCAACCTGGCGGGCGCGCCGCTGGGCGCGCTGCTGGTCCTGGGCGCGGCTTCGACCTGGGCGCTCGGCACGGTGCTGCAGAAGAAGTTCCCGGTGAGGGCGCCGGTCGCGGCGCTCACTGCCTGGATGATGCTGCTGGGCGGCGTGCCGATCTACATCGGCGCACTGTTGTTCGACGATTTCGCCGCCCTGAAGCAAGTGAGCCTATGGCCCGCCCTGGCGGTGGCCTACAACGTGCTCTTCTCGTTTGCCTGGGCGCATTGGGCCTGGATCAAGCTCGCCACCTCGGTGTCAGTCACCACGTTTTCGCTCGCCATGCTGATGACCCCCGTGGTGGGTGTGTTCTCCGGCATGCTGTTTCTCGGCGAGCGGCCGGGGTGGCTCGAATTCGGTGCGCTTGGTCTGGTGCTGGCGTCGCTGGCGACGGTGGTGATCCCGGTCAGGAAGTAGGTGCCGGCAGGCTGCGCGTGCGCGGCACGCGCGCCAGGTCCCAGCCGGCCTCGTCCTGCCCTAGGAAGCGCCGCGCGCGCGCCAGTTCGCGCTGTGGATCCGACAGGTCGAGCGCCTGCGCGCCTGTCTGCTTGGAAAGCTTCTCGCCGGAGGCGTTCACTGCGACCGGTACATGGGCGTAGCGCGGGGTTGGCGCGCCGAGGATGCGCTGCAAGTGGATCTGGCGCGCGGTGGACTCGAGCAGATCGGCGCCGCGCACTACCTCGGTCACGCCCTGGTCGAGATCGTCCAGCACTACGGCGAGCTGGTAGGCGTAGATGCCATCGGCGCGCAGCAGCACAAAATCGCCCACCTCCCTTGCTACGCGTTGCTCGATCCTGCCCTGGACGCGGTCGAAGAAACCGACCGGCGCCTCATGCGTGCGCAGGCGCACGGCGCGCGCGCTCTTGCCCGCGGCGAGCCCGTCGCGGCAGGTGCCCGGGTAGATGCGCGAGCCATCGATGGCGAGGGCCGAGTCTTCCAGTTCCTTGCGCGTGCAGCCGCAGGCATAGGCAAAGCCGCGGCGTGCCAGGTCTTCGACTACGGCGCCATAGCGCCCCACGCGCGCACTCTGCCGCAGGACGGGGCCGTCCCACTCGAAGCCGAGTTTGTCCAGTGCGCGCAGGATCTGGTCGGCGGCGCCCGGCTGCTCGCGCGGCGCGTCGAGGTCCTCCATGCGCAGCAGCCACTTGCCGTCGGCGGCGCGCGCCTCCAGGTAGCTGGCGAGCGCCGCGACCAGCGAGCCGAAGTGCAAAGTCCCGGTCGGCGATGGGGCAAAGCGGCCCACGTAATCACTCATGCGGACTAGGTTACACTGCGCGGCAATTTGGAAATTGCGCACGAGGGCGGCCCATGGCGACGGTCGAACTGACCAAGGAAAACTTCGAGAAGGTGATCACCGAAAGCCCGATGGTGATCGTGGATTTCTGGGCGCCCTGGTGCGGCCCCTGCCGCGGTTTCGCGCCGATCTACGACAAGGCAGCCGAAGCGCACCAGGACGTCGTGTTCGCCAAGGTCAATACCGAAGCCGAGCAGGAATTGGCAGGCGCCTTCAACATCCGCTCGATCCCGACGCTGATGGTGTTCCGCGAGAAGGTAGTGTTGTTCCAGGAGGCCGGCGCTCTGCCGGCCTCGGCGCTGGAGCAGGTGATCAGCCAGACCAAGTCGCTGGACATGGCCAAGGTGCACCAGGAGATTGCCGCGCGCGACGCGCAGGGCGAGCAGAAGCAGGCCTAGGCGGGGCCTTCGCCCCGGGGGCGAATCCGGGGAAACTTGTGCGCGCGATTGCGATCCAACGCACAGTTTCGAGGAAACCCACATGACCGAACTGCGCCCGGCGGGCGAACGCGGCTACGCCGACCACGGCTGGCTCAAGTCGTACCACAGCTTTTCCTTCGCCGATTACCACGACCCGCGCCATATGGGCTACGGACCCCTGCGCGTGATCAACGAGGACCGGGTCGCGCCGGGCACCGGCTTCGGCACGCACGGCCACCGCGACATGGAGATCATCAGCTACGTGCTGGAGGGTTCGCTCGGCCACCAGGATTCGATGGGTAACGGCTCGACCATCGTGCCGGGGGACGTGCAGCGCATGAGTGCCGGCAACGGCGTGCGTCACAGCGAGTACAACCACGACAAGGCGGGAACCACGCATTTCCTGCAGATCTGGATCGAGCCCAGCGTGACCGGCATCGCGCCCTCCTACGAGCAGAAGCACTTCGATGCCGCAGCCAAGCGCGGGCGGCTGCGCCTGATCGCCTCGCCCGACGGCGCCGGCGGTTCGGTGTCCATCCACCAGGACGCGCGCGTCTACGCGGCGCTGCTCGATGGGGCGGAGCGCGCGGCGCACCGGCTGGACAAGGGGCGCCGCGCCTACCTGCACGTGGCGCGCGGCAAGCTCATGGCGAACGGGCAGGCCCTGGGGGCGGGCGACGCACTGAAGATAGGCGACGCCCCCGAAATAGCGCTCGAGCACGGCGCCAATGCCGAAGTCCTCCTGTTCGATCTGCCCTAGGAGAGCCATGGCTGCAACCCTCGACAGAGTGCGCAGCGACGCGCCGCCGCGCGAAGTGACGCGCGTCATCGCGTCGCATTTCACGCCGGTCACGCCGACGTTGCTGGTGCGCCGCGCGCTGCCCGACGCAGGTCTGCGCAATGTAGGGCCGTGGATCTTCCTCGACCATTTTGGCCCGCTGCAGGTAACCCAAGCCGACCGCGGCACGCCGCCTCACCCGCACGCCGGCATCGAGACGGTGACCTACCTGCTGGAAGGCGGCATGCACCATCGGGACGCGCAGGGCCACGAGGGCGCGATTGGCGCGCACGGGGCGCAATGGATGACCGCCGGGCGCGGCATCGTGCACGCCGAGCGCCCCGCCGCAGGCACACTGCACGGGCTGCAGCTGTGGACCAAGCTGCCGCGCGCCATCCAGTCGACCGACCCGGCCTACCGCAACCTCGGTGCCGAGGAGTTGCCGGTGTTCCGCGCCGGCGAGGCGCAAGTGCGGGTGGTGGGCGGCGAGCTGATGGGGCACAGGAGCCCTGCACCGGCGCGCTGGCCTCTGTTGCTGGCGCACGTTTCCTTCACGGCGCGCGGGCGGACGCGCCTTGAGGTGCCGGCCGCATTCGATCTTGCTGCCTACGTCGCGCTCGGCCATGCGCGGTTTGGCGAGGTCGAGGCGGATGTCGGCAAGCTGGTGAAGTTCGCGCGCGGGGGAACGGCGCTCGAAGTCGCCAACGATCTCGAGGATCGCGCCGACGTGATCCTGCTGGGCGGTGCGCCGCTCGACGAACCGATGGTGTTCCACGGCCCGTTCGTCATGGACAGCGTGGCCGGCATCCGCCGCGCGGAGCAGGATTTCCACGCAGGGAGAATGGGCGGGCTGGCGGAGTAGACTTGGATTTTTCTGGACGAGAACTGGAGAATTCCGATGGGCGCACCAAGGATGGACACCGGCCTCAGCGCTAAGGACCGCGCGGCGATCGCGGGCGAACCGACGCTCGACCTGCTGACCCAGCGCCTCGACATCCGCGAGAAGAACGCCTGGATGCTGAGGAGCCTGTTGAAGAAGTAGCTGTGGCGGCCACGCGTCTGGAGACGGATTCCTTCGGGCCGATCGAGGTCCCGGCCGAGCGCTTGTGGGGCGCGCAGACCGAGAGGAGCCGCCGCTTCTTCCGCATCTCCGGCGAGCGCATGCCGCTCGCCGTGATCCACGCGCTGGCGCTCGCCAAGCGCTCCGCGGCGCGCGTCAACAGGGCGCTCGGCCTGCTCGACGCGAAGAAGGCCGAGGCCATCGAGCGCGCCGCCGACGAGGTGCTGGCGGGGCGCCACGACGACGAGTTCCCGCTGGTGGTGTGGCAGACGGGGTCGGGAACGCAATCCAACATGAACGTGAACGAGGTGCTTGCCAATCGCGCCTCGGAACTGCTCGGCGGCGAGCGCGGGCAGAAGCGGCTGGTGCATGCCAACGACCACGTCAACCTCGGGCAGTCGTCGAACGACGTGTTTCCCACGGCGATGCACGTCGCCGCCGCACGCGCCATCGAGCATGACCTGCTGCCGCGGCTCGAGTGCCTGGAAGCGACCCTGGCCGCCAAGTCCGAGGAGTTCGCCGCCATCGTCAAGATCGGCCGTACCCACCTGCAGGACGCCACGCCGCTTACCCTTGGCCAGGAGTTCTCCGGCTACGTCCGGCAACTGGCACAAGCCGAGGCGGCGCTCGAGCTGGCGCTGCCCGGACTGTGCGAGCTGGCAATCGGCGGCACTGCGGTCGGCACGGGCCTCAACACGCATCCAGAATTCGGCGCGCGCGTGGCGCAGGACCTGTCGCAGGCCACCGGCATGTCCTTCGAGCCGGCACCCAACAAGTTCGCCGCGCTCGCCGGTCACGAGGCGCTGGTGTTCGCGCACGGCGCGCTCAAGACCCTGGCCACGGCGCTGACCAAGATCGCCAACGATATTCGCTGGCTCGCCTCCGGCCCGCGCTCGGGGCTTGGCGAACTGCGCATCCCGGAAAACGAGCCAGGCAGCTCGATCATGCCCGGCAAGGTCAACCCGACTCAGGCCGAGGCGCTGACCATGCTGTGCGCGCAGGTGTTTGGCAATGACACGGCGATCGGCTTCGGTGCCGCCTCGGGCAACTTCGAGTTGAACGTCTACAAGCCGATGCTGATCCACAATTTTCTGCAAAGCGTGCGCCTGCTGGCCGACGGCTGCGCTTCGTTCGAGGAGCACTGCGCCCGCGGCATCCAGGCCAACGAGGAGCGTATCCGCGACCTGCTCGAGCGCTCGCTGATGCTGGTCACCGCGCTGGCTCCGCACATCGGCTACGACCGCGCCGCCGAGATCGCGAAGAAGGCACACAAGGAAGGCAGCACCCTGAAGGCGGCGGCGCTGGCGCTCGGCTACGTGAGCGCTGCCGACTACGAGCGCTGGGTGCAGCCCGCAGCGATGACCAGGCCCGCTGCGTGAAGCGGCGCCCTGCGGGCGTCGCCGTGCGACACGCGGAAGTGGTCAAGCGCATGCATTAGACTGCGCGCCTCATGTCGGTCGTCGTCCTCATCTCCGGTCGTGGCAGCAATATGCAGGCACTTCTCGATGCCGGGATACCCGTTTCAGCGGTAATCAGCAACCAGACAGATGCCGCAGGGCTCGCCGTGGCGGCGCGCCGGGGCGTGGCCACCGGCGTCGTCGAGCACCGGCGCTTCTCGACGCGTGAAGCCTTCGACGCAGCGCTCGCCGCCGAGATCGACCGGCACGCTCCGCGCCTGGTGGCGCTGGCGGGCTTCATGCGCGTGCTCACGCACGGCTTCGTGGCGCGCTACGCCGGGCGGCTGGTCAACATCCATCCCTCGCTGCTGCCGGAATTTCCCGGACTGGACACGCACGCGCGCGCGCTGGCTGCCGGCGTCAAGCGGCACGGCTGCACCGTGCACTTCGTGACGGCGCAACTCGACCACGGTCCGATCATCGCGCAGGCTTCGGTGCCGGTGCTGCCGCGCGACACGCCGGATACACTGGCGGCGCGCGTGCTGCAACAGGAGCACCAGTTGTATCCGCGTGCCATCCGCTGGATCCTGGACGACGAATTGGTCATCGAGGGCGACGCGGTGCGCGTTAAGGGAAACCATGCACAAATGGTCGTTAGCGATCGGGCTTAGCCTTTGCGCCGCGGTGCAGGCTGCCCCGCCCAGTCGGGTCGAGATTGCCTCTGAAGTGCTGCACAACGACGGGGCAATTGCTGACGTGACTCATCTGCTTGAGCACGACGGCAAGGCCTATCGCCTGACGGAGCGCTGGAAGGGCAGGGGCCTGTTCGCGCTCGCCGGCGAGGCCCAGCGCTCGAGCCGGGGCACGATCGGCCTGGACGGGCTGCGCCCTCTCGAGTTCGAGGACGTGCGCAGCCGCCGCGAGCCGGCACGGGCGCGCTTCGAGTGGGAGGCGAAATCGCTGACGCTGCAGTTCCGCGACGGCCCGCAGACACGGGCCATGCCGGCACACGCCCAAGACCGGCTCAGCTTCCTCTTCGCCTTCGCCTTCCGTCCCCCCGACAATCGAGCGGTCGAATTCAACGTCGTTGACGGCAAGGGCATCGCGAACTACGTCTTCGATGTCGCCGGGCGCGAGCGCATCAAGGTGCCCGCCGGCGAGTTCGATGCTTTGCGCCTAGTACAGCGCATGGCACATGCGGGCGACCGCAGCAGAGAGATCTGGATCGACCCGTCGCGCTTCTATCTGCCGCTGCGCATCCTGATAGTGCAGAAGGACGGCACGCGCATCGACCAGGTCGCCACGCGCGTTACTGTCCCGTGATCGTCTACCGCGCCCAGCTGGCGCGCGCGGAGACGTTGCTTGCCGAACTGCTTTCTAGTTCCGGGCCGGCAGACGCGGCCGTTTCGCGCTACTTCAGGGCGCACCGCAACCTCGGCCAACAGGACCGTGCGTTCGTCGCGGAGACCGTCTACGCGGTGCTGCGCCGCCGGCGCTCGCTGGAGACCGCCGCACAGTCCACCGCGCCGCGCGAACTTGCCATTGCCGCACTGGTGCGGGTACGCGGGCTTTCCGGACGGGCGCTCGAAGGCGCACTGCGCGATGGCGAAGATGCGCTGGTGACCCGAGTGCGCGCGGCGAAAGCGGATACGTTTCCGCGCGCGGTACGCGCGGACCTCCCCGATTGGCTGTGGTTGCGGCTTGAGGCGCTGCACGGGCAGGACGAGGCCCTGCGGCTGGCGCAGGGCCTGCTCAATCCCGCGCCGCTCGACTTGCGCGTCAACCTGGCCAAGCTAAGCCGCGATGAAGCGCTCGCACGGTTGCACGCGAGCGGTATCGAAGGAGCCCCGACGCCATACTCGCCCGCCGGGATCCGCCTGGCGGCAAAGCCGGCGATCAATCGGCACCCGCTGTTCACCAGCGGCGCGGTCGAAGTGCAGGACGAAGGCAGCCAGCTGCTCTGTTATCTCCTGGCGCCGCGGCGCGGCGAGATGGTTGCCGACTACTGCGCAGGCGCCGGCGGCAAGACGCTGGCGCTGGCCATGCTGATGCGCGGCTCCGGGCGGATCTACGCCATGGACGTGTCTGCCAGGCGGCTGGCGGAGCTCGCCCCGCGCGCGGCGCGTGCCGGCGTGACCAGCGTGCACCCGTTGGTGCTTTCGGGCGAGGGCGATGCGCGCGCCAGGCGTCTGGCCGGCAAGATCGACCGGGTTCTCGTCGATGCGCCGTGCAGCGGCTTTGGCACTCTGCGCCGCAATCCGGATCTCAAGTGGCGCCACGGGCCACAAGCGATTGCCGAGCTGGCGGCGAAGCAGGCGCGCATCCTGGAGGCGGCGGCGCGCTTGCTCAAGCCCGGCGGTCGCCTGGTGTATGCGACCTGCAGCATCCTGCCCGACGAGAACGAATCCATCGCAGACGCGTTCGGCGCGGCGCATGCGGAGTTCGGCCCGCTTTCCTGCCGCGAACTGCTCGCCGCGCAGCGTATCGAATTGGATTGCGGAGACCGGCTGCGTCTCTGGCCGCATCGCCACGGCTGCGACGGCTTCTTTGCCGCAGCCTACGAGCGGCGATAGGCGGAATCGTCGAGACTGGATCGAGGCGTCCAAATTACCTTTACGCAACGGGGGGTTAGGGTGTCGGACGAAATCCCTGATCGGGTTGCGGAATTTCTCATTGCGTGGGGGGTCCAATCGCGTACAATCGAAGGCGCTGTATTCACCTAACTATCAGAAAGTACTGATGATTTTCTCTGGATTGTTCGATCTGCCCTGGTGGGGCCTGGTTCTTGTGGCCTTGGGGCTAACCCACGTCACCATCGCGGCGGTGACCATCTTCCTGCACAGGCATCAGGCGCACCGCGCGCTGGACCTGCACCCGATCGCGTCGCACTTCTTCCGCTTCTGGCTCTGGCTGACCACCGGCATGGTGACCAAGGAGTGGACTGCGATCCACCGCAAGCACCACGCCAAGTGCGAGACCCCCGAGGATCCGCACAGCCCGCAGATCCTGGGCATCAACGCAGTACTGTGGGGCGGCGTGTTCCTGTACGTGAAGGAGTCGCACAAGCCGGAGACCATGGAACGCTACGGCCATGGCACCCCGGAGGACTGGGTCGAGCGCAATGTCTACTCGAAACACGCCATCCTCGGCCTCACGCTCATGGGCGCGGTCAACCTGCTGCTGTTCGGCCTGGTGCCCGGCGCCCTTGTCCTGATCACGCAAATCGTCTGGATCCCGTTCTGGGCGGCGGGCGTAATCAACGGCATCGGCCACTACTGGGGCTATCGCAGCTTTGACATCGCCGACGCGAGCAAGAACATCGTCCCCTGGGGCGTCCTGATCGGCGGCGAGGAGCTGCACAACAACCACCATGCCTACGCCACCTCGGCCAAGCTTTCGGCCAAGTGGTACGAGTTCGACATCGGCTGGATGTACATCCGCACCCTTGAGGCGTTCGGCCTGGCAACGGTGAAGAAAGTGCTGCCGACACCGCGTTTCGAGCCGGCGAAGGCCATGTGCGACTACAACACCCTGCACGCCGTGATCGCCAACCGCTACGACGTGCTGGCGCGTTACGCCAAGGCGGTCAAGCGTACCTGGAGCGACGAGGTGGAGCGACTGCAGCGCTGGTCGCCGCGCGATGCCGAGCTGCTCAAGTCGCTGAAGCGCGCGCTGGTGCGCATCGGCTATGGCTCGGAAGCCGAACGCGCGCGCGTCGCCGAGGCGCTGAAGCCCTCAAAGCCGCTGCAAGTGGCAGTGAGCATGCGCGAAGAGCTGATCGCCCTCTGGGAGCGCTCCAACGCCTCGAAGGAGCAACTCCTGCGCCAGCTGCAGGACTGGTGCCACCGAGCCGAGTCGAGCGGCATTGCCCCGCTGATGGACTTCTCGCGCCGGCTGCGCAGCTACGCCTGAGCCGTAGCCGAAAAGAAAAAGGCCCGCGCGAGCGGGCCTTTTTGTTTGCGCTGCCGGAACGCGCTACTTCAGCTTGGTTTCCTTGTACAGCACGTGCTTGCGCGCCTTGGGGTCGTACTTCTTGATCTCGAGCTTGTCCGGCGTGGTGCGCTTGTTCTTGGTGGTGGTGTAGAAGTGGCCGGTGCCGGCGGTGGATTCGAGCTTGATCTTTTCGCGCATGATCAGGCCTCTTTCGCTTTGGCCTTGGCGCGGATCTCGGCGAGCACCGCCTCGACCCCCAGTTTGTCGATCTTGCGCAGGCCGGCGGTGGAAACGCGCAGCCGCACGAAGCGATTCTGGCTCTCCAACCAGAACCGGCGGTAATGCAGGTTCGGCAGGAACACGCGCTTGGTCTTGTTGTTGGCGTGGGAAACGAGATTTCCCTTCATCGGCTTCTTGCCGGTGACCTGGCAGACACGGGACATGGCGGACTCCGGAATTCGCGAAAGGCGCGGATTATAACGAAAAACCGGGGTCTGACCCCGATCTTTCGTCAGAGCAATCCCCGCTCGGCGAAGGACAGGGTCTGGTTGCCGGCGACAATGAAGTGATCGAGAACCTTGACCTCTACCAGGGCGAGGGCTTCCTTCAGCTGGCGTGTCAGCAGTTCATCCGCCTGGCTAGGCTGGGCCACCCCCGAGGGATGGTTGTGGGCAAGGATCACGGCCGCCGCGTTGGCCGCCAGCGCCGCCTTCACCACCTCTCGCGGGTAGACGCTGGTCTGGGTGAGGGTGCCGCGGAACAGTTCGGCGTCGCTCAGCACCCGGTGCTGGGCGTCGAGGAACATCACCACGAATACTTCATGATCGCGTGCACCCAGCGCGTGGCGCAGGTAATCGCGCACGTCGCCCGGGGATGTGAGCGCGCTGCCCGCCTGCAAGTTCTCGCGCAGCGAGCGCCGGGCGAGTTCGAGCACCGCTGCAAGTTGCGCCGCCTTGGCATCGCCCAGCCCTTTCACCCGGAGCAGGGCCGGCATGCTGGCGGCGAGAAGGCCGGCCAAGCCGCCAAAGCGCGAGATCAACTCGCGCGAAAGGTCCACCGCGCTCCTGCCGCGGGTCCCGGATCGCAGGCAGACGGCCACCAGTTCCGCGTCCGAGAGGCGGCCAGGGCCGTGTGCCAGCAGTCGCTCACGCGGCCGTTCCTGCAGCGGCCAGTCGGCGATCCCCAAGAGGCACCCCTCCTCAAATTCACCTAGAATCCTGCTTCCCTCAACGCGCCAGCCCAAAGGCAGATGACACTGAAGGGCAAGAGGCTGTTGCTCGGCATCACCGGCGGCGTCGCCGCTTACAAGGCCGCGCAGCTCGCCCGGCTGCTGGTGAAAGCCGGTGCCGACGTGCGCGTGGCGATGACCGATGCAGCGACGCGCTTCGTCACCCCGGTCACCCTGCAGGCGCTCTCCGGGCAGACCGTGTGGACCGACTTGTGGGACCCACGCGTGCCGGACAACATGGGCCATATCGAGCTGTCGCGCGACCGCGAGTTGATCATCGTCGCGCCGGCCAGCGCTGATTTCCTCGGCAAGGTGGCAGGCGGGCTCGCCGGCGACCTGCTCTCCACGCTGTGCCTGGCACGCCGCTGTCCGCTGATGGTGGCGCCGGCGATGAACGTCGAGATGTGGGAAAACCCGGCCATGCAGCGAAACCTGCATACGTTGCGCGGCGACGGGGTCTTCTTCGCCGGGCCGGCGGCGGGCGACCAGGCCTGCGGCGAGGTGGGCATGGGCCGCATGCTCGAACCCGAGCAGATCGTCGAGGAGATCGAGGCCTTCTTCCAGCCCAAGCTGCTCGCCGGCAAGCGGGTGCTGGTGACGGCGGGCCCGACCGAAGAGGCGATCGACCCGGTGCGCGCGATCACCAACGCGAGTTCGGGCAGGATGGGCTACGCGGTCGCGCGCGCGGCGCGCGAAGCGGGAGCGAGGGTCACGCTGGTGAGTGGCCCGGTGGCGCTGGCTTCCCCCGCGGGCGTAGAGCGCGTCAGCGTGCGCAGCGCCGACCAGATGCTGGAAGCGGTGAAGAAGGCGGTAGGCGCCTGCGACGTATTCATCGCCGTGGCGGCGGTCGCGGACTACAAGGTCAAGAACCGCGCCGCCCACAAGATGAAGAAGACGACGGGCGGCATGACGCTTGAGCTCGCCGAAAATCCCGACATCCTCGCCTATGTAGCGGCGATGAAGAACGCGCCTTTCTGCGTCGGCTTTGCTGCCGAGAGCGAGCGGCTGGCTGAAAATGCCCGCGCCAAGCGCGCGAAGAAGAAGATTCCGCTGCTGGCGGCGAACCTCGCGCAGAACGCGCTCGGCGCCGAAGACAACGACATCACGCTGTTCGACGATGCAGGGGAACATCCCTTGGGCCACGGGCCCAAGCTGCAGCTCGCGCGCGAGCTGGTGGCGCACATCGCCGGCATGCTGGCGGGAGAGAAGCGGGCGCGTGCGAAGGCTTGAAGTCCGGATCCTCGACCCGAGGATCCGCAGCAGTCTTCCCCATTACGCCACGCCAGGTGCCGCCGGCCTCGACTTGCGTGCATGCCTGGAAGCGCCGCTCACGCTGCAGCCCGGAGACAGCCAGCTGGTGCCATCGGGACTCGCCATCCATCTCGGCGATTCCGGGTTGGCAGCGATCTTGCTACCGCGCTCGGGCCTCGGCGCCAAGCATGGCATCGTGCTCGGCAACCTGGTCGGCCTGATCGACTCGGACTACCAGGGTCAGATCTTCGTTTCGGTCTGGAACCGCGGCAAGACCGCATTCACCGTTCAGCCGCTCGAGCGCATCGCGCAACTGGTGGTGGTTCCGGTGGTGCAGGTCGAGTTCCAGGTGGTCGAGCAATTCGACGCCAGCGCGCGCGGGGCGGGGGGGTTCGGCAGCACCGGCCGTTGAGGGGCCAGGACCCAAAAGAAAAGCCCCGCGACCGCGGGGCTTTTCTTAGTGCTGCGCGCCGTATCAGCCGAGAGCGTCCTGCCAGATGTTTACGGCCCAGGCCCAGGCGTAACCGCCCTCGAGCGTATTGCGCGCCGACGACACCCCGCCGGAGCCGGGCACCGTCTTCAGCGTCTTGTCCTTGTCGTCCCACGTATGCACCGATGCGACGTGGATCGCCTCGTCGGCGGAGACATAGCTGTAGCAGGTATTGGCGATCTTGGGTTCGGGGTTCGGCGCCTGGCCGCTGAGCAATGCCACCACCGCGGACGCGCAGATCTTGGCGTGCTGGTTCGCCATGCTGCCGGACTTGGGCATCAGCGGCGCGGACAACGTTGCGTCGCCCAGCACGTGTACGCCCTTCACAGCCGTGGACTCCATCGTGCGCCAGTCCACGCCGCACCAGCGGTTATTGGCGGTGATAAGACCCGCCTTGACCGCGATGTCCCCCGCGCGATGGGGAGGAATCACGTTCAACACGTCGCCGCGCACGTCCTCCACCTCGAGCTTGACCGTGCCGGTCTTCGCGTCGACACCGATTGCCTTCGCGTTGCCGCGGAATTCGATCATCCCGGGATACAACTCGGCCCAGGCCTTCTTGAACAGCGGCCCCTTCGAAGTGACGTCGGGGTTGGCATCGAGGATCAAGACTTTTGAACGCGGTTTCGCCTTGTTGAAGTAGCTTGCCACCTGGCATGCACGCTCGTAGGGTCCGGGCGGGCAGCGGTAGGGCGCGAGCGGCACGGAAATCACGCACACGCCGCCGTCCTTCATGGCGGCGAGCTGCTGTTGCAGCGCTATGGTCTGCGCGCCCGCTCTCCAGGCGTGCACCACGCGATTGGCCTTCATCGCGGCGTCGTAGCCGGCGATCTCGTCGAACAGGAAATCGATGCCCGGCGACACGATAAGGCGGTCGTACTTCAGATCGCCGCCGCGTTCCAGCTTGACCAGCTTCTTCTCCGCGTCCACCGCGGTGGCCTCGTCGTTCACCACCTGCACGCCGTGGCGGCGCAGGCCGTCATAGCTGTGGCGGATGTCCTCCATGGACTTCGAGCCGCCCAGCACCAGGTTCGAGATCGGGCAGGAGGTAAAGATGTTCGCGCGCTCGACCATCACCACCTCGATCGCAGGATCCCACATGCGGATGTACTTGGCGGCGGTGGCGCCGCCGAAGCCGCCGCCGATCACCACCACGCGCGCTTTCTGCGAGGTCGTCGCACAGCCGGCCGCGGCCAGCGCCGCAGCGGCACCGGTGAGTCTGAGGAAGTCGCGGCGATCGAATTTCCGTCTCATGGCGCCCTCACTTTCTCTGCGCCGAGAAATACTCGGCGATAAGCTGGATTTGCGGGTCCGTGTAACCCTTCGAGATCTGGTGCATCACGGTCGCCGGCCGCACGCCGGAGCGGAATTCGGTGAGCTTGCGCACCAGCTCGTCCTTCGCCTTGCCGGCGAGCGGTTCATAACCGACGGCACCGCGGCCTTCGGTGCCGTGGCACATGGCGCAGGACGCCGCCAGATCGCGCCCGGCGTGGCCGCCCTGAGCCGAAACGGCGAGGGGCGCAGCAGCAAAGACAGCCGCGCAAACGATAGCGATTCGCATGTGGAGCCTCCTCCCGAGATTCATTGGTCGCGCAGCAAAGTCTCTGCTCGACACAAGACCGCTGTCAAGCCGATCGATCTTCTTTATTGCCCTATGGCGCGATTGCGTGCCGCAGCGCCGGGCAGGCGCACGCCCGGCTCAGGCGACCGGTGCCTTGGCGGCAGGCGGGGACGCCGGTGCCTGCTCCTCGAACTGCAGCGTGACGTTGCCGGCGTCGTCGACGTCGACGGTCACTTTGCCGCCGTGCGCCAGCTTGCCGAACAGCAGCTCGTCGGCCAGCGCGCGCCGGATCGTGTCCTGGATCAGGCGCGCCATCGGCCGCGCGCCCATCAGGGGATCGAAGCCTTTCTTGGCCAGATGGGCCTTGAGCTTCTGCGTGAAGTTCGGCTCGACCTTTTTCTCCTGCAACTGCTCTTCCAGCTGCATGAGGAACTTGTCCACCACGCGCAGGATGACATCGTGGTCGAGGGCGCGGAACGAGATGATCGCGTCCAGCCGGTTGCGGAACTCGGGCGTGAACATGCGCTTGATGGATTCCATCTCGTCGCCGGCCTGCTTGGTTTGCGTGAAGCCCATCGACGCGCGCGCCAGAGCCTCCGCGCCGGCGTTGGTGGTCATCACCATGCACACGTTGCGAAAATCCGCTTTCCTGCCGTTGTTGTCGGTGAGCGTGCCGTGATCCATCACCTGCAGCAGGATGTTGAATATGTCGGGGTGCGCCTTCTCGATCTCGTCGAGCAGCAGCACCGAGTAGGGCTTCTTGGTGATGGCTTCCGTCAGCAGTCCGCCCTGGTCGAAGCCGACGTAACCCGGCGGCGCGCCGATCAGGCGGCTCACCGCGTGGCGCTCCATGTACTCCGACATGTCGAAGCGGATCAGCTCGATGCCCATGCAGTAGGCGAGCTGGCGCGCGACCTCGGTCTTGCCGACGCCGGTGGGGCCGCTGAACAGGAAATTGCCGATCGGCTTCTGCGGGTTGCCCAGCCCCGAGCGCGCCATCTTGATGGCGGCGGCGAGCGCGTCGATCGCCTGGTCCTGGCCGAACACCACCGCCTTCAGGTCGCGGTCCAGGTTGGCGAGCGCGCTGCGGTCGTCGCTGGACACGCTGCGCGGCGGGATGCGCGCGATCTTGGCGACGATCTCCTCGATCTCGGTCTTGCCGATGATCTTCTTTTGCTTGTTCTTGGGGGCGATGCGCTGTGCCGCGCCGGCCTCGTCGATCACGTCGATCGCCTTGTCGGGGAGGTGGCGGTCGTTGATGTAGCGCGCCGAGAGCTCGGCTGCCGAGCTGAGCGCGTTGGCCGTGTACTTGACGCTGTGGTGCGCCTCGAAGCGCGTCTTCAGGCCCTTGAGGATCTCGACCGTCTCGTCCACCGACGGCTCGACCACGTCGATCTTCTGGAAGCGCCGCGACAGCGCGTGGTCCTTCTCGAACACGCCGCGGTACTCGTTGTAAGTGGTGGCGCCGATGCATTTCAGCTGCCCGGTGGACAGCACGGGCTTGAGCAGGTTGGAGGCGTCCAGCGTGCCGCCCGAGGCTGCACCCGCACCGATGACGGTGTGGATTTCGTCGATGAACAGGATCGCGTGCGGGTTGTCCACCAGCTGCTTGAGCACCGCCTTCAAGCGTTGCTCGAAGTCGCCGCGGTACTTGGTGCCCGCGAGCAGCGCCCCCATGTCGAGAGCGTACACCGTGCTCTTGCCGAGCAGCTCCGGCACGTTGGATTCGACGATGCGGCGCGCGAGGCCCTCGGCGATCGCGGTCTTGCCCACGCCCGCCTCGCCCACCAGCAGCGGGTTGTTCTTGCGCCGCCGGCACAGCGTCTGGATGACGCGCTCCAGTTCGCGCTCGCGCCCGATCAGCGGGTCGATCTTGCCGGCGAGCGCCAGTGCGTTCAGGTTCTGCGTGTAGTTGTCGAGCGGGCTGTTGGCAGGCTCGGCCTGCGCCTCCTCGCCCGCTTCCTGCTCGCCCTTGCCCTGGTGCGGCTGCGGGGTCTTGGTGATGCCGTGCGAGATGTAGTTGACCACGTCGAGGCGCGTGACGCCCTGCTGCTGCAGGAAGTACACCGCATGCGAATCCTTCTCGCCGAAGATCGCCACCAGCACGTTGGCGCCAGTGACTTCCTTCTTGCCCGAGGACTGCACGTGCAGGATGGCGCGCTGGATCACGCGCTGGAAGCCCAGCGTCGGCTGCGTGTCGACCTCGCGCTCGGCGGCGATGCGCGGCGTTTGCTCGGCGACGTGCTGCGTGAGGTTCTTGCGCAGCTCGTCGAGGTTGGCGCCGCAGGCGCGCAGCACCTCGGCCGCCGTGGGATTGTCGAGCAGCGCGAGCAGCAGGTGCTCCACGGTGATGAACTCGTGCCGCTTCTGGCGCGCTTCGACGAACGCCATGTGCAGGCTGACTTCGAGTTCTTGAGCGATCATGCTACGTTTCCTCCATCACGCACTGCAACGGGTGCTGGTGCCGCCGCGCGTACGCGGCGACCTGCTGCACCTTGGTGGTGGCGAGGTCCCGCGGATAGACGCCGCAGACCCCGATGCCTTCCCGGTGCACCTTCAGCATCACCTGCGTCGCGCGCTCGCGCGTCATGCCGAAGAACTTCTGCAGCACCAACACCACGAACTCCATCGGCGTGAAATCGTCGTTCAGCAGCATGACCTTGAACATCGGCGGAGGCTTCAGCTTGCTCCGCTGGACCTCGAGCAGAGAATCGTCCTTGAACTGCGCCATGCTGCCTAATTTTCGCCGTCGAGCTCAATTCGTTGGGACACGCATTTCCGTTTCCGGTTCCGCGCCAACTGCATGCGTGAGGCCAAGGGCTGCCATCGCCCGCTCGCAGCTATCCTAATCAATGTGTTCCAGCAGCGCAACGCGCGTTGCGGGGGGTCTTGACAGGGGGTGCGGCAGGCGCGTAAAAGCCGCCAAGTAGCCAAGAAAGGGATGGGGCGATGGCGACAGGCACCGTGAAGTGGTTCAACGACGCGAAGGGCTACGGCTTCATCACGCCGGATGACGGCAGCGAAGACCTGTTCGCGCACTTTTCCGCGATCCAGATGGAGGGCTTCAAGAGCCTCAAGGAAGGCATGAAGGTCAGCTTCGACGTGGTGCAGGGGCCGAAAGGCAAGCAGGCCTCGAACATCAACAAGGCCTGAGGCATGCCGACAACAAGAAAAGCCGCCCGCGGGCGGCTTTTTCATTTGCGGGGCCAGGCTACATGCGCTCGATCATCGCCTGGCCGAAGCCGGAGCAGGATACCTGCTTGGCGCCCTGCATGAGGCGTGCAAAGTCGTAGGTCACCACCTTGTCGGCGATCGCCTTCTCCATCGAGCGCACGATGACGTCGGCGGCCTGGACCCAGCCCATGTGGCGCAGCATCATTTCCGCCGACAGGATCTCCGAGCCCGGATTGACGTAGTCCTTGCCGGCGTACTTCGGCGCGGTGCCGTGGGTGGCCTCGAACATGGCGATCGAGTCGCTCATGTTGGCCCCCGGTGCGATGCCGATGCCGCCGATCTGCGCCGCCAGCGCATCCGAGATCAGGTCGCCGGTGAGGCTCAGGGTGGCGATCACGTCGTACTCCGCGGGCCGCAGCAGGATCTGCTGCAGGAAGGCGTCGGTGATCACGTCCTTGACCACGATGTCGCGGCCGCTCTTCGGGTTCTTGAAGCTGCACCAGGGACCGCCGTCCAGCGGCTTGGCGCCGAATTCCCGTTGCGCCAGAGCGTAGCCCCAGTCGCGGAAGCCGCCCTCGGTGAACTTCTGGATGTTGCCCTTGTGCACGAGGGTCACCGACTTGCGGTCGTTGTCGATCGCGTACTGGAAGGCCTTGCGGATCAGCCGCTCAGAGCCCTGGATGGAAACCGGCTTGATGCCGATCGCCGAGCTCTCGGGGAAGCGGATCTTCTTCACCTTCATCTCGTCGATGAGGAACTTGATCAGCTTCTGCACCTCGGGCGTTTTCGCCGCCCACTCGATGCCGGCGTAGATGTCCTCCGCGTTCTCGCGGAAGATCACCATGTCGGTCTTCTCCGGCTCCTTGAGCGGGGAGGGCACGCCCTTGAAGTAGTGGATCGGTCGCAGGCAGACGTACAGGTCCAGCTCCTGGCGCAGCGCCACGTTGATCGAGCGGATGCCGCCCCCCACCGGCGTGGTGAGGGGGCCCTTGATCGACACCACGTACTCCTTGGCCGCGGCCAGCGTTTCTTCCGGCAGCCACACGTTCTCGCCGTAGACCTTGCACGACTTTTCGCCCGCGAAGATCTCCATCCAGACGATCCTCTTCTTGCCGCCATAGGCCTTCTTCACGGCAGCGTCCACCACCTTGATCATCACCGGTGTGATGTCGATGCCCGTGCCGTCGCCCTCGATGTAGGGGATGATAGGGTTGTCCGGCACCGCCAGGGAGAAGTCCTTGTTGACCCGGATCTTCTCGCCGCCGGTGGGGATCTTGATGTGCTTGTACGCCATGGAGACTCCTGCGCGAACGCGCCGAAAAGCGGGAATTATAAGATCTTCAGGTCGAAAATCCGCTCCGTCATCCACGTCACTGCAACCAGCGCGATGGCGGCCGAGCCGCCGGCGAACACCAGCCGGCGGTAGACCCAGTGGCGGCGCGCGAAGAACGCAGCCGGCAGGAAGAGGCAGACGATCGCCAGCTGGCCGGCCTCGACGCCGAGATTGAAGCCGACCAGGGAGACCAGCAGTGCGTCGCGCGGCAGGCCGAGATCGGCGAGCACGCTGGCAAAGCCGAACCCATGCACCAGACCGAAGCCGAAGGCCACCGCCCAGCGCCTGGCGAGCACCAGCGGCTTGAGATTGTTGAGCGCGGCAAGCGCCACAGACAGCGCAATGAGCGACTCCACCAGCCGCGACGGCAGCTCGAGCAGGCCGAGCGCGGCTGCCGACAGCGTGATGGAGTGCGCCACCGTGAACGCCGTGACGATCTTGAATACCTCCCAGAACACCGGTGCGAATCGCGGGGCCGGCTGCCACGCGCGCCCCGCAAGCACCAGCACCGCCGGAAGCAGCAACGAGACGAGGAACAGCACATGGTCGATGCCGATCCAGATGTGCCAGACCCCCTCGCGCCCGTAATCAAGGAACTGCCGCAGGCGCGAGGATTCGCCCAGCGCTACCTCCAGTCGCGGGCGGTCCGGCCCGAGCACCCCGCTTGCGGTCGCGGTGCCGTGCTGGACGCGGACCAGGCCGCGGTGCGTAGGGTCGAGGTCGGCGAACAGGCTGTAGCCGATCTCGAGCGTGCGCCGGGGCGCGGCCGGGCAAAGCACTGCGAAGCGCAGCACGGCGTAGGTGCCGTCGCTGTGCTCGTCTATGAGTTGCTCGCGCGCCTCGGCCTTGCACGGCTGGCCGTCGCTCCACAGCGTCAGCCGCGCGAGCGCGTAGGCCGCGATCTGCGCGTGGCGCGCGCGCAACTCGCCCCAGGTGATCGCCCCGTCGCCGTCGGCGTCCAGTCCGATGGCGTACTCCAGGTCGCGCAAGGCGATGTCCCACTGCCCGCGCAGCGGGTCATCCCCGGCGGTCAGCGTCAGGTAGCTGTCGCTCGGCTTGTGCGCCAGCGCCGGCGCACAAGCCAGCAGCAGCGCGCATGCCAGTGCCAGCCTCATCGCAGCTCGGCCGCGAGGCGGCGCATGCCCTTGTGCTCGAAGCCGGATCGCGCCAGCCAGTCGAGCACCGGTGCCGCGGCTGCCGGATCGCGCGCCGCGCGCGCCGCCTCGAGCAGGATCAAGGCGTCGCGCGGCTCGCGCTGGGAATTCCAGTTTTCGGCGGCGGCGGCGAGCGCCGCACCGGCGTCGCTGCGCAGTTCGAGGAGATAACGGGCTTCTTCAGCCAGATGCAGGCGCTCGCCGCGCCGTGCCTCGGCCGCGAAGCGCTCGCCAAGCATCTGCGCGTGCCGCGCCGCCTCGGGCAACCCGAGATCGCGTTCGGCCAGCGCCAGGCGCAGCAGCAGCGTGTCCGCGCGCGTCCAGTCCTTGAGCAGGTCGACGACCTCGTGCGGCCGCCGCTGCTCGAGAAGGAAATCGGCGTAGGCGGCAAGCAGGAAATTGTCGCTCACACCGAGCGCCAGGGCCGACTTGAAGTGGCGCTCGGCGGCCGGCGCGTCATCCAGGCGCGCCGACATCTCGGCGAGGCGGGTATAGGCCCACAGGCGGGCCGACGCACTCGCCCGCGGCGCGCGCTCGAGCGCGCCGAGAAGGCGCGCGTAGGCCGCACGCGTCCTTCCGGTCGTGGCCTCGACGTAGGCGCCGCAACCGGTCGCCTGCAGCTCGTCCGCGAGCGGCACGAGCGCCGCGCATTCCCGCGCCGCAGCCGGGTAGTCGGCGCGCACCATGTAGATCGCCGCGCGCCAGGCGTGCGCCTCCTCGTTCTGCGGGTTACGCTGCACGGCAAGCGCCAGGTCGGCGAGAGCACCGTCGAAGTCGTGGCGATACTGGCGCAGCAGGGCGCGCAGCACCAGGATCTCGGCGCTCGCGCCATCGGCCCCGGCCAAAGGCGCGAGCGCCGCCATCGCGTAGCCGACGTAGCGGGGGTCGCCTTCGGCCATCGCCAGCGCGAAATAGCGCCGCGCAAGTGGCTCGACGGCGGCAGGGTCGGCGGGCGAGGCAAGCGCGGCAGCACGCAGGGAGCGCAGTTCCGAACCCGCGGGGTCACGCGCCCGCATCGGCAGGCGCTCCAGCACCTCGCGGTCGTCCCCGGGCACCCGAGGGGCGGCCTGGGCCGGCAAGGCGGCCTGCCAGGCCAGGGCGACGAGTAACGCCTTCAGCATCTCAGTGATTCCAGAAAACGCAATAATATCATGTACCTATAGCTGAAACCCCCATCCTGTCTAGAATGCGCGCCGTGGGCAGGGTCCACAGGGAGGCAAAGCGAGGCAGCGACGGCGGTCAACCGCCACGCGACTGCAACGTTATTGCTAGCGGGAGCGTGGCGGATTCGTTGCGCGGACCCGCTTAGACAAATACATACTAGGAGAGATACATGAACAAGCTTCTGACCGTGATCGCCGCCACCATGTTCGCGGCCGTTAGTGCCTCCGCCTTCGCCGCTTCGCATACAGGCGCGCCGATGAAGGAAGAGAAGAAGGCCGCCACGAAGACCGACGCGAAGAAGGCTGCGCCGAAGAAGACCGAGGCGAAGAAGGCTGCGCCGAAGTCGACCGACGCGAAGAAGGCTGCGCCGAAGTCGACCGATGCGACGAAAGCTGCGCCGAAGCCCGCCGAGAAGAAGTAAGCCGGCAGTTTCGCGACAAGGGCAGGGAGCGATCCCTGCCTTTTTCATTTGTGCTCCGCCTCTTCGCCTTCCTTGCCATCGCCGCCACGCCCGTGCTCGGGCAGCAGCCCCCGCTGACCATGGTCGAGCTGGGCGCGGGCATGCATGTGATCCGCGCCGAGGTCGCCGATACCTTCACCAGCCGCATGCAGGGGCTGATGCGCCGGACCTCATTGCCCCAGAACGGCGGCATGCTGTTCGTGTTCGATGATGAAAGCACGCACTGCATGTGGATGAAAAACACGCTGATCCCGTTGTCGGTCGCGTTCCTGGACGCGCGTGGCGCGATCATCAACATCGCCGAGATGGAGCCGCACAGCGAGCAATCGCATTGCGCGGCGCGCCCTGCGCGCTACGCCCTCGAGATGGCGCAGGGCTGGTTCGCGCAGCGCGGCATTCGCGCCGGCGCTCCGCTCAGGGGGCTGGACAAGCTGGCGACGCCGGCGCGCTAGGCCAGCGCGGTCAGCGCGAGGCCCGCGAGCCGCGCCGCGTCAGAAGAAAAACTCAGAACCCGCCGTTCTGCTGCGCCACCATGCAGTACAGCATGGGGATCGACAACATGGTGTTGAAGCGCGAGGTGAGCATCCCGATACGGGCGGCCTTGGCCTTTGCGTCGGCTTCCACCTGCACGATGCCGAGCGCCTTCTTCTGGTTCGGCCAGATGATGAACCAGACGTTGAACGCCATCACCAGCCCGAGCCACATGCCGACGCCGATTGCCTGGAACGGCGCCTGGATGCTGAGAGCCCTGACCAGCGCACCCGGGCTCATGCTGATGACCAGCAGCCCGGTGATCACCGTCGCCAGCGCCGCCCAGCGGAACCAGAAGAGGGCCGTGGGTGCGATCACCTTGCCCACCGCAGGCTTCTGCTCGTCGGGGATCCTGGGCATCGAAGGGATCTGCACGAAGTTGAAGTACCACAGCAAGCCGATCCACATCACCCCCGAGAGCACGTGCAGCCAGCGCATGAAGAACGCCCAGTAGTCGTGCCCACCCATCTTGCCGAATGTGCCCGCCACCCAAAGCATGATGGCCACGAGAACGACCCCGGCGATGACGGTGCGGCCGAGGGATTGAAAAATGGCGCCCATGATGTCCCCTTTCGTTGTGTCTTATGGAAGGCGAAAAAAGTCTAGCACAGGCGCCGGATATCGATTGCCCTCATGGCCGCATCGGCGCCCTCGGCTGGCAGAGGCGGCGGAATTCTGCGACCCTTCAGGCTGAAAGGTCATTTTCCCGATGAGCAGCCTGGTGAAGGCGGTCGTCTACGGCGCGGCAAGTCTCGCGCTCTATGCGCTGCTGTTCGTCTACGCGGACCAGACCGTCGAGTTCGCCCGGCGCACCCGCGAGGGCGAAAAGATCTGGTTCCTGGTGCCGATCGTGATCGCGTTCGCGTTTTCGCTCGTGCACGGGGCGTTCACCGGGTCATTCTGGGAGGCGATCGGCCTCAGGCCCGTAGACAAGAAGCGCAGCAAGTGACGGGGGCGGTGCCGTGGAAGCAGTGACCTTCATCCACATCGAAGCGGCAAGCGTGCTGCAGCTCTTCCTGGTCGGTCTGGTCGGCGGCATGGTGAGCGGGTTCATCGGCTCGGGCGGTGCGTTCGTACTGACGCCTGCGATGATGACCATGGGCGTTCCCGGCATCGTCGCAGTCGCGTCGAACATCTGCCACAAATTTCCCAAGGCCCTGGTCGGAGCGCTCAAGCGCCACGAGTACGGGCAGGTGGACTGGAAGCTCGGTCTGGCGATGGGCGCGTTCGCCGAGCTCGGCATGTTCGCCGGCAAGCAGGTGATGACCGGGATCAGGCGCGCCTACGGCGACGTCGGCACGAGCCTTTACGTTTCGGCAGTGTTCGTCGTCGTGCTCGCGATCGTCGGCGTCTTCGTGCTGCGCGACGCCTGGCGCCTGTACCGGGCTGAGCGTGCGGGCGAGGACGTACACACGCATCGCGTCACGCGGTTCGCGCGCTGGGTCCAATCGGTGCACATCCCCGGCACCATGATGCATTTCAGGAGTCTCGGCGCGAGCGTGTCGGTGCTGTTCATCGCGCCGCTCGGCTTTGCCACGGGGATGCTCGCCGCGACCATCGCCGTGGGCGGGTTCATCGGCGTGCCGGCGATGATCTACCTGCTCGGCGCGCCCGCGCTCATGGCTTCAGCGACGGAGCTGGTGATCGCCTTCGTCATGGGGCTGGGCGGCACGGTCTTCTACGCGCTCGACGGCGCGGTGGACATCCGCCTTGCGATGATCATCCTCGCGGGGTCGCTGTTCGGCATCCAGATCGGCGCCATCGGCACGACCTACGTGAAGGACCACGCAGTGAAGCTGGTGATGGGGCTGATCATGGTGATCGTGCTGTTCAGCCGGTTGTTCTACCTGCCGGGCTATCTGTCGCAGATGGGCAGGATCGATCCGCTCGGCGCGGACCTGCTGGCGTGGCTCACGTGGCTCGGCGACGGCACGCTGGTGCTGGCGCTCGCGGTCGGCGGGCTCGCCATCCTGTGGGCGCTCGTGCGCGGCATGGCGGAGCACCGCCAGCAGCACGAGGAGCTCGCTGCGGTGGACGGCGTCGAGGACTAGGTCGGGTCGGCTGGCGGCGGCAGGCGCCGGCACTCTTCGAAAATCCGCGCTCGGCAGGTCGCGCATACCCCTCGGTCGAGGCGCTCGAAGATCGCCGCGACCGCATCGCGTTTCGCGGCGAAGCTGTCCGACGCCGGGAATCTGCCGGCGAACGCGGGCCCGTGGAGCATCTTCGACGCCGATTCGCGTAGCCCATGGAAGTACAATGCGCCGCCGCGCGCGCGTCGCCCGCGGGCCTCGCGCGCCAGCAGCTCGGCGCCCGCCACGTCGACGAAGTTCATGCTCTTGGCGAGCACCAGCAGATGCTTCTGCGCCGGGCGCCGCTCCTCGATCTGATGCAGGTACTCGGCCACGTGATCCACGGCGCCGAAGTAGAGCGATCCTTCGATGCGCAGCATCTGCAGCTGCGGGCACTCGGCCTCGCCCGGGCGCCGCTCGCGGAACCTGCGCTGGGGCGAAGCCGGGTCCGGCACGATCGAACGCAGCGCCGGGCGCGAAGTGCGGCGCAAGTAGAGCAGCAGCGACAGCATGATGCCGGCCAGGATCGCCATTTCAAGGTGCAGGATCAGGGTGGCGAGGAAGGTCGCCGCGAGCACGCCGGCCTCGCCGCGGCTGGCGCGCGCAATCGTCGCGATGTGATGGAAATCGATCAGGCCCCAGGCCACGAGGAACAGGATCGCGGCCATCGAGGCGACAGGGATGAACGCGGCGAGCGGTGCCACGGCAAGCAGGATCAACACGAGGAGCGCCGCGGCGAATACCGCGGCAAGGGGGGTTTTCGCGCCGGCCTCGTAATTCGCGCCCGAGCGGTTGAACGAACCGCTCGACGGATAGGCCGAGAAGAAACTGCCGACCAGGTTCGACAGCCCCTGGCCGATGAACTCCTGGTTGCCATCGACGCGCTGGCCGGATCTCAGGGCGATCGAGCGGGCAATCGATACCGCCTCCACGAGCCCGAGGACCGAAACCGCGATCGCCGCACCCGTCAAGCTGCGCAGGGTATCGAGCGAGAGCCGCGGCGCGGAAAGCTCGGGCAGCGCCCCCGGCAGCGCGCCGAGCGTGCGTATGCCCGCATGCGCGCCGCCGAGCCAGCGATTGAGCGCAAAGCCCGCGATGCCCCCCGCGACCATCGCCACGATCATGTAGGGAAACCGCGGCAGCCAGCGCCGCGCGGCGACCCCCGCCGCCAGCGTGATCGCGCCGACGAGGACGGCGTAGGGCTCGATCCCGGCGGCGCGCGTCGCGCACTCGAGCAGCGTCTGGAAGAACGAAGCACCCGCGCTGATCGCGACCCCCGAGAAGTTGCGGATCTGGCTGGCGATGATCAGCAACGCGGCACCCGCGGTGAACCCCACGACGACGGTATGCGAGATGAAATTGACCAGCGCGCCAAGCCGCGCCAGCCCCATGGCGAGCTGGATCAGGCCGACGATGAAGCTGAGCGTGATGACCAGGCTCACGTACTGCGCGCTTCCCGGCTCGGCGAGTTGCGCCATGGTGGCGAACACGACCAGCGAGATGGCGTTGGTCGGGCCCGAAACGAGGTGCCGGCTCGAGCCCCACAGGGCCGCCACGATGGCGGGCACCATGGCGGCGTACAGCCCGTACTGCGGCGGCAGGCCGGCGAGCGTCGCAAAAGCGATGCCCTGGGGCAGTACCACCACCGCTCCGACCGCGCCCGCGGCGAGATCGGCGCGCAGCGTGCCGCGGCTGATGAGCGGCCACCAGCGCGTCGCCGGGAAGATGCGTTCAAGCCAAGGGGCGCTCATGTCCGATTGTAGAATGCCCTGCATGCCGAAGCTCGCGGCGAACGTTTCGCTCCTCTTCCCGCAGTTCGAATTTCTCGATCGCTTTGCCGCGGCGGCGCGCGCCGGGTTTCGCGCGGTCGAGTACCAGCTTCCGTATGCCTGGCCGCAGGAAGAGGTCGCGCGGCGCGCGCGCAGCGCGAGCGTCGAGGTGGTGCTGCACAACCTGCCGGCGGGCAATGCGGCCAAGGGAGACCGCGGCATCGCCTGCCTGCCGCAGCGCGTAAGCGAGTTCCGCGAAGGCGTCGGGCGCGCGATCGAGTACGCGAAGGCCGCCGGCTGCCCGCGGCTCAATTGCCTGGCGGGGATCGCGCCGGCGGGCGCAAAGCAATTCGACACCCTGGTGGAGAACGTGCGCTATGCGGCGGCGCAGCTCGCGGCCGCGGGCCTCGCGCTCACCCTCGAACCGATCAACACGCGCACCGTGCCCGGCTTTTTCCTGACGAACACGCGCCAGGCGCTCGAGGTGCTGGAGGCCGCCGGCGCGGCCAACGCCTTCCTGCAGTACGACATCTTCCACATGCAGATCATGGAGGGCGACCTCGCGCGCACCATCGAGCGGCTGCTGCCGCGCATCGGCCACCTGCAGCTCGCCGACGTGCCGGGGCGGCACGAGCCGGGCACGGGAGAGATCAATTTCGAGTTCCTGCTGCGCCACATCGACCGCATCGGCTACGGCGGCTGGATCGGGTGCGAATACAATCCGCTCGGAGATACGAGCGAGGGGCTGGCATGGGCGAAGCCTTACCTGCGGCACGCGTAGACGAGGCGCGGCAGCGCGCCGTGGCGCAGGCGCTGCGTGCCTTTCTGCCCGGGCGCTCGGTGCTGTGGCAGGAGGAAGACACGCGCCCCTACGAATGCGACGGGCTCACCGCCTACCGCAGCGTGCCGATGGTGGTGGCGCTGCCCGAGACCGAGGAGCAGGTGCAGCGCGTCCTGCGCACCTGCCATGCGCTGGGCGTGCCGGTGGTGCCGCGCGGTGCGGGCACGGGGCTCTCGGGCGGCGCGCTGCCGCCCGGCGATGGCGTGCTGCTGTCGATGGCGAAGTTCATGCGCGTGCTGCGCCTGGACCCGCTCGCCCGCGTCGCGGTGCTGCAGCCGGGCGTGCGCAATGCGGCGATCTCGGATGTGGCGGCGCCATTCGGCTTGTATTACGCGCCCGATCCCTCGAGCCAGATCGCCTGCACCATCGGCGGCAACGTCGCCGAAAATTCCGGCGGCGTGCACTGCCTCAAGTACGGCCTCACGGTGCACAACGTATTGCGCGTGCGCGGCTATGCCATTGACGGCGAGCCGCTCGACTTCGGCGGCGAAGCGCTCGACACCTCCGGCCTGGACCTGCTCGCGCTGATGATCGGTTCGGAGGGCCTGCTCGCGGTGGCCACCGAGATCACGGTGAAGCTGCTGCCCAAGCCGCTTGCCGCGCGCGTGGTGATGGCGTCCTTCGATGACGTGCAGAAGGCGGGCGACGCGGTGGCCGCCGTGATCGCCGCCGGCATCATCCCGGCCGGCCTGGAGATGATGGACCAGCCGGCGACGCACGCGGTCGAGCAGTACGTCGGCGCCGGCTACGACCTGGGCGCCGCGGCGATCCTGCTGTGCGAATCGGACGGCATCGCCGAAGAGGTCGAAGACGAGATCGCCAGGGTGAAGACGGTGCTCGAGCGCGCCGGCGCCACGCGCATCACGGTGTCGCGCGACGAAGCCGAGCGGCTGAAATTCTGGTCCGGCCGCAAGGCGGCGTTCCCCGCCATGGGCCGCATCTCGCCCGACTACTACTGCATGGACGGCACCATCCCGCGCAAGCGCCTGGGCGAAGTGCTCAACTTCATCGGCGCCATGGAAAAGAAGTACGGCCTGCGCTGCCCCAACGTGTTCCACGCCGGCGACGGCAACCTGCACCCGCTGATCCTGTTCGACGCCAGTGACGCCGACCAGCTGCGCCGCACCGAGGCCTTCGCCGCGGAAGTGCTGGAAAAATGCATTGCCGTGGGCGGCACGATCACCGGCGAGCACGGCGTCGGCGTGGAGAAGATCGACCAGATGTGCCTGCAGTTCGGCGCCGCGGAGCTGGAACTGTTCCACGCGGTGAAGCGCGCTTTCGACCCGCAGGGCCTGCTCAACCCCGGCAAGGCAGTGCCGACGCTCGCGCGCTGCGCCGAGTTCGGCCGGCGGCACGTGCACGGCGGCCAGTTGCCGCAGCCCGGTCTGCCGCGCTTCTGATGCCGGCCGCCTTCCAGGAGCGCATCCGCGAGGCCGCCGCGCGCGGCGCGCCGCTGCGGCTGCGCGGCGGCGGCAGCAAGGACTTCTACGGCGGCGCGCTCGAGGGCGAGGTATTGGATACGCGCGGCCATGCCGGCGTGGTGACCTACGAGCCGACCGAGTTGGTGATCACGGCGCGCTGCGGCACGCGGCTGGAGGAACTGGAAGCCACGCTCGCTGCCAGCGGTCAGATGCTCGCGTTCGAGCCGCCCCGCTTCGGCGCGGACGCGACGCTCGGCGGCTGCGTCGCGGCGGGCCTCTCCGGGCCGCGCCGCGCCTCGGCCGGTGCGGTGCGCGACTTCGTCCTCGGCGCCCGCCTGCTCGACGGGCGCGCGCGCGAGCTCTGCTTCGGCGGCCAGGTGATGAAGAACGTCGCCGGCTACGACGTCTCGCGCCTGCTCGCCGGCTCGCTCGGCACGCTCGGCCTGATCCTGGAGGTCTCGCTCAAGGTGCTGCCGCGTCCCGCGGCGGAGCTGACGCTGCAACTGGAGCTCTCCGAGGACAAGGCGCTCGAGGCGCTCAACCGCTGGGCCGGGCGGCCGCTGCCGATTTCGGCGAGCGCCTGGCGCGGTGGTCTGCTGGATCTCAGGCTTTCAGGCGCGCCCAGTGCGCTGCAGGCGGCGGCGAAACAGATCGGCGGCCGACCGGTGGACCCGGCGCAGGCCGAGCGTTTCTGGTCAGGCATCCGGGAACACGCCGATGCATTCTTCGCCGGTGACGTGCCGCTGTGGCGGCTCTCGCTGCCCTCACAGGGTCCGGCGCTCGGGCTGCCCGGGGAGCAGATGATCGAGTGGAACGGGGCGCTGCGCTGGCTGCGCGCGCGCACCGATGCGGCGGCGGTGCGCGCCGCCGCGCAGCGCGCGGGAGGGCAGGCGACCCTGTTCCGCGCGGCGGACAAGGCGGCAGGGGCCTTTGCGCCGCTTTCCCCCGTGCTGCTGCGCCTGCATCGCGAGCTGAAAGCGGCGTTCGACCCGGCGGGAATCTTCAACCGCGGCAGGCTCTACCCGGAGTTCTAGGCCTTGGGCAGCTTCTTCTCTTCGGCCTTCATGTTGGCGCGCACAAAATCCGCGTACTGTGACTGCGGGTACTTGGCGAGCAGCGTGGCGTACAGCTTGAGCGCATGCTGCGGCTGGCCGGCGTCGCTGGCGCGCGATGCCACCTCCACCAGGCGCTTTTGCGCGCCCGTCACGTCACCGGCAAACGCCGCACCCGCATGCAGCGTCCAGGCCGCTTCCAGGTACGCGCCTTGCGCGAGCAGTGCACGCCCGAGTCCCTCCCAGACCGGCGGCTCGAGGCTGAGCCTGGTCCGTTGTTCGACCACGGCGAGGAAGGCCTTCGCCGCATCGGCGCCGCGCCCGGCGGCGAGCGCCGCCCTGATCGATTCGGCTGCGGCGGTGAGCGGATCGGCGGCGGGCGCTTTCGGCGTCGCCGCAGGCGCAGGAACGGCAGAGGGCGCCGGCTTGTTCTTCAGCATCTCGGCGACGAAGCTCGCCTCGCGCTCCTGCTCGACAGCCTTGCGTTCCTTGTATTTGCGCAAGGCGATGAAGATCCAGGCCGCGCCGCCGGCCGCGATGGCGAGCACGATCAGGGCCATGAAGATCTTCATGCAACGAGTATAGCGGCCCCCGCCGTGCAGACAGAACTGGCCGATTTCATCCGCGACACGCCGCAGGGACGCGAGGCCGAGGCCATCCTGCGCAAGTGCGTGCACTGCGGTTTCTGTTCCGCCACCTGCCCGACCTACCAGCTGCTGGGCGACGAGCTGGACAGCCCGCGCGGCCGCATCTACCTGATCAAGCAGGCGCTGGAAGGCGCACCAGTGACGGCAAGCACGCGCCTGCACCTGGACCGCTGCCTGACTTGCCGCTCCTGCGAGACCACCTGCCCCTCGGGCGTGCAATACGGGCGCCTCGCCGACATCGGCCGGGCGGTCGTCGAGGCGCGGGTGCCGCGCAGCCCTTGGCAGCGGCTGCTGCGCGGCGGGCTTGCCTTCGTGCTGCCGCGGCGCGCGCTGTTCGCGGCCCTGCTGCGGCTGGGCCGCATGTTCCGCTTCCTTTTCCCGCGCCTGGTGCCGGCGCCGGCGCCGGCCGCGTGGGCGCGGCCCGCGCCGCGACACGCGCGGCGCATGCTCGCGCTGGCCGGTTGCGTGCAGCCGGCTCTCGCGCCGCGCATCAACGCTGCCGCCGCGCGCGTACTCGACCGGGCGGGGGTATCGCTCATGGAAGCGCCGGGCGCGGGCTGCTGCGGGGCGCTGCGCTTCCACCTCAACCGCCAGGACGACGGGCGCGACGACATGCGCGCGCTGATCGACGCGTGGTGGCCTTACGTCGAGCGCGGCGAGACCGAAGCCATCGTCATGACGGCGAGCGGCTGCGGCGCGACCGTGAAGGAGTACGGCCACTTTCTCGCGCACGACCCCATCTACCGCGACAAGGCGGCGCGCATCTCGGCAATGACGAAGGACCTCTGTGAAGTCGTCCAGCCCGTCGCCGGCGCCGGCAAGGGCAGGATCGCGTTCCAGTCGCCCTGCTCGCTGCAGCATGGCCAGCAGATCCGCGGCAAGGTCGAGTCGCTGCTCGAACAAGCCGGCTACGAGCTCACGACGGTGCCCGAGGCGCACTTGTGCTGCGGCTCGGCGGGTACCTACTCGATCCTGCAACCCGCCCTGTCCGCGCAATTGCGCGAGCGCAAGCTTGCGGCGCTGCAAGGGGGCGCACCCGCTGCGATCGCCACCGCGAACATCGGCTGCCTGACCCACCTTGGCGCCGCTGCCGGGGTACCGGTGCGCCACTGGATCGAACTGCTCGACGAGGTGCAGCAGAGGTAAGATTCGCGCCATGCTGGTACGCGCCGCCTGTCCGCACGATTGCCCCGACACCTGCGGCATGCTGGTGACGGTGGAGAACGGGGTCGCCGTGAAGATCCAGGGCGACCCGACGATGCCGTTCACCGACGGCACCCTGTGCACCAAGGTCGCGCATTACCTGGAACGCACCTACGCGCCGGATCGCCTGCTGCATCCCATGAAGCGCGTCGGGCCGAAGGGCAGCGCGCGCTTCGAGCGCATCACCTGGGACGCGGCGCTAGAGGAGATCGCCGCGCGCCTGAAGGCAATCGCCGCGGAGGATCCCGAGGCCATCCTGCCGCTGAGCTACGCCGGCACCATGGGCATGGTGCAGTACAGCTCGATGGACCGGCGCTTCTTCCACCGGCTCGGCGCCTCGCTCCTCGACCGCACGCTGTGCTCCTCGGCGGGCAAGTCCGGCCTCAAGGCGACCCTCGGCGGCTCGGTCGGCATGGATCCCGAGCGTTTCGACGAGTCCAAGCTGATCCTGCTGTGGGGCGCCAATCCCGTGGTGTCCAACCTGCACCTGTGGTCTCGCGTGCAGGAAGCCAAGCGGCGCGGCGCCAAGGTCGTCGCCATCGATCCCTACAGGAGCCTGTCGGCGGAGAAGTGCACGCAGCACCTCGCGTTGCTGCCAGGCACCGACGGCGCGCTCGCGCTCGGCATGATGCACGTGCTGATCGCCGAGAACCTGGTCGACCGCGACTACATCGCGCGCCACACGCTCGGCTTCGAGCAGCTTGCCGGGCGCGCCAAACAGTACACGCCGACGTGGACCGCGCGCACCTGCGGCCTGCGCGTCGAGGAGGTGGTGCAGCTGGCGCGCGACTACGGCACCACCCGGCCCGCCGCGATCCGCCTCAACTACGGCATGCAGCGGCACGCCGGCGGCGGCATCGCCGCGCGCACGGTGGCCTGCCTGCCCGCGCTCACCGGCGCCTGGCGCGACGCGGCCGGCGGCATCGTGCTGACCACGGCGGATTTCTACGGCTTCGACCACGCGGCGCTCGAGCGCCCCGACTTGCTCGGCGGCAGGAAGCCGCGCGTCATCAACCACGCGGCCATCGGCGACGCGCTGACCTCGGCGCAACCGCCGGTGAAGGCGGTGATCGTGTACAACAACAACCCTGTCGCCGTGTGCCCGGACTCGGAGAAGGTGCTCGCCGGATTCCGGCGTGAAGACCTGTTCTGCGTGGTGATGGACTCGTTCCTCACCGACACCGCCGACTATGCCGACCTCGTGCTGCCGGCGACCACGCAACTCGAGCACTACGACGTGCACAAGTCCTACGGCCACCTGTACGTGCTGGCCAACAACCCGGCGATCGCGCCGGTAGGCGAGTCGCTGCCGAACTCGGAGGTGTTCCGCCGCCTCGCGGCGCGCATGGGCTTCGACGAAGCGTGTTTCCGCGATTCGGACGAGGACATCTGCCGCACCGCGCTCAAGTCCGCCAGCCCGCGCATGCGCGGCATTGAGTGGGAGGGCATGAAGCAGTCCGGCTGGCAGCGCCTGAACGTCGCGGAGCGTTTCGCGCCCTTTGCCGAAGGCGGCTTCCCCACGCCCTCCGGCAAGTGCGAGTTCTACAGCGTGGCGCTGGAAAAGCAAGGCATCGACCCGCTGCCGTTCTTCAATCCGCCGGCCGAATCGGCGCAGAGCAATCCGCGACTGGCGCTCGAGTATCCGCTCGCTTTCCTGTCGCCGCCGGCGCGCAACTTCCTCAACTCCAGCTTCGCGCACCTTAAGCGCTTCCGCGAGCTCGAGGTCGAACCCTGCCTGGAGCTGCACGCAGAGGACGCGGCGGCGCGCGACATCCGCGACGGCGACCGCGTGCGCGTGTTCAACGCGCGCGGCAGCGTGCTGCTGCGCGCGCGGGTCAATGGCAAGCCGCGCCGCGGGGTGGTGGTGGCGCCCTCGGTGTGGTGGAAGAAGTACTCACCTGATCGGGGCAACGCGAACAACGTCACCGCGCAGCGCACTGCCGACCTGGGCGGAGGTGCGACTTTCTACGACTGCCTGGTGCAAGTTGAACGCGCCGAGCTTCCAGCTTCCTAGCGCGACGGGCGAACAGCGGCTGCAGGCGGCGCGCGTCGGCGCGCTCTACGGCGTCGGGCGCTCGGTCTACCTGAGCTCGCCGCTCGTCGCCGCCCTCACGCTGGTGCTGCTGTGGGAACTGCCGGGCCGCGGCGTACTGCTGGCCTGGTTCGGCGCCGTGCTCGCCGTCACGCTCGGGCGGGTCGCGCTGCACCGCGCGTACCAGCGGGCCGCGAACCGGCAAGAGGACGCACTCGCCTGGGAGCGGCGCTTTGCGCTGGGCGCGCTCGCGGCTGGCGCCGCCTGGGCCTTTCCGCTGGTGGTGCTATTCCCCGAAAGCCACCCGCCGCAGCAGTTCGCGCTGCTGTTCGTGGCGACCGGCAGCCTGGTCGGGGCCGGCGGCGTGTACGCCTCCAGCGCACTGACCTTTTACGCGTTCTGTTCGCTGCCG
>Ga0184628_10000229_pt1 | contig 33248 bp, 24 predicted proteins | sample PLM4_5_b1_FD_133149 | JGI IMG/M metagenome (GOLD analysis project Ga0184628, IMG submission 133149) | Groundwater sediment microbial communities from an aquifer in East River, Colorado, USA - PLM4_5_b1 | ecosystem: Environmental > Terrestrial > Soil > Riparian zone | place: USA: East River...
AGCTTGGTCGTTTTGAAGATCGTATACAGAGGGTCAGCCCCTTTTCAGGTCTCGCTTTCTTCCTAATTTGGACACCACAGCCTGGCCAGGAGGGGTGGCGCGAAGCGCCGGGGTGGTTGTTCCAGATCGAACAATTTTGACTGTCGAACCTGAGCCACCACCCCGTCTGCGGCTTGTGGAACCGCAGAACCAGGATCGAATTCAGCGTCGGTTCGTGCCTCGAACTCGACCGCACCGCTCGATTGCTCGAAGCCGCCAGGTCGCCGTGACGCAACTCATCGGGCACGGACACGGTGGACGATGCACATCCTTTGGGTTCTCAGCCGTCGCTTACAGCCTGACCAAACGCATGCAGGAAATCGGTGGAGCTCTCGACAAGCTGGATGGACTCTCTCATAAATGGGCAGCGGAAGACGCCAAAGCCGTCCCCAAACGCAAGGCGTGGGCTGTGTGATCTGCCAGATCGCCTTAGTACTTTTTCGATCAGCTCCGGGGAGTTCCTTGTCTTTCAGCGACCACCGTAATTTGCATGTCCTGCGCCAGCCGAAGAACCTGCGAAATCAGACTGTGCCCTCGGAAAAAAGCGGATGAGCGGTTCCCGGCGCGAGCGACAAAGATCTGGCTGATTTGCTCGCGGTGTGCAAAAGCCACCAAAGCCGGAGCCGCCTGCTCCGCCTGCAGAATTCGCGTTTCGATGTGAAGGCTTCGCGCAAAGTTCAGGTGACGCTCCACCGTTTCGTGGTCGATTGGCGGCAGACTCCGAAGGTCCCCCGTTTCGGAAAGAAAGACGGCGAAGCATTCGGCGCGCAGATAGTCCGCCACTCTTCTGCCGCGTCGGATCAGCATCGCCGTGGCGGGTTCGGCTGTAATGTGAATCAGAAGGCGATCATTGGAACGCGGCGATTCGTGGCGGAGATCCACTTCATGTGCTGCCTGTCGTAACGCCAGTTCGCGCAATCCCACCAGCGATTGTTCCTTGAAAAAATTTTGCAGCGCCGTTTCCGCCTTGTCGGGTGAGTAAACGACTCCTCTCTTGAGCCTGTTGATCAGGGCTTCCGGCGTCACATCGACCATGACGACTTCCTGGGCCTGTTGTACCACCCAGTCTGGAACGGTCTCGCGAACCCGGACACCGGTAATCTGCCAGACCTGATCATTGAGGCTCTCAAGATGCTGCAGATTCATGGTCGTTAGTACATCGATGCCGGCGCCCAGGAGGACGAGGACATCCTGCCATCGCTTGGCCGTCTCCGAACCCGGAACATTGGTGTGTGGGAATTCGTCGACAACGCAAACCACCGGAGCGCGCGCAAGAATCGCCGCCGTGTCCATTTCCTCGAAGGTGCTGCCGCGATATTCCATGTGCCTGCGGGGGACTGTTTCCAGTCCCTCCGTTTTGGCGATGGTGTCTTTCCGCGCATGAGGTTCGAAGTATCCGATCACGACATCGATGCCGCGCTTCTTCAATTCCTGGGCTTCCTCCAGCATGCGATAGGTCTTGCCTGCGCCGGCCGCGTAACTGAGAAATATCTTGAGGTGGCCCCGGCGTCCGCCGGTGGCATCCGGGCTTGTCGGACTCATGCCGTCGGCCTTTGCGGAAAGACGCGAACGTCCATTCCTTCCGCCAGATCGATCAGCCGGTCGACCGGGTTTCCCCGTAGCTGTTGCCACCAGCCGCGACGCTGACTGTGGCCAATAAAGATCTGGGTTGTGCCGTTGTTCCTGGCAAATTCAATCAGAGCTTTCACCGGATCTTTCCCGTGAATCACGTGAATCGACGCCCCGAGTTCTTTCGCAATCCGGAGATTGTTGTCGAGCGCCTCCTGATCCTTCGGATCCAGATTGGCCTGGCTCACGTATGCGACGGCCAGGTCACCGTGAAACCGGTCCGCATTGCGTTTGCCGCTTTCCAGAATGGGACGTGCATCCGATCGTGGAGTGATGCCGACGAGAATGCGCTCATGGATGCCCCAGTTTTCGACAATCTGGTGCGATTCGAGGTACGTTCTCAACTCGGATTCGACCACTTCCGCCGCCACCAGCAATGCCATTTCGCGCAGTCGCGCCAGACGGTCGTCCTGAGCCGGTGCGTCGACGACTTCAATGTCGTCCGCGCTTTTCAAGAACGACAGGGGAACCGTTTCCGCAGGGCGTTTGCCGGTGATGCTCTCCACTTCTCCCTGCATCTCCTCGATGTACTGCAGATTGACCGAGGTCATTACGGATATCCCGGCCTGAAGCAATTCGTCGATCTCCTGCCAGCGATGAATTCGGCGGTAATCTGCGGGATTGTCGTACGCCAGGCCATCGATGATGACAACCTGAGGGCGCCTCCGCAGAATTTGCTCCATATTGAGAACGTCTTTGCCGGAAACGTTTCGCGTGGGAATGATTTCAAACGCGGTCAGAAGTTCCTGAATTTCCGGTGATCGTTCCGGTTGGGTCGCCCCGACAACCACGTCTTCGCCGCGTTGCCGTCGCCGCCGCCCTTCTTCGAACATCTTCGCGGACTTGCCGACTCCAGAGGCGTATCCGAGGAAGACCTTGAGTCGTCCGCGCTTCTGCCGCTGTTCTTCACGATGGATCTCGGCCAGAATGCGTTCGGGATCGCGTCGATGAGATATATCCATGGTTCCCTTCAGCGTGTCGGCGGACCCGCGACGATCAGCCACCAGGGTTCATCGCCCGCAGGATGAAGAAACGCGTCCTCACGGCGAATAATGTCAAAACCAATACCGCGCAGTTCCGCTTCCGTACTTTCCGGTGAGGCATGGAAATGTTCAGTCGAAGGCACACGGTCGACAATAACCAGTCGCCCTCCCGGGCGCATTGCCTGCTTCGCGTGACGGAGTATAGATTGCGGATTGCTGAACTCGTGGTAGGTATTTGCAATAAGTATAGAGTCCACGCTTGCAATCGAAAGATGCGGATCGTCTGTTTCTCCCACAATGACTTGAATATTGTGCATCCGTTTCAGGATCGCCCGCATCCGCAAAAAGGCCAGGGAGATTTCCCGGAGATCCACTGCAATCACGGAGCCATCGGGTCCGACTTTACCCGCAAGCTTCAGTGTGAAGTAACCCGAGCCGGAACCGAGATCGACAACGGTGCTTCCGGCTTTGACGTTGAGTGCGCCGATGATCGCATCCGGCTGCTGCCAGGAGTCCCTTTCTGCTTCAACGGCGGTGAGTTCCTGAAGAGTTCGGATTGCCTGATAGGCGAGAATGACGAATCCGACCAGGATAAAAACCCCCGTCAACACGAGGACCGGGCGAAGGGCTTTCAACATGGATCGTATCGACATTAGTAAATCAGAATGTAGCCGCCGAATCCCTCTCCCTTCAGGAGAAGGATTTGCTCCTGACGCTTATTTAACCACCGGACGTGCGTGATCGAGAGCGAGATTCAATAGCGTCACATTTACGCGGGGTTCCCCAAGGAATCCAAAGTCTGCCCCGTCCGTATTCCGCGCGATGAGTTGCTTCACTTCATCGACGGCCATACTCCGAGCCTTTGCCACACGGCCGGCTTGAATATCCGCATTCGCGGGAGTGATGTGCGGATCCAGACCCGAGGCCGAGGCCGTCACCGCATCGGCTGGAACTGGAGTCGTTGCCTTGAATAGCAGCGGTGACTTTTCGTTGTTAAACGCCTTGATCAGCTTTACATCGTCCAAATTGCCCTGTCCATCCTTGAAGTTCTCCAACGGAACCGATGACTCATATGGAATCTCATTGTCGAGACAGTAATGAACGAGGCGAAGGCTGATACCATCGAAGTCGACGATCTCGTTCTTCTTGTCATCCATCTTTATTGTGCCGCGCAGCAGTTTCGAACTGGATGGTCCGAGGTTCGAGCCGCTGCTTGCCGTGGCGTCGTAGCCGCCGCCGGCCGAAGAAGGCCGGGGATGAAAATACTCCGGTTTGGCAAACACCTGACCAATCAGGCTGGAGCCTACAACCTTTCCATCGACCGTGAGAAGGCTGCCATTGGCCTGGGTTGGAAAAAGCAGCTGAGACACGCCCGTGATTGCAGCCGGATAAATCAATCCGGTCAGTACGGTGAAAATCAGAGTGAATCGAAAACCGGGACCCAGTTCTTTCAACATGTTCTACTCCTTTATGCCAGGCCTACCGCGACGACGAGCTTGTCGATAATCCAGATGCCAGGGAAAGGTACAAAGATTCCGCCAAGTCCATAGATGAGAAGGTTACGGCTCAACATCTGACCTGCGCTGACGGGTTTGTATTGCACGCCGCGCAACGCCAGAGGCACAAGAGCGATGATGATCAGCGCATTGAAAATGACAGCCGATAACACAGCGCTCTGCGGGGAATGCAGGCCCATGATGTTCAGCAGGCCCAGTTCCGGATAGATACCCATGAACATTGCGGGAATGATTGCGAAGTATTTCGCAACGTCATTCGCAATCGAGAACGTCGTCAGCGCGCCGCGCGTGATCAGCAACTGCTTGCCGATGGCGACGATCTCGATCAGCTTGGTGGGATTGCTGTCGAGGTCCACCATGTTGCCGGCTTCTTTCGCGGCCATGGTGCCGGTATTCATTGCGACGCCGACATCGGCCTGTGCAAGTGCAGGTGCGTCATTGGTACCATCGCCGGTCATGGCAACGAGGCGGCCGCCGGCCTGCTCCTTCCGGATGTACTCGAGCTTGTCTTTCGGCGTGGCCTGAGCCAGGAAGTCATCCACTCCTGCTTCGTCGGCAATGGCAGCAGCCGTCAGTGGATTGTCGCCGGTGATCATCACCGATCGGATACCCATGGTGCGCAACGCGGCAAGTCGCTCCTTCATGCCGCCCTTGACGATATCCTTCAAGTGAATCAGGCCAAGAATCTTCGGTCCGTCGGCAACAGCCAGGGGCGTTCCGCCGTTCCGGGAGATTTGCTCGGATTTTTCCTTCAGGCTGGCTGGAACCTGGCCGCCGAGTTCCTGTGCAAAGGCAACGATGGCATCAGTCGCGCCTTTGCGCAGCTTCCGTCCGTTCATGTCGACGCCACTCATGCGCGTATATGCCGTGAACGGTATAAAGTGCGCTTCGTGCTCGGCGACTTCGCGGCCCCTCAGGTTGTATTTTTCCTTGGCCAGAACGACAACGGACCTTCCTTCCGGAGTTTCATCGGCGAGACTGGAAAGCTGGGCGGCATCGGCGAGTTCCCCCGCGGATACGCCGTCGACCGGGATGAATTCCACGGCCTGCCGATTGCCCAGAGTGATTGTGCCAGTCTTGTCCAGAAGCAGGGTGTTGACGTCACCGGAAGCTTCGACGGCTTTTCCGCTCATTGCCAGTACATTGTGCTGCATGACGCGATCCATGCCGGCGATACCGATTGCGGAAAGCAGACCGCCGATCGTGGTTGGAATCAGACAGACAAGCAACGACACCAGAACTGCAACTGTGGGAGCGCTGCCGCCACCGGAAGCTTGAATGGCGTATTTCGTAAACGGAGGCAACGTGGTCACCGCCAGCAGAAAGATCAGCGTGAGGCCGGCGATCAGGATGTTCAGAGCGATCTCGTTTGGAGTTTTCTGCCGCACGGCTCCTTCCACAAGCGCAATCATGCGGTCGAGAAACGTTTCACCCGGATTCGAAGTGATCTTGACCTTGATGAAATCGGAGAGAACCTTGGTGCCTCCGGTGACAGCACTTCGATCTCCGCCGGACTCGCGAATGACGGGAGCGCTTTCTCCGGTGATCACGGATTCGTCCACGCTGGCAATGCCTTCGATGACTTCGCCGTCTCCAGGTATCACATATCCTGCTTCAACAAGAACGACGTCACCGGCGCGCAACTGAGATGCCGGTACCATGTCGTCGAACTTGCCGTTTGACCGGAGCTTTCTGGCCACGGTGTCCGTTTTGGTTTTGCGCAGATTGTCTGCCTGCGCTTTTCCTCGGGCTTCGGCCATGGCTTCGGCAAAATTGGCGAATAGAACGGTGAACCACAGCCAGAGGGCTATCTGAATGCCGAAGAGGAGTCCACCCGCACCGGTGACGACATCTTTGATCACCAGGAGCGTTGTCAACGCAGCTCCAACTTCGACGACGAACATCACCGGATTCTTCGCCACGATCCTGGGATTCAGCTTGACGAAGGAATCCTTCGTCGCACGGACCAGGATATCCGGGTCGAAGAGCGGACGCGTGCGCGCCCCTTTCGAGATGAGCGACGCGCCTTCGGGTTTCATATTCGGTTTGGGCTCTTGTGAAGGAGCGATGACCGTAGCCATGACTAGTACCCCTTTCCGTTCAGCATCTGGAAATGCTCTGCAATTGGTCCCAGCGACAGGGCCGGAAAATACGTCAGTGCTCCGACGATGACAATCGTTCCGATCAGGAGAACCACAAACAACGTCCCGTGAGTCGGCAGGGTGCCGCTCGTGACGGGAATGGATTTTTTCGCAGCAAGGCTGCCGGCAATCGCCAGCGCCGGAATGATGAAGAGAAACCGTGCCATCAGCATCGCAATGCCGAGCGTCAGGTTGTACCACGGTGTATTGGCCGTGATTCCTGCAAAGGCACTGCCGTTATTGCCGGACGCGCTTGAATATGCATAGAGAATCTCCGAGTAGCCATGCGGCCCTCCGTTGTTGAGATTCCCGGTGGTCACTCCGTAGGAGCCATTCCAGTAACTGCCTGGCTCGAAAGACATGGCGGAACTCAGGGCCGTGAAGCCGAGAACGCAGACAGAAGTAGCCAGAATGGCAATGATGGCCATCTTCACTTCCTTTTGTTCGATCTTCTTGCCCACGTATTCCGGTGTACGGCCGACCATCAATCCACCAATGAAGACCGCGACAATGACGTAAATCAACATGCTGTACAGGCCGGCGCCGACGCCTCCGAAAATGACTTCGTCGGTCTGCATGTTGAAGATCGGAACCAGGCCGCCAATAGGCGTGAAACTGTCATGCATTCCGATGACGGCGCCGCAGCTGGCGTCAGTGGTGACGGTTGCAAAAAGCGCCGTCATGGCGTTGCCGAACCGGACTTCCTTGCCTTCCATGTTGCCGCCGGGTTGTGCGCTGTCCGCAGCAGTTGCGAGTCCCATTTTGGCAGTCTGGTCATTTCCCCGCTGCTCGGCCCAGTAACAGACCAGCGTGCCGACGAGAAAAAGCACCGACATTGTCGCCAGTATCGCCCAGCCTTGGCGCGTGTCCTTCACCATCCGGCCGAACATGTACGTCAATCCCGCGCCGAGGCAGAAGATGAGCAACATTTGGATCAGGTTGCCGAACGGAGTGGCGTTCTCATAAGGATGGGCGGAGTTCGCGTTGAAATAGCCGCCGCCGTTGGTGCCCAGCATCTTGATCGAAAGTTGTGAGGCAAGCGGTCCCTGTTCGATAGTCTGTGCGTTGCCTTCCAGGGTTTGCACGGTTTCGGGTGCCTTGAAATTCTGGATTGATCCGGTCGAGACAAAGAACAGCGCGGCGATTATCGAAATGGGAAGTAGTACGTAGACCGTGCAGCGTGTCACGTCGACCCAGAAATTGCCGATCGTCCGGGTGCTGTGACGCGCGAATCCCCGAATCAGCACCACGGCGACGGCGATACCCACCGCAGCCGACACGAAGTTCTGGACGGTGAGTCCGGCCATCTGTACCAGGTAACTCAGCGTGGTGTCGGGCGAATACGACTGCCAGTTGGTGTTCGTCATGAAGCTCACGGCGGTGTTGAACGCCAGATCCGGAGTCATGGTCGTTGCATTTCCAGGCGCGCCTCCAGTTGAGAAGCCCATCGGGTTCAGCGGAAGCAGGCCCTGCAGCCGCTGGAGCAGGTATGGAACGACGAAGCAGGCTGCACTGAACGCAAGCAGCGACGCGGAATATCGGACCCACGTTTGTTCCACGTCTTCCTTCACACCGCCAAGCCAGTAGATCAGCCGCTCGACCGGGCGCAGCAATGGATGAAGGAATGTCTTTTGTCCCTCGAACACGCGATACATGAACAAACCCGCCGGCTTGGTGACGGCGAGCACGATCGCGAGAAAAACTGCTATTTGAGCAAAGCCAGTAAGTGTCATTTCAACTCCTCAAAAGCGCTCCGGGCGGAGCAACGCGTACATCAGGTACACAAATAAGAAAACCGCTGCAATTCCGGCGATGATGTAGTCCATAGATTCCCCCTAGAGCCGCTCGGCTGCGCGTGTGAATCCCCACATCAGCCCGATGAAAACAACAACAACCGCGATGTAAAACACGTCCAACATGACCTTGCTCCTCTCGTTCACTCGGCTTCGATGAAAATGACTTCATGACCGGCCTTGCGCAACGTCCGCGCCAGCGCCTTCTCTCGAGTTGGCCAGAATCTCCGCCGTCCCCCGACGACGACCAGAGAGTGCGGCTTCAATACTGCCTTTGCCGTTTCCATTTCATCGCGGCATAGATATAACTTCACGTTGATTTCCACGGGACTCAGTTTCGCGATGTCGCGAAAGCGCCGCTCCTGAAATTCCAACAAGACTGGCGGACTCGTGAGCTCCAGCGGAAATGGCACAACCTGGGGAACCACCAGCGTGATCCGCGCTCCCAGGCTTTCAGCCAGGGCTCCTGCTTTCTTCATTGCCGCGACGGTCGCTTTAACGCATGTGAATACAACCGTCACGTTCAGTTTCTGTTCCTGACTTTCGGCGGCATCGGGATGTCCGGCGGCTGTGCTAAGCGTTTGATTGAATGTGAGTCTCATATCATCCCCTTCCACAGCTTCCAGACTAGACACCCGGGCATAAGGAAGTCATGGATAAGGCATGAGAAAGTTATGAGAAGCAGTGGGCGATACGTCGCCACCGCTTCTTCATCATCCCAAGAGATTGGATTCGAGTCGTCGCTGTCATGCAGCCGAGTTAAGCAGTTCCTCGGCCAATCAAGTTACTGAACGCCTGCAATGATTTAGCTCATTGCTTCGGTACGCACCTGGGTTCCCTTCTGCCAGTCTGACGCAAATGAGATGAGGGCAGGAGCTTGGACTGTCAGACTGTCATGGACAGTCGTCGGTTCCGCAGCGTTTATGAAGACTCCGGCAGCGTGTTGAATCGGTATCCGACCCAGGGCTCTGTCTTGATGAAGTGCGGGCTCTCCGGATTAGACTCGAGCTTCTTGCGGAGATTCTTGACGACCGCGCGCAGATAGTCGACCTGGTCCCCATAGTCCGGGCCCCAAACACCCTGCAGGAGTTCGCGATGCGATACGGCTTCGTTCGCTCGTTGGACGAGAAACCGCAGAACGTCGACTTCCTTTGGTGTGAGATGCGCTGTCGTGGAACCGCGAGTCACGGTCCTGCCGGGAAAATCGATGGTGAGTTCATCGAACTGAAGTTTGGCGGAAGCCCCCTGGGCCATGGGAACACGACGCAGCGATGCGCGGACTCGCGCGAGAAGTTCCGGAGTGCTGAATGGTTTTGTCACAAAGTCGTCGGCTCCCGCATCGAGCGCAGCCACCTTGTCGCGTTCGGAGTTCCGGACGGTGAGCATGATGATGGCAACGGCGGAATCCCTGCGGATTTCCTTGCAGACATCGAGACCGCCCATTTCCGGCATGTTCATATCCAGCAGAATGAGGTCCGGATGATAGTCGCGCATCTTCACCAGGCCTTCATCGCCGCCGCGCGCATCCTCGACTTCGTAGCCGGCGCCGGTCAGCGTTTCGCGCATGATCCGCCGGATCTGGGGTTCGTCGTCGATAACAAGAATGCGGCCCTGGCTCAACTTTCCTCCGTTCTCGTTTGCCAATGTACCATTCCTTCGGATTGGCATAATCCTTACCGTGGTGCTGGTCTGATTTACGCCGAGTTTATTCGCTCGAAGGGCAATGCCAGGCGGAATGTCGTTTCTCCAGGATGGCTCTTCACGGTTAGGGCTCCGCCGTGCGCCTGCGCGATACGATACGCAATGCTCAATCCCAGTCCGGATCCAGGAACACGGTTTTCAACCGAAGGGCTGCGAAAAAAACGCTCGAAGACTCGGGCCTGGTCTTCAGCGGGGATTCCCTTGCCATGATTGGTAATTTCGACGAACACCATATCTTCGTTCCTCGAATAGTGAACGACTATTGGCGAGTCGGCTGGCGAGTACTTGATCGCATTGTCCAGGATCTGCTTCAGGGCTAGTTTCACGAGTCGCCGATCGAAAGGGATCGGAGGCTGGGGACTATCGGATTGGATTGTGATTCTTTCGCCGGCAATGGATTTCATCGAAGCCACGACGTCTCGAATCGTTTCCGTAAGATCCGCCAATTCAAGATTCACATCGATCTGATCGTTGTCCAGTTGCGCGGTGTCCAGCGCATTGTCGATGAGGTCCTGAAGCCGGGAAGCTTCCTCGTCCGCAATTTGAATCATCCGCTTACTCTTAAATATTTCGTCGTTCGTGGCAGTCAACAGGGCCGAAGTTGCAGCTCGAATGGACGTGAGCGGCGTTTTAAATTCATGCGCCATTGCGTCGAGAAGCGTTGTGCGGAGCCGCTCGCTGCGGCGTGTCGCTACTATTTCATTGGAAAGTTCCTGCGCCTTTGCCCGTTCCAGACCGATGGCGACAAGGTTCGCTATGCTTTGGAGCACGGAGTCCGGCATTCGTGAACCTTGTAATGCCAATCCTGCAATGGGCTGCGAGCCCAGCCGAATCGCAGTAATGACGCGATTGCGTTCGGCATCTGCGAATGAGGTGCCTTGAACCGCCGCGTCGCGCAACTGACTGTCCATGCCTTCAAACTCGACACGTCCTGCACGGTGAATCAAGTTCGTTCTCTGTTCGAACAGCACGACGGCGCTGAGATCAAAGGTGTCGGCTAATTTTCGGCATAAAACCTGCGCGAAATCCTCGTCTGGCTGAATCAGAAGAATCGCCCGGCCAAATGTGTAGAGTCGCTCCAGATCCTGTTGCCGCTCGATGGCATCGATGGTTCGGCGTCGCGCCTTGGTAGAGAGCCGGCTCGCAATCAGGGATGTGGCAAAGAATGTAAAGAGTGCCACCCAGTTTTGAGGATCCGCGATCGTGAGTGTCCGGACCGGGGGAAGAAAGAAAAAATTTAATGCGAGAGTGGCGGCGACGGATACCGCGGCAGCTTCGGGAAAACCCCACGTGCTGGCAACAATCAGAACATATAGAAGGTAGGCGAAGCCTGTCGTCGTTCCGTTCACGGGAATCAGTCCCGTGGTGATGAAGGTGATGCCTCCAACGCCAAGGATGGATGCCACCATGCGAAACAAGCGATGCTTCAATATCCGTTTCACATCCAGCGAAACCATTTCAGTGAGAGGGCGAACGTAACGACACCCCAGGCCGTGAGAATGACAACCTGCGGCCAAAGCTGAAACAGCGAGTGTCCTTCAAGAATGACAGCCCGGAGTGCGTTGATGAGTGGCGTCAGTGGCAGGATGTTGATGAAGGGCTGTACGGCCGCTGGAAACCGTTCGGAGGAGAAGAAGATCCCGGACAATATCCACATCGGCAGCATGACCAGATTCATCAGGCCCGAAACCGTCTCCACCGTTTTTGCACGGCTGCCCACCAATAGCCCGATTCCAGCGAATGTAAAGGCCCCAAGAAACACGAAGACCATCACTGTGAGTAAGCTGCCTTGAACCTGGACACCAAACGCGAGTCGCGCAAAGAGAAGGAGAAGCGCTATTTCCGGCACCATGAAAATGAAGCGGCTGATCATGATTCCTGCCAGAAACTGGTGCTTCTTCATCGGCGTCGCAATGAAGCGCTTGAGCAGCTTGCGAATCCGCATGTCGACGATTACGAATCCCACACCCCACAATCCGCCACCCATCAAACCCATGGCAAGGAGACCGGGAACCAGAAAATCGATATAGCGGGCTCCGGTTTCGGTCAATTCAACATCGCCGACAGCGGCCGCGTCTTTCCGGCCGGCCGCACGTTGAAGTGCATCGTCCACCCTGGTTCGGGCAAGGGCACTCTCGGGCCGCGTGGGATCGTAGAAATAGTCGTAATGCGGCCCGGCCGCCGCGATCACGACCAGGTCTATCTTTCCTGTTCTCAGCAGCAGCCGGCATTCATTGGGATCGCAGAGCCGAAGTTGGAACTTCGGGTCCGCGGACAACGCTTTGTTTGCCACCTCACCCTGTTCGCCTTGTTGAACTCCCACGCCAATGTGTTCAATCGGCTTGTTTCGAAATGCGATTCCCAGGGCGACCACCATCAGAAGCGGGAATCCGTAAACCCAGAAGACGACCTCCGGCTGACGAAAGAATTCGCGAAGTCGAGCCAGAACCAGCTGGCCGAGGGGCGAGTATTGTTCTGTACTCATGATGGGGCGTCTCCATCGCGCAAATGGCGACCGGTTAAACTCACAAACACATCCTCGAGGCTGGCATGCCGCGTTGTGAGACTCGCCATGTCCCGACTCTTGTCCTTCAGCCTTTTCAATAATGCGGGCAATGTCACATGGACTTCGGCAACAGCGAGGCTGAACTGTCCGTCGTCCAGGCGAACGGATTGGACTCCAGGCAAATCCGACAGGTCATACGGCTGGAGCGCGGGTGTGCCGTTGCCGTTGAGGAGACTGAAATCGATGATGTGCTCGCCGCCGAGCGATGCGATCAATTCACGGGGAGAGCCGATCGTGATGACCTTGCCGTGATCGACGATCGCGACACGATCGCAAAGTTTTTCCGCTTCGTCCATGTAGTGCGTCGTCAACATCACCGTCCGGCCCTGTTTGCCGAAATTGCGAATGATGTCCCAGAGCTGCCGTCGAGCCTGCGGGTCAAGCCCGGTGGTCGGCTCATCCAGGAAGAGCAGATCCGGATCGCCGATCAATGCGCACGCGACGGCGAGCCGCTGCTTCTGTCCGCCCGAAAGCTTTCCAACCCAGGCGGCAGCTTTTTCTTCCAGCGAAACGCGTTGCATCGCTTCGCTGGGGGCCAGGCCCTGCCGGTAAAAACTTCGAAACAGGGTCAGCGTTTCCAACACAGAAAGCTTTTCAGAGAGCTTCGTTTCCTGAAGGGAGATGCCGATTCTCTGGCGAATCTCTGTGTCCTGATGGCCCCACTTCATCGAAAGTACTTCCACGTCTCCCGAGGTGGGCGCCAGAAGTCCTTCGATAATTTCGATCGTGGTCGTCTTGCCTGCACCGTTCGGTCCAAGCAATCCGAAACACTCTCCTTCTTCTACGGCGAGATCGAGTCCGCGAACAGCGTCGACAGGCGTCTTTCCTTCATAGCGTTTGACGAGATTACTGCATCGAATTGCGACTGGCATAGTCCGGAGATTATACCGGGCCATGCAAACTTGTAGGCGCGGTCTATGACCGCGCACGATGTTCGGTAGGAGGTAGTGTTTCAGTTTGAATAGAGCCTTTCACGACTCCCCTCCTGGAACAGGAGGGGACGGCGAGCCTGGCGAGCCGGGGAGGTAGACAAGTTCAAGCAGAGAATTCGTTTGGAACTTGACCTACCGCCCCGGCCTCCGGCCACCCCTCCTGTGCCAGGAGGGGAATCGGCTTGTGCATTTTCGAATTGAGGTCGCAGGCCGCGCCTGCAAGGAGGAATCAGTTTCCGATAGTTCCAGAATCATGTACGATCCGAAGCCAAACGATGTCGGACTAGTCGAGGGAGGATTATGAAAAGACTGATATTTGCACTGGTAACCAGCACCGCGGTGTTTGCCGCAGTCGCGATGGCGCAAAACCCCGCTGCAGGCGGACCTGGAGGCGGAGCCCCGCGCGGCGGACGTGGAACGCCTGCTCCTCCGGCAACCGGCCCAATTGCCGACATGGTGACGAAGTTTACCGACGCCATCAACAAACAGGATGCGGCGGCGCTGCAGGCGATGGTCACTGCGGATGCGATATTGATCGATGAAGATGGTCACTTCGATCCCATCAGCCAGTGGATTACAAAACTGACCGCCACAGGATCCAAAACACTGACGGTCCTGGGAGGCAGAGGCTTGAGCCCATTGATGGTCTCCGAAAAGGGAGACACCGCCTGGGCCGCTTTCAACTACAACCTGAAGGAAACTGTCACTCCGCGCGGCCAGACCACGGCGACTCCCAACGAAATCAATGGCAGCGCGACTATGGTCTTTAAGAAGAATGGCGCCGAGTGGCAGGCAATTCTTGTTCATATTGCCGTGACCGGAAAAGCGATCACGCCGCACTAATTTTCAAGACTGAGGACAACATGCATACACGAAAGTTCAGAAGGATAATTCCTGCAATCGTCGGCGTCCTATTGACGACATGGATTGCCGTCGCTCTGCAACAGGCTCGCAAAGTCGATGACAATGCGCTCAAGAATTCCGGAAAGGCCAACAACGGCGACTGGCTGACCTATGGCCTCAATCAGCAGGAGCAGCGATACAGCCTGCTGAAAGAGATCGACACCACCAATGTGAGCCGGCTCGGTCTGGCATGGACTTACGAAATCGGACAGGGCGGCGGCAATCAGGAAGCCACGCCGCTGGTTTCCAACGGTGTTCTTTACAGCGTCACTCAATGGAGCGTCGCCTTTGCCGTCGATGCAAAGACCGGCAAGGAACTCTGGCGCTACGATCCCAAAGTCGATCGCGCCGTCACTCAACCAAAAATCTGCTGCGGCAATGTGGTTCGCGGCCTCGCAATTTACGGGAATAAGATTTTCGTTCCGGTGATGGACGGCCGGCTCGCTGCAGTCGATGCAACGACGGGAAAAGAAGTCTGGAGCGTTCAGACGACTCCTCTCGATCAGTCCTACACGGTCACGATGGCGCCACGAGTCGCAAAGGGGAAGGTCTTCATCGGCAATGCCGGCGGAGAATACCCGGTTCGCGGATTCGTCAGTGCCTACGACACGGATACCGGCAAGCTTGTGTGGCGCTTCTACACCGTCCCCGGCGATCCGAAAAAAGGATTCGAAAGCAAAGCGATGGAAGCCGCCGCCAAGACCTGGAGCGGAGAGTGGTACAAGTTCGGCGGAGGGGGAACAGTATGGGACGGCATGACCTACGATCCCGACTCCAACCAGCTCTTCTTCGGAACCGGCAACGGCGGTCCGTGGCCTTCCGAGTATCGGCAGTCCCGAGGACTGGACAATCTTTACGTGTGCTCGATCATTGCCGTCAACGCCGACACCGGCGAATACAAGTGGCACTATCAAACCGTTCCCGAAGACTCCTGGGATTTCGACAGCGTGCAGCAGCTTACTCTCGCCGACATCCGTATCAACGGACAGGCGCGGAAAGTCATCATGCAGGCGAACAAGAGCGGTTTCTTTTTGGTTCTCGACCGGATCACGGGAAAAATCATTTCGGGTGAACCCTTCGCTCAGGTCAATTGGGCAAACGGAATCGATTTGAAGACCGGCCGCCCCCGGATCAATCCCGAAGCGTTCTACAACAAGACTCAGTCCATAGCGGTTTCCCCCAGTGCCGGCGGTGCGCACAACTGGGCGCCGATGTCGTTCAATCCGGTGACGAACCTGATGTACATCCCGATCACGGCGTCCGGAAGCATGTCGTATCGGCTACCCGACACCTTCACGTACAACCCGGCGGGGCAAAACATGGGAGTCAATTTCGGGTTTGGTGGTGGCGGTGGTGCTGGTGGACGTGGAGGTCCTGCAGCTCCAGCGGCCGGACGAGGTGGCCCGCCCGCTGGAGCTATCGCCGATCCTGGCGCCGCAATCGGTGCTGGGCAGATCACTCCGGCAGCACCGCCTTTGCCTCCAGCCGCAGGTGCAACTCCGGCCGCAGGTGCAGCTCCGGTACTGCCAATGATTGGTCCCAAGGACAAGGATGGAAACTTCTATACGGGTCAGTGGCTCATCGCCATCGATCCGTCGACGCAGCAGATCAAGTGGCGCGTTCAGGGCGGTGGTAATGTCGGCGGCACGCTGACGACCGCGGGCAATCTGGTGTTCCAGAGTTTGGCGAACGGCCGGTTGCTCGCGTACAAAGCCGACAACGGAGATAAGTTGTTTGAGACGTCCACAAATCAAACGGCCGGTCAGGGCCCGCCAATCACATTCATGGTGGATGGCAAACAGTACATTGCCGTCGCCGGTGGAAGCGGTCCTCGAGGCGGCGGATTCGGCGGACCACCGCCGGCCGCGGGAGCCGCACCGGCTGCAGGTGCAGCGCCGGCCGGGCCACCACCCGTACTTCCGCGTGTCTATGTCTATACACTCGACGGCAAAGCCGCGAATCCAACCCCCGTATCGGCTGCTGCACCGGCCGGACCTGGTGGATTCGGTGGGCCTGGCGGACCTGGTGGCCCGCCTCCTGCTCCTCCGGCACCCGCCGGTCGAGGTCAATAGCTTCACTCAAAGAGGGCGCCACTCGGCGCCCTCTTCATTTCACTCTTGCCCGCCGCGTTTCACTTTCACGGACCATGTCCGACATATCTGCCGCAGGACGAATCTCGAAGGGCCCGGCTTTTACGCCTGGATGTTTCGACATCAACTGGATGGCATGCTTGAGATCTCTTGCCTCAAGAATAAGAATTCCCCCAATCTGTTCCTTCGTCTCGGCATATGGGCCGTCCGTTACCGAAACTTTGCCGTTCTGCCAGCGCAAGGTGGTTGCAGCTTCGGGACCGTGAAGCGCTTCGCCACCCGCAAAATGGCCGCCTTTGCGCAGGATGTCGTCGTAACCGAGGCATTCATCGAGCATCTCATTGCGATCGCGCTCCGACAGATTCTCAAATTTTCCCGGCTCTATGTACCCAAGACATACGAATTTCATGTTTTCTTCCCCTTCTGCGGATTAATAGGTTTTAACTGCACCTTCAATCGTTAGTCGTTCGAGAATTTCCAAATTCGACAGCGCCTTCAATATTTTTTCTATCGGAGGGATTTCAGCGCGGCTGCAACACCGCATAGGTCGGGAGGCCGACGCTCTGAAGGCGATCCATTAATGCCTTGGCGGGCTGCACCTCCGGGTCCTCGGCCTGATACTTCAGAAGCACATACTTCGACATGGCAGCCTTCACTGCGGGATCCTGAAAAGTGGTTTCGTCCATGACAGTGCAGTTTTTACACCAGGTCGCCCACATATCGATCAGGATCTGTTTATTCTCGGCCTTTGCTACCGCGAGGGCTTCCGACATAGAGTGGTGCCACCCGTCCTTATCCATACCCTCCACGATGGGAGGATTCGACGAGTGTCGAAATATCGAATACGATTCGTATCCGTAATAGGCCGCCGTCGCGAGAATCAGCACGCCAAATGCCTGCTTCACTCGCACCATCCAGGCGCCGGGTTTGGGCAGTGACGCCATTCCAGCTCCGGCAATCGGCCAGGGCAATCCCATACCTAATCCGAGTACAAAGGGAAGTCCCAGCGCAATTGCGGCACCCCGTGCGTATAGATCACTCGAGAACAGCACGACCTGAAGGACGACGGGTGCAACGCAGGCACCTGCGAGCAGCGCTGCAATCGCACCCATTCCAAAGGCGAGCGCGAAGGAACCCCGGCTGGAGGCTCCAATGTTCATACTCGACGAGAATCGGGAAAGGTCGATCAGCAGTACGTCGAACATTGCCAATCCCAGCACGATGAAAATCGCCGCGATTGCCGCATTAAACCATGGCGAGGAATTGAGGCTCCCGAAACTCCCAGCTGTGAGGATGACAATCACGCCGAGCACTCCGTACACCGCCGCCATCGCACCCCCGTACACACCTCCCAGCAGAAAACCTCGAGTTCGGGAGCCAGCCTGGGCGCCGGCGCCGATGATTGCCAAATTGATCGGAATCATCGGCAGCACACACGGAGTGAGGTTGAGTGCCAGACCTCCAACAAAAACGAGAAACAGAATGGCAATGGGCCCGCGACCCTCAAGCATTCCAGGTTCACGGGTTTCCGACTCGGCATCGCGAATGAACTTCAAGAACCTTTCGGATGGAACATATCCCACGGTGGTATTCACGACTTCGAATTCGTCGAACTGGGCGATCGCCTGTGCTTGTGCAGAATCTGGCGTCACTTCCTGTGCGGTTGTAACCGCGGTAATCGTGGCAGTACTGGCCAATGCAAGGATGAGAATTGAAATGGCGAGCTTCATCGGGGCCTGATTCTAGCATGACGGTGCCATGGATCCGGCCTGATCGCAAAGCCTGGTAGTGGTCTGGTTTGAAATTCAGGCTCCCCTCCTGGGACAGGAGGGGTGGCGCGAAGCGCCGGGGTGGTAGCCACGTCGTAGAAAAATTTCCCTTGCCTGCAGCTACCACACCCGCGGGATCCGCTTCGCGATCCCGCTGCCCTCCTACTGGACCACAACCCAAAGCCTGACTACTTGACGAAGTGATTTAGTCGCAGAAATGTCAATTTGGTCTCAACGCTGCTCAATCGCGGGAATGACCTTCAAGTCCATGTGCACCGTCGCCCGCTGTCCAACCTGAACGATCTGTGCTTGGCTGTCGAACTTTTGAATGAAGCCGGCATTCTGATACGCATTCGGTGGCGTGCTTTCCCACGCCAACAGTCGATAGAAGCCCGGAGCCACGCCGCGAAACGAGAAATGCCCGGCGGCATCAGATGTGATATTCCCGAACATTGCGCGATTCTCGAATCGCTTCGCTTCCGGAACAAGGGCAACAACGGCACCGGCAACGGGTTTCATGTTGGCATCCTGAACCGTTCCGTCGACTTGTCCGGCACCACTACTAATGAGAATCTCAATGGGATTGGGCGGATGGTTGTCGACATCGAACCCGGTGTCGAAAACACTGGTCGCGCCTTGCAGAACATCGGCAATGTAAAAATCCGACGGCAATCCCGAAACCGCTGCAATCCGAAAACGTCCCGGCGGCACCGACGCCACCGCAAAACTTCCATCCGCCGCCACAGGCGAGGGACGCGTCGAAACCAGCGTGTACAGTGCAACTCGGGACGAACCACCCACGGGCGTGAGCGGAATGCGAAGGTTGGCAGGCATCGCGCCAGCGCCTGAGATTCGAACGGTACCCCTCACCGTTACCGGAGGGTTGATGGCAATCGAGACTTCCCGGACATCCCGTGAGTCGACATCCACGATGGCGCGTCCCCAGGAAAATGCGCCAAGACCGGCCCCCGCATTGGGATCCGCGACCCGCGCAAGAACTTCATAGGACCCGGGCGCGATGTTGGACAACTCAAATGGCCCGCTGCTCACGGCCAGAGAAATGTTGCCGGAATTGTTTGCGGTCGTTGCGTCGCTTGGAGTTTCCAGATCCCGGTTTGCCAGATGGAAGAAAACGGTCGCCGGCAGCAGTCCGGCGCCATTTGGATTTGGCGCCAGCGGGATGGGATTTGAAACCGTTCCCGCAATCTTGAACGATTGTGCACTGCGGATTCCGATATCCAGGCGAAGGTCTTCTCCTCCGCGAATCGTGATGGGAAGGGCATCGTTCAAACGCGTCCCGTTCGGATAAAACGTCCGTGCTCCGGGTTGAAACGCCGTTCCCGGTCCTCCGCTGCGTGCAGGCGGCTGGGCACCGAGGTAGTAGTCTCCAGGGGGAATCCAGAACAACCGAAACTCTCCGTGATCGTCGGTGGTCTTGGCCGTTCCCGCAATTGCCGGCTGAAGCAGAGCGAAGCCTGTTTGATATGCAACCGAGTAAACCTGCACGTTGGCATTGGGCAGAAGCGCACCGAGTGCATCGTATACCCGGCCGCCAAGAATCGCGCCCGGTACTAATGAGAGCGGAACCTGTTTGCTTTCCTTCTCGCCAACCACAATGTCGATCCAGGACGTCGGTGGATACGTGCCATTCACAGGCTTTCCGAAATATCCCTCGCGCACCGCGCGAACGGTGTAGCGTCCGGGCTTCACTCCCGGAAAACTGAACCCGCCATCACGATCGGTCGTCACCGTTGTCCACTTCTGTTCGCCCACCACACGCGTCACAATGTTCTGTATGCCCGGAGCCTGAATCGGCAATCCGCGCGCCGCGGCTGTCGATATCATGAGCTGTGTGGTTTCAGAGAGCGATGCGCCTGCGGGCGGATTCACTGCGATTCCAGCATTGCCCGCGGCACTGAGCAGGTTCTGCATTGTCTCCGGACTGAGCGCACCTTCCAATGAGACCTGAACATCGGTCAGCGGTTCGTTTGTTCCGCTGCGCGTCACGACACCCCGAACGCTGCTCTCGCTGGGTGCGCTGCTCTGAAGGGGCGGCAGGGCTTTGACGAATGAGGCGGTCAACATCAGTAGCAGGGCGGTTGATACGAATCTCATGAGTCACCTCTGTGGTTGTAGATAGTCTAGGCGTAATTGTCGATAGTCGAGGTATACTTGTCAAGCCCAACAGGAGATACCTCAATGCCAAAACCGTCCGATTTGCTGCAGGGAACTTTAGACCTTCTAATATTGAAGTCGCTTGCGCGCGAGCCGCTTCATGGATGGGGAATCGCCAAGCGCATTCAGTCGCTGTCGGATGAAGTTCTCTCCGTCCAGCAGGGATCGCTGTACCCCGCACTTCATCGCCTGGAGCAGCAGGGCTGGATCACTGCGGACTGGAAAGACAGCGAGCTTGGCCGCAACGCGAAGTTCTATTCGTTGACGCGTGAAGGAAAAAAGCAGCTGGATCTTGAACTGGAAATCTGGAAGCGCCTGTCTTCCGCCGTCGGACTGCTTCTCAAACGCGCCTGAACGCCTGAATATCGATCCGAAATGAGTGTCACTCGTTTCATTCACATCTGGCGGCAACGGGCGCGATCGTTGTTTCGAAAGCAGCGCCTGGACGACGACGTCGATCGGGAACTTCAGTTTCATCTGGAACAACTCGAAAAGGAAAACCTTGAAGCCGGAATGAGCGCAACAGAAGCTCGCCGCGCGGCGCGTCGAACGCTCGGGAATGTGAGCGTGCTGAAGGAAGAGTGCCGCGATCAGCGCCGAGTTGGGTGGTTCTACGATTTCTGGCAGGACATTCAATACGGCATCCGGATGATGCGTCGGAGGCCAGGGTTCACGGCGATTGCAGCGCTTTCATTGTCTCTGGGTATCGGCGCGAACGCGGCAATTTTAAACGTGGGCACGAAGCTATTGCTGGGCGACCTGCCGCTTCCAGACGCGGAGAAGCTGGTCCTGGTGCGCGTCCTGGCGAAACCGGCATTGCAGGTCAGCGCCGCTGCCGTTCCGGATTATGTTGCGTGGAGTAAGGGCAACCAGACATTCGAATCCATGGGAGCTTCTCTCGCCAGTCAGCAGGACCTGGATGGAGACGATACACATCCTGATCCCGAGCGTCTTTTCGGACAGTCCGTCACACCCTCGTTGTTTTCCACTCTGAAAGTTCAGCCACAAATGGGCCGCGTGTTTCAGGAGGATGAAGTTCAGGTTGGCTTCGCGGCGCCGGTAGTGATTTTGAACGATCAGCTCTGGCGCCGGCGTTTCGATGGGGACAGAACAATACTCGGCCGGCAGATTCGTCTGAATGGCCGGAGCGTGAAAGTAGTTGGTGTCATGCCGGCTGGATTCATTTATCCGAACGAAAATTCTGAATTCTGGGTTCCTCTGGCCTTCACCAAATTTCAGCTGGAGAATTCTGCCGCGCTATTTACTGTTACGGGCCGGCTCAAGGAGGGAATCACTGCGCGTCAGGCGCAGGCCGACCTGGAATCGATTCGGTCGCAGCTTGTACGGAATCGGCAGGACGGGAACACAGTAAGGGGCGTATTCCTTGTGCCGGTCCGCAACATGTGGTTCGGATGGATACTGCAGCCTTTGTTGACGCTGGGAGGTGCGGTGATTCTCGTCCTGTTGATTGCATGTGCCAACGTATCCACTCTGTTGCTTGCGCGTCTGCCTGCGAGACAGCCGGAAGTCGCGGTGCGCCTGCTGATGGGAGCCAGCCGCGGGCGCATCATCCGGCAGTTTCTCACCGAGAGTCTGATTTTGTCTCTGATTGCGGGGACTCTGGGATTGGCAGTCGCTTTTTTGGGAATGCGGAGTCTTGCCGGGCTGCAACATCCGGCCGGCGGCATTTCGATCCCTCTCATGGGGTGGGACGGCGGCCTCCTTGGAATTGTCGCCCTGCTGTCGGTGATCTCATGCGGCCTTTTCGGATTCATTCCGGCTGTGGTGGCGTTCTCATCGGGAACCGGCTTGAAACATGTGACGGCTCATCGGCGACGTGGCCGATTATCCGGCATTCTCGTTTCGGTGCAGGTGGGTTTGGCGTTAATCCTCCTGGTTTCCTCGGGTTTGCTGCTCAATAGTTTTGTCCGGCTGCTTCTCGACGATCGCGGCTTCAATCCGGATGGCATTCTCACGTTCCAATATCGAATTCCGATTGCAGACTACGTGCGCCGGTTCGGCAGCTTTCATGGAATGCCCAGCGTGGAGATTGAGCCGCCAACTCTGCAGATTCAGCAGGTGTATGAAAAATTGAAGACGCTGCCGGGGACGGACTTCGTGGCCGGTTCATCGGCCCCGCCTGTCAATGTCATCCTGCCCCCAACGGCGACAGTGTTGATTGAAGGGAAACCCATTCCTTCAACTGCAGAGGAACGCGCGGCGGCGAGAGTCTTCTATTTTCTCGTAACCGACAATTTTTTCGACACCATGCGTACACCGGTTCTGAATGGCCGGAACTTCGCTCGACAGGACACACGATCCTCACCCTGGGTCGCCGTGATCAATGAAACAATGGCGCGCCAATTCTGGCCTGACGAAGATCCGATCGGAAAGCACTTCACCGTCGATGCGGTATTTGGAGAGCAGCAGCGAGAAGTGATTGGAGTCGTCCGTGACGTGGGACTTCAATATATCCGCAGTGGCCCGCCACAGGCGGTGGCGTACTCGCTCTATCTTCAACAGCCGGCCCGATACGAAGGATTCAACGGCGGCGCCTTTGGACAGATGACATTCTTTGTGCACAGCAATCTGAATCCGATCGTTCTGGAATCCGCCGCACGCCGGGTCGTTGCCGAAGTCGATCCCGCCCGCCCGCTATCGAATTTTCAAACGATGGAGGAATACGTCGGCGATGGAATTCGGAGGCGGCGTTACGCTGTTTCCGTACTCGGCGTTTTTGCGCTCATGGCTACGATTCTTGCGGCTGTTGGCGTATACGGTGTCGTGAGCTCATCCATATCGCAGCGCACTCGCGAAATTGGAATACATATGGCAATGGGAGCGAGCTCGCGCGACATTGTCCGGCTTGTCAGCAGGCGTGCAATACAGTTGATTGCGATTGGATTGTCGTGGGGGATTCTCGCATCGTTGTTTCTATCCCGGTTGCTCGAAACACAGTTGTGGGGTATCACCGCAACGGATCCGATGACGTTTGCCGCGGCGATCGCGTTGTTGATCGGTGTTTCATTGGCAGCTTGTTACATTCCCGCACGCCGTGCGATGCGTGTGGATTTTGCCGAAGCGCTCCGAATGGATTGAAGGCGGATTGATGACAGACACGGTGATCCAGCTTGAGCGACTCAACAAAGTGTTTACGGCCGATGGCGTGGAAACACGCGCGCTGTGGGATATCAACCTGGAGATCCGGCGTGGTGATTACGTCGCGATAGCCGGCCCATCCGGATGCGGGAAGTCGACATTGCTCGCGATCCTTGGCCTGCTGGAGTCTCCCACGGAAGGCCGTTATTTGCTGAACGGTGGCTCTGTGCAGGAATTGACGCAAGCTGAACGCTCGAAAGTGCGCAACCGGGAAATCGGATTCGTCTTTCAGTCTTTCAATCTTATTGGGGACCTGACGGTGTATGAAAACATCGAACTGCCGCTGACGTATCGGGGAATGCCGGCGACCGAACGCCGGAAACGCGTGATCGAATCCCTCGAACGCGTGGAGATGACCCATCGGAAGAACCACTATCCGTACCAGCTATCCGGCGGCCAGCAACAGCGCGTGGCTGTGGCGCGGGCTCTGGGTGGACAACCTTCAATTCTCCTTGCCGACGAACCGACCGGAAACCTGGACTCGCAAAATGGCGAAGCGGTGATGGAACTTCTTCACGAACTGCATGCGGATGGCGCCACCATCTGCATGGTCACCCACGATCCGCGTTACGCCAGCTACGCCAGCCATACCCTGCATCTGTTCGACGGCCGCCTCGTGGATCCCGCAAATCCCTCTCTTCTGTAGGCGCGATCTATGACCAGAACTGTCCAAAATGGAAAAATGTTTGGAACGAATCCCTCTCCTGAAGGGAGAGGGTGCCGCGAAGCGGCGGGTGAGGGGTGAAGTGAATCATCTTTTCACCCCTCACCCGGCCCTTCGGGCCACCCTCTCCCTTCAGGAGAGGGACGCGCGAATACAGGTCTCAATTATTTCAAGTCGGTTGAAACCCGCAGTCTGCGTGGTGTCTCGCTGAACTGTTCTTTCTGTCTTGGACAGCTCTGATCTATGACCGCGCCTGCAGTCACGACTTGACGGAGTCCGTAAACTCTAGCTACATGTTTGAAACAACGCGCTGGAGTATTGTCGCGGCTGCAGGTGGTGACGACTCGGCGGCGTCTCGCGCCGCTCTCGCCGTGCTGTGCGAAACGTACTGGTATTCGTTGTATGCCTACGTGCGAAGGCGCGGTGCCGATGCGGACGACGCGCGGGATCTCACTCAGGGTTTTCTGACTTCGCTTCTGGACCGTCGTCATTTTGAAAATCTGCGTGAGGACCGCGGCCGATTTCGTGCGTTCCTTCTGGCGTCATTTCAAAACTTTCTGGCCAAGGATGCTGAACGGCGGAAAGCGCAGAAGCGTGGCGGCGACGCCACGATACTGTCTCTGTCTTTCGACGATGCGGAAGGCCGCTATCGGCTCGAGCCTGCCGAACCTGCTACGCCACAGACACTCTACGAACGCCGTTGGGCTCTCACAGTAATCGATCGAGTGCTGGGCCGGCTTCGACAGGAATGGGAGGCGCGAAAGCGCGCAGCCGAATTCGATGAACTCAAAGACTGCCTGCTTGGCGAAGTCCCGGATGGAGGCTACTCTGCCGTCGCGGCACGGCTGGGGTTGAGCGAAACGGCGGTACGGGTATCTGTGCATCGGCTGCGAAAAAAGTTCCAGGCGAAGTTGAAACAGGAGATTGCCGACACCGTTTCCGATCCGGCCGATATCGACGACGAAATCCGATATCTCATTCGCGCTCTCGACGCGTAACATTTCCGGCTCAATCCGTATAAGGTCAGCATGGTCGATATTCACAAACCGTCCGACCCCCCAAAGGGATGCGCCCGCTGCGGTAAGCCGTTGTCCCAGGATGCACCTCAAGGTCTTTGCGCGGCCTGTCTGTTATTGGCGGGTGCGGAGACGCTGACTGGCAGCGTGGGGGACGCTCCAACACTTTGGGGAGGCGATCCGCCCGGCAACGAAGAGGGCCCGCGGCTGATCGGAGGCCAAATCTGGGGTTCTTACCGAATCGGCCGACTGCTTGGCCGCGGCGGCATGGGAGAGGTTTACGAGGCCGAACATCTGAAGACGGGCCGCCGTCTTGCTTTGAAAGTCTTGCGCAGCCGATTACAGAACACCGAGGAGCGCGCGCGGTTTCTGCGCGAAGGCCAGCTTGCGGCGTCAGTCAGTCATCCTCATACGGTCTATATCTTCGGCAGCGAGGAAATTTCCGGCACACCGGTGATCTCCATGGAACTCGCGCCCGGCGGAACGTTGAAGGATCGAGTCGCATCGCGGGGTCCGCTTGCGCCGAGGGAAGCGGTGGACGCCATCCTCGACATCATTGGAGGACTGGACGCTGCTCAGTCCGCAGGCATTCTGCATCGCGACATCAAGCCGTCGAACTGTTTTCTGGACAGCGAAGGCGCCGTCAAGGTCGGAGATTTCGGATTGTCGATTTCGACGCTCGCAAGAGACGTCTATCAAGACGTGTCAGCCAGCGGATTTCAGGGCACACCACAGTTTGCGGCACCGGAGCAGCTACGTGGCGAGCCGCTCGACGTGCGAGCGGATATCTATGCGGTGGGTGCAACGCTGTACTATCTCCTCACCGGAAAGCCGCCGTTTGATGCGCGCAATTTGCGCGACCTGCTGGCTCGGGCGTCGACCGAGCCGCCGCAATCTCCGAGACTCCAGCGTGCTGAAATTCCTTCGGGACTCGCTGTTGTTGTTCTGGAATGTCTGGCGAAATCACCATCGCAACGGCCCGCTTCGTATGCGGCTCTTGCGGAGAGTTTGAGACCGTACTCATCGGCTGGCCACGTTCCGGCCACAATGGGTATTCGCTTCCTGGCAGGTGTAATCGACAGCGTGATCATCTCGCTGACAAGCGTGGTTTTGACCTGGCTGATGAAAGCTCCAACGGGCCCGGTGGCGAGCGCAGAGAACGGTGTGATGACCTTGCTTCTGCTCCTGGCGTATTTCGTCATCGAAGGTCTCTGGTATGCGACACCCGGAAAAAGGTTTCTGGGATTGCGTGTCGTCTCGGTTGACGGAGGAGTCGCATCCTGGGGGCGCATCGCCTGCCGCCACGCAATCTTTGATGCTCCGAATCTCCTGTTCCTGATTCCCATTCCAATCGTCGGCATCGCCGCCTACAACGCATTCGTTCTCACCCACGCGGCCTTCGCGACAACTGTCACCCTGGTTGGATTGGCGTTGTACGGAGCATTGTTCCTTACAGCCCGACGGCACAATGGTTGGGCGGCAGTTCACGATCTGCTCAGTGGGACGCGCCTTGTTGTAAGAACGACTTCGCAGCAGCGCCTTTCGTACGGGACTGCCGGAATGGCAAAGATGGCAGAGTCGAACTCGTCGGTGAAGCTCGAATATGGACCTTTCAAAGTGGTATCCGATGCTGGAATAACGGATGACGGTCGACTGCTTGTCGGCTTCGATACCGCTCTTCGGCGGCGCGTTTGGATTCACACCCTGCCCCCTGGCTCGCCGATGATCGCGGCGGCGCGACGCGATGCATCACGCCCTGGCCGGCTGCACTGGCTGACGGGAAGACGATCGCCCGAGGAAAACTGGGACGCATTTGAATCTCCCGATGGTGAGCCGTTCCTCTCCGAGCGAAATTCAACACGCTGGTCCACGATGAAGATGTGGTTGTTCGACCTGGCAAACGAATTTCAGGCCGCCGTTCGCGAGGGATCTCTCCCGAAGCTGGGCCTGGATCGCATCTGGGTCCGGAACGACGGGCGACTCGTGTTGCTCGAATTCCCGGCGGCCGCCATTGCAGTGGCTGCGCCGGATCTCACTCCCGTCCAACTCCTGTCGGCCGTCGCAGAACATGCAATGTCACGGAATGTGAACGCTCCGGGCTCGGTGCCTCTGAGGGCCCGCTCGCTGATAGCCCGGTGGTCCGGACCAGGAGCTCAGACGTTCGAGCAGGCCAATGCGGCGCTTCGAGAACTCTCATCCACTCTGGATCGCGTGTCGAAGTGGCGGCGTGCCGTTCCAATGGCGCTGATGATCTGTCCGTTTCTGTTCATTGCATTGTCCGCGCTTATCGTGCTACCCGGCGCTTCGGAGAAAGAAGAGATTCTCTATTTGCTGGAGTCGTTGAACGGCAAGTATCCGGCCGTCGAAACGCGACTGACAGATCCTGACTATCGCGCCGCATTCGAACGATATCTGGTCGGAAGGCATGGTGTATTACTTCGCGATGACAGGTTCTGGAATGATGCGCTGTCGCAAACCATTGGGCTCCCGGCCTTGCGAGGGATCGCCGCAGAAGTCGTCACACGCTATTCGTCTGTATCCGACGATGAAGTATCCCGAGCGGAGGCGAAAATTTCTGCGGAACTCGCATACGCAAGACCGCAAGCGGGCCCGTATGACGACCTCAATATCGCCGCTCTCTTTGCGTCAATGCTGGTTCTGATTCTTATCGTTTGGTGTCTGATTTCAGCGGCCATCATGCCCGGGGGTCTCACGATGCGCATGCTGGGTCTCGCCGTGGTTACACGTGACGGCAGCGAAGTTGGCCGAGTCCGCTCTGTAGTGCGAGCCGTCACGGCCTGGTCCCCGACCATCAGCGTGTTCGCGCTGCTGTTGATGTTGGGACGGTTTGGGACTGGCCAGGCCCCTGTGCTCACACCGGAGTTGCTTGGCCTGTGCCTCGCCCTCGTACTCCCGATCATTGGTGCAGTCTGGACAATCGCGCACCCTGCGCGGGGACTGCATGATCGAGTGATGGGAACCTGGGTTGTGCCGCGGTGAGCGCGATCGCCCGTCCTGGCCAGGAGGGGTGGCTGAGCCGAAGGCTCAGACGGGGTGGTGGATCAGATTCGACGAACAAAACAATTTGATATGGAACAACCACCCCGGCGCTTCGCGCCACCCCTCCTGGTCAGGAGGGGCGATCGCGCTAATTTGTCCGTTATGTTCTTGCCCGCAAAATGGAGGTTTGATGTTGACGAGACTTGTTTTGGTATTGGCGCTGTTCGCATCAACACAGGCAACGCAGATAGGCACCATCGAAGGAACGGTGACGCGTCAGGGAAGCTCTGACCCCATTCCTGATGTACAGATCACTGTCGGCGGAAACGGACTCATTCTCCTTCCTCGGCAAGCCCAGGCCGTGCTGGACGCCGCTGCCGGCGGGCTCCCTATCAGCGATGAGATTTTGCAGGCTGCACAGTTCTCGCTGCGCAACGGCGGTGTCATTGCCAGAGGCGGTGCTTCAGCTCCATTGAGGGCCGTCACGGACGCTACCGGACACTTTGCGATCCAGAATGTCCCCGCGGGCAATACCGTCGTTCGCGCGCAACTTCAGGGCTATTTCGGTCCGCCGATCAACGGCAGCTACGCCACAACCGTCATCGCAAACACGACGGTGACCGCACAGAAGACCGCTCAGATCCAGCTGTCGATGATCCCGGGAAGCACGGTGAGTGGCCGCGTACTTGATTCCGCAGGTAAACCTTTGGCCGATAGCGTGGTTCAAATACTTCAGCCGCTGTACCAGAACGGAGTGCGTGCGCTTGCACCTATCGATATCAATGCCACGGACGATCGCGGAGAATACCGGCTCTCCCGCCTTCCGCCTGGAGAGTACTACCTGTCCGCAAGTCCGCCTCGAACGGCAAACGCATTCCCATCATCGGAGGTTCCGGTCACGACCCTGCACCCCAATGCGATCGAGATGGCGGCTGCAACACCGATCGTTCTGAAACCAGGTGACGAGCAGTCCGGCGTGAATATCCAGATTCGCACTGCAGCGAGCGTCAAGGTGTCGGGCAAGGTCATCAGCCAGGTGATTCCCGTGGCCGGCCAGCGTGGAGCTCTGGGCCGGCCAACGAGCGTGGCGCTCGTACCTCGCGGGCAGAGCGCGCTGCCGGATCCGCTTATCGGTGCGCTTGTACCTGTGAGTTCGGATGGCAGTTTCGAAATTCCAAACATTCCGGAGGGCGCTTACGATCTCATCGCGCGCGCCCCACTTCCCGCCAATGCCGGCTGGGGCGCCGGGAACGCTCCAGCGCTCGCCGGAAATCCATGGGGCTTTGGCAAAACTCCAGTCGATGTTCGAGGGCAGAATGTGAACGATATCTCTGTCGTTGTTCGCGGAGGATTCGATGTCACCGGCCATCTGATCGTTGATGGGAAACCCGCATCCGCCAATGTTCGAATTGGGCTGACCACACTGGAGGGCGTCACGAGAATTGCGGACGCGCAAACCCTGAACACCTTCGGTCAGATCGCGACGTTTCAACCCGCCATTGGCACGGACGGTTCCTTCACGATTCCGCTTCTTCCGGAAGGGAAGTACCGTTTTCAGGTGGGAGTTGGAGGAATCGTGTCGGCCGCGGCGACGTCCGTGGGACTTCCACTGCCGTCGACAGCCTATGTCGCCGACGTTCGGCAAGGCGCTGTTAGCGTATATGACAACGGACTGAAACTCGGTGGCGAAGCAGCCGGCCCCGTTCAGGTACTTGTCAACACCGATGGTGGAAGTATCGAAGGAACTGTAGCGGGGACCGACCGGAAACCAGTGGCTGCAATGACAGTCGTTTTGGTCCCTGCCGAAAACCGCCGACAGAATCCGGCGCTATATAAGAGTGTCCGCAGCGATGTTCAGGGTCACTTTCTATTCGGTGCCGTAGCGCCCGGGTCATACAAAGTCTTTGCCTGGGAGAGCGTTTCGTCCGGCGCGTGGCAAAGCGCTGATTTTCTCTCGAGATATGCGGAGCGTGGAATTCCGGCGAACGTGATGCCGGGGACCCGTACTACTGTTGAAGTCCGATTGATTCGGAACGAAATGCCGTAGAGGCCCGGCTATTTTGCACGATGCAGAAGAGCGCACCACTCGATGCCATTCTGGCTGCAGGTCGCGGGTGAAGGATTCGCCGACGTCCGGGCCCCACGAATTTCGAGTGTGAAGTCCTGCGTTAATGGCGCATCGACGATGCTGATATTGCTGATCGTTGATGTTTCGAAACCGGGAAGTGACGCCGATAGCGTGTACGTTCCCGGCGTCAGGTTGGGAAAGCCGTATCGACCGGCGGCATTGGAGATTGTCGTGACCTTTGCACCGGTATCGGGGTTTGTAGCCGTAACTGTCACGCCAGGGATCAGCGCCCTGCTCCTGTCCTGCACAATGCCACTGATTAAGGCGCTCGCGCTAATGGCAGTTGAGGGCTGAGCTGACGCCGTCGGTTGCCCCGGCCCACCCAATGCAGAAATCAGTTCCAGCACATTGCTTCCAACCAAAGGAAGCTGTCCGCGACGAACCATGACCGTATTGTCATCGACCAATTCGATCGTCCATGTCCGTGGCGATTGTCGCGGATCCCCCAGGAACTGCACCTTGTTGCCCATCACTCGGACGTCGGCAAAGGTATAGAAGGTACCACCGAGCCCGCCGATCTCCAGAAAACCGTTCGCTTTCCCACTGTCGATGGCCACTTCCAACTTCACGCTTTGCGGAGCATTGGTATTTGTCGGCGAGTCTGCCGGCCGATCCGTTGCCCATTTCCCGTGAAGACCACCCTGAGCAGAGCCAGGCGTCGCGGCGAAACAAACGAAGAAAGTCAGTGCGAGGATTTTGCGCATTTCAGTGCTCCCGAAGAAGGTGGATTCATTGTATACCTGGTATCAATTGGGGAACGAGGGGACTGTCCCCTCGTTCCCCAATTTCACAGAAGCTGTGGATTGGACTGACGTGATGTTACGGTGTGTGTATGAAGAAGAACATTTTCGCCGCAATGTTCAATCGCAAGATGGGGACTGTCCTGTTGCACGGGTTCTCCTCTGGCCTCCCGTTGGGATTAACGACGTCGCTTCTGCAGGGCTGGATGGCGAAGGAAAAAGTGGACCTCACGACCATCGGACTTTTTGCGCTGGTGGGGATTCCTTACACCATCAAGTTTCTCTGGGCGCCATTGATGGACCGATATATTCCCCCACTGCTTGGGCGTCGTCGCGGCTGGATTCTGGTTGCGCAGATTGTCCTGATGATTTCGATATGCATGCTGGGCTTCACGAACCCTGTGTCTTCTCCCTACACGACGGCACTGTTCGCTCTTCTTGTCGCTTTTTTCAGCGCGACCCAGGACATTGCGATTGATGCCTATCGCACGGATGTATTGCAAACCGAAGAGACTGGCCTCGGGGCATCCCTGTATGTGATGGGATACCGTATCGGCTTTCCGATTTTTTCTTCAGCCATCGGATTTATCCTGTCGGATTACCTGCCATGGAGCACCATCTACATGATTATGGCCGGAGGCATGCTGATCGGCGTTGTCGCTACTCTGATAGGGCCGGAACCCAATGTGCCTGTCACTCCTCCTTCAAAGCTGAAGGATGCGATCATTCTCCCTTTCGTGGAGTTCTTCAAGCGTACGGGCGCCGGCGAGATTCTTCTCTTCGTTATCCTATATCGCCTGACCGACGTGATCGGCACCGCACTTTTGACGGCATTTCTTGTGAAAACCGGATTCAGCGGAGTCACGATCGGAATCGCGAAAGGCAATCTCTGGATTCCACTCATCGTCGGTGGACTCATTGGCGGAGCAACGATGCTGAAGATCGGGGTCTACCGCTCGCTATGGGTATTCGGAATTCTGGCAGCTCTCTCAAACCTTTTCTATATGGCGCTGGCTTCTGCCGGACCCAACGTTCCCTTGTTGGCAGCCTCGCTTTCGTTTGACTACCTGTGCAACGGCATGGCAACTTCCGCGTTTTCGGCCTTCCTGATGACCGCTGTGAACAAGAAATACACCGCGACACAATTTGCCCTGCTGACCAGCTTCATGGCTCAGGCTCGGGTGTATCTTGCCGCTCCGGCCGGATGGTTTGCGGATCGTATGGGCTGGCAGACATACTTTTTGTTCTCCATGTTCCTGGCTTTGCCAGGACTCCTGATGCTGTTCCGATTCAAGCGCTGGACTCTGGGAGTGCCAACCAAGGAAGCGGTTCAGGAAGTCTAGATACGGCTTCTGCGCTGGCCTGCTTCCGTGAACCTGTGCATCCAGTTGATCTTCCATGAAGTTTCTACCGGGCTGGAACCTCCTTGAGTAATACTTTCGGACCAAAATGCAATTAACCATTTCGAAATTGTCAAAGACGTACCCGAATGGCGTCACCGCGCTGAACGGCGTCTCGCTGAACATCTCAACGGGCATGTACGGATTGGTGGGACCAAACGGTGCAGGGAAGTCCACGCTGATGCGCACGCTTGCGACACTACAGGAAGCCGATGCGGGTTCGGTCCAACTCGATGACCTGGATGTGCTCAAGGAAAAGGACAAGGTTCGACGCCTGCTCGGCTACCTGCCCCAGGAGTTCGGCCTGTACCCCAAAATAAGCGCAGTCGATATGCTGACGCATATCGCCATTCTGAAAGGCGTTGGCGATCGCAGCCAGCGCAGGGATCTGGTGACGTCGCTGCTGCAGCAAACGAACCTCTATGACGTGCGAAAGAAGAAGCTGGGCACGTTTTCGGGCGGCATGAAGCAGCGTTTCGGCATTGCCGCCGCATTGATCGGCGCACCGAAGCTCATCATCGTCGATGAGCCTACGGCCGGCCTCGATCCTTCCGAACGCAATCGGTTTTTAAACCTGCTGAGCACCATCGGACAGAACGTCGTCGTCATCCTGTCGACACATATCATCGATGATGTCCGGGAGTTGTGTACGCGAATGGCAATTATCGACAAAGGCGAAGTGCTGCTTGAGAGCAGCCCGCAGGATGCCATCGACGAGATCGCCGGACGGATGTGGAAGAAGTCGATTGATGCGGCCGAACTGTCGGCAAACCAGCAAACCTGGCGCGTTGTCTCCAGTCACCTGGTGTCTGGGAAAACGCAGATTCGGGTCTATAACGAATCCGCTCCTGACGCGACGTTCGCGCCGACCGAAGCCACGCTCGAAGATGTCTATTTCATGAA